>JXWR01000063.1_pt1 | contig 11389 bp, 6 predicted proteins | sample 315541 | NCBI WGS metagenome assembly JXWR01 (sample SAMN03273951, study PRJNA271842) | soil metagenome | isolation source: rice field ambient CO2 | place: India: CRRI Experimental farm Cuttack,Odisha-753006 | collected 2013-12-17
TGATTGGACCACCCTCTTACAACCTTATCTCTAATCAAAAGGCTACTTACAGGTGGGTCCCTCTTTTTCCAAAAGGAGATTTGGCCCTTTGGTGTGCAACGTGCGTTCAATATACTTGAGCGTACCGTTTTTTCTCACTAGAATAATAGTTTGGGTTCTTGTGCCATAGTAGTCGCCAACAAATTTGTTGGATTTATAATCTGGATTCTTGTAATATTTGGTTTTCAATGGGGGAATGAAAATTGATGATTTCATTTCGTCATATATTTCTGCCATCGGGAGAAGATTATCATTATTGTCTTTTTCAGAATTGTTGTTATCGCTGTTGTTGTTGTTGTTGTTGTTGTTGCTGCTGCTACTGCTACTACTGCTACTGCTGCTGCTGTTAGTATTAGCACCATTTGTCTGGCTGCCTTCATTTTCTGGGCTTTCACATTCGTTACCATGCTTAGTCTTGAAGCAATTGAATGACAAAAGTTTAAATAACTCCTTAATTAGCTTTGATTCATTCCAACATTCATTAATAGAGTTGATAATCAAGTTATTTAGCAAGTTTTCACCAATTAGCACTTTGGGCCATGGCTCTAGAAACAACGAGTTGGATAAACCAATGTATGACTTGTTTTCACGGTACTGTAGGGGTGCAGTTGGCTCATTGCTATTATCGGAGACACTGTCGCTATTTATTATGATCTTGGTGGCAGTACTATGAGTGGAAGATCTTCTTGAATTGGTGCTGCTCTTCACTCCGGTAGAAGACCTTCTAGACGACGGTGATGTAATATTTGCTGTGCTAGTCGATACCGGCTCCTTTGGGAGAAAAATTTCCGAAGTTGCTCCACGATTTGAAATTATCCTCAATGGTGCAATCTTCCCCGTATCTTCATCAATTTTCAAAGCTCCAAACAAGAAACTAAACCCGCCAACTTTAGCGACAGTGTCTTTATGCTTTGCAAAAAAATCACGTTGCCACACTTCTGGGTCCAGGTCAGACGTCAAGAAGTCATTGACAATGGCGCCCCTGGACAACGTTAGGTAGGATTGGCTATCGTCGATAATGTTTTCTCTGTAATTGACCAATATGCCAATCCTGCCCGTCTTGGTGACTCCGCACCAAGTGCCGTGAGAATCTTTAGCAAGATCAAACGGCGATAAGATGTTTTCGGTAACGAATCTAACGGTGGCGGTTGGCCGCTTAAAGTACTCATCGCGGTTGGAAATCAAAATGAAAGGGTACTCCGTATGAGCCGACGTGGTTAGAAGAATGCACATGTTGAGTTATTTGTATTACGGTGACGGCGATGACTGCGTCTGTGCAGTTGGTTAATGATGATGATGATGATGATGGTGCAAGTCGTAGCGCTCCTGATATCGATATAAAGCAGATTAGTAGCCAGCGCTTAAAAATAATAATAAAAAAAAAAAAAAATAAACAAATCAACAAATAAACAAAGACGGCTATTGAGTGTTGGCAGAAAAAATATGGGGCCGCCGGTAAGGTTTGCGATATACTATCGGTCAATAGCGATAGCAGCAGTCTCCTGAAACAGTGACTGGATGACAGTGGTGTCAAAAGAGTGTCAAACCTTGAAATAGAAAAGCGCCAAGCGGGGGGAGAGAGAGAGAGAGAGAGAGAGAGAGAAAAGAAATTGTAACTGAGTTTTGGTCTAGACAGTAAATGGACGGGGATCAATGCTTGGATCAAAGTTTTTTGTCAATGTGTGAGTGTGTGTGAGAGTTTGTGAAGTTATTTGTATTTGTTGTATTTTTTTGTTCTTTTGTTTTTCTGACGTGGGCTGTCACTGTAACTGTAGGCGCACCAGTCAATCAAGAAGCACCCGGAAGGCAAATGATATACAACAAAATCACGGAAGCGAGAAGTGTAAATAAATGTGAGCGGAACGGAACAGGCATATATATACACGTCTGAGCTCCAAGTCCACACACACTGCCCAAGTAAAAATCAACGGCATTTAGCTCAATAAGATTGTAATATCACAACATCAGACTACGTAACCTGTGTGTGTGTGTGTGTGTGTGCTGCTAATTACTGCTTTGCACATTGGTGGTGACGGGTCGCGCGAATCGTTCTATATAGCATAATCTACAGTCCTGTGTTGTTTTAACCAATGGGCGGCCCCATGATTGGCCTACTTGAGCGATTGAAGCGAGCAACAACAACAACAACACATGTCAAGCGGTGGTGGGCCAGAGTGACTTTTTTGTTTGTACGTTTTGTGCGGGCGCTGATCATTGCTGACTGCGCTAAAGAGCTGCGCTGAGCGGTAGTAAACGAGCAATACAGTCAGTCATTAGTGGCTACAGTAACAGTACCTTGGTCAGCCAGTCGCGTGCAAGAACATCACACATGACATAAATATATTACAGTATACGATGATGATTGTGATTGTGATTGTGATTGAGCTGCTGGTGCTCATCACCGGAGCGCTATTGTAATAAGCCTTGAACCGCTACACTAGATAGAAAACAAACATTATAGTACAAGTCATGCAATAACAGTACATGCGCCTATGTGAACATCTCACTATATAAAACCAGCAACCAGTGTCTCAGTAGAAGTAAAAATGAGTTTGTTTCTTGATATTGTCAAAAAAACAAAAAAACAAAAAGAAAAAACCATAGCTTTCATTCCATCCAGTGAAACAACGTTTCCATTTTTTTTTTTTCTCTCTAATTGCCAACATCATCAACACCGCGAGCTCGTGCGCACGCGCGCGTTCTTTTAGTGCACCACCCCAATGCTAATATCAGTGTCCACCACCACTCTAAAGTTAACTCTGGCTGGGTCCGCGGTAGCCACCGTATACGCAGAGTGACTCGAGTTTAGCCGTTGAAGACTATAGTCCTGGTAAATGGTGTTAATATTGCGATTGTTGTTATAAATACTATTGTCATTGTAATATGGCCGCACCGTATGCTCCAGCGGCTGTGGATAGTTGCCGCTGGTTGCCGTTGGTCCACTGGAAACAGCAGCAGCAGCAGCAGCAGCAGCAGCCCGCTTTGCGGGTATAGATTTGCTTCTTGATATGGAAATTGTCGAAGATGATGGCAGCTTGCGGCTAGAAAATGGACAAGCTTCTTGACATGAGGCGCAGCGGCTCTTCTTTACTCTGGGGGGCTGGTAATTGCCGGTGGTTATGTCTGCTCTGGTGATGGTTTTTGGGCTAGCGTCACTGTTGCTGCTGCAGCAACTTTTGCCATTGTTGATATTTGCGCCGTTAAGCACATCGTCGCTGTCACTGTTGTTATCACTGGGCTTGCTGGCCAGCGGACAAGACTGGCTACTGGTGAGATGGGACAAGGAATGGCTTAAACTTGGATGGCGGCGCAATGGACGGCGAGACACAATATTGGCAAATTCGTGCTTTACACTTGCTAGGGAGTGTCGTTTATTCTGTTTTGTCTTGCCATTGCTGTTGGTGCTGCTATTTAAGCTGCTCTTGGTGGTAGCGGTGCTCGTGCGGCTGGTGCCGGTGCTGTTGCTGGTGCTGTTGCCGGTGCTGCTAGAAGCGCTATTGCCGGTACCGCTTCTCTTCAAGAAGCCCAGAGAGAACGATCTAAGCATTGTGTTGGACTTGTGCGGGGGGTTTGAGTAGTAAGTATGTTGTTGCGGCAAGTTTTGAGAAACAACAACAAGACACTGAAGAAATAAAAAAAAAAAAAAACCGAGCCAAATGTGCGGCTGGCAGCGCACTTTAATAGTGAGTTGGGATTGTAGAGTCTGCAGCCGGAACAAAAACGGTTTTTTTGCTGTTTTCCTTCCGTCGCTAGAAACAAACTTTTTTTTTTTTATTTTTTTTTTATTTTTATTTTTTCTCGCGCTTTTGCTGCGTAAAACCCTTTTTTTTTGCAAGCAAGAAAAGAAAAAAAAAAAAAAGAAAAAACTTTGCAAGGGGTTTATTTGTAATGAGATTTAGTAAGCCAATATGGAATTGGCGCGTTGCATGTAGAAAAGACGTTGATAATCTTGACTAAGTGATTGTAATCCGGGGAATCCAGGGGATGGAGACGGGAGTGGGAAAGCAATGTCTACTTTGTACGTGTGCTGTGCTACGCTGTTGTAGGAAGAGCAGAGTGACACCGGCTTATATATATATATGTATGGGATAATGAGATTGAAACCGCACTGACCTAAACGAAACACAGACCACAAGCACGGGACGAGCACACTCGTACTGCTTTGCAAAACCTGCCTGCTATCTACTACTACTTGGCTGTGCTGACTACTCATGGACAGTATTTGTGGGTGGTGCAGTAGCGCGATGGCCTCGTTTTCTGTCTTTCTGTGCCTCTGTCTATCAACCGCTATTTCCGCCCACTGCTACTGCTACAACAGCAATAAACGCAATATACAATGTACAATGTACAACCACTATAGCGTAACGTTACTCACTGTGGTATTCCTCCCAGCAACCCCAAGCGTATACCACCCCAGCCTTCCCCCCCGTAGCGCTGTAGTGCTCCATCTATATATAGCAGAGTGCCTACGTTGCAGCGTTCGCGCTTTTTTCCCTTTTTGGCCTTTCGTCTCCCATCCAGATTCCGTGCACAGAAACCAGAAACCGCTTCTTCTTCTTCTTCTTCTTCTTCTTCTTCTTCACCGTGAAATTACATTCGCAAGCAAGTTCATATGCGCGTGTGTGTGGCTGTAGCTGTAACTGTAGCTGGATCGAAAAAGCTTCTCTAAAACTTATTTGACGTCTTGCTAGCAACAGCCCACATCTGGCTTAATGTCCAACTCTAAAAAATAAAAAACCAAAAACCAAATAGAAAACAGAAAAACAAACCCCTACAAGTCAACGATAACCGTAGCGCAGATCTAGAGCCCGTATAAACTTCAAATCAGTAGTAACCGAAACCATAAACTCTGCCAGTACTACCGTCCCTCGTGAAATTAACTCAAACTTCAACGATACGCTCTGTCTGTCATACCATCATCCCCCCGGGGGGCAATAAGCTACATGCCCTGAGCACTCTCTTTAGCTGCTCAGCTGAGGGTCAGTTGATTGGTCGAGATTGATTGATTGACTGACTGACTGGCTGCATAGTGGAAAAGCCCCTTCCCCTGAACATTCTTTGGTCGTACTTCTTGTCGTACTTGTAGCTCACTCACTCTACAAGCACCAGAAATTAACTCATTAATTTACTCATTCATTCTTCACCAATTTCTAAACTTGCAAGAATCGTCAAGTTTTCCAAGTTTTCCAATTTTTCAGGAACCGTTCAAAAAATGACTACAGAATCAACTGCTATCTCTACATATACGCCGTGTAGTGGGTGGTTATAACTGTGTGTCGTGCGATAAAAAAAAAAAAAACATACCGAGCCTCACGTGCCTGTGCGTATTTCCATTTCAAATCACCACAAAACTCTCAACATAACCTCAGCCAAAAGACAGTACAAGTATATTATAAGCTATAGGCCCTATTCTCCCAGAGAAAACACTCAAACAACAACCAACAACCAACAACCACCAACAACCATGAAAGACTTTCCCCAACTTGAAAATGCTGCCCAGGACCATGCTGTCCAACAGCTTCTGCACTGGTCCCTTGCCAATGGTCTTGTCTTGTACCCGCAAAACTTCAAGACCTTTTCCACCGACGCTGCCCCAGTAACCCTTTTCCCAACCCCTTTTCCTCGCAGCTCGTTCAACTTGGCCCTTCAGGTCCAGCCGATTTTCAACCGCCTTTATGCCAAAATTGCAGCCAATGACAAGTGGCTCACCTCCATCATTGACCAGCTCACCGAATTCGACCAAGATTTCACCGGCCGTCTATGGCAAACTTACTTGCAGGCCAAATCTATCGGCATTACTCAGCCATTGGCCTTGGGCCTCGTCAGAAGCGACTACATGCTTGACCAAATCACAAACCAAATCAAGCAAATCGAGTATAACGTCATTTCGGTTTCGTTCGCCGGATTGGGCCCCAAGGTCGCCAATTTGCATCGCTACTTGAACCAAAGCGGTGCGTACGATGCCCAGAGCGGATCTAAGCAATACTATAACCAGCATGACATTGCAACGTCCGAAGCTACCGCTAAGCTTGTTGAAGGGCTTGCAAAAGCCAACGACTTGTATCATCGTGAGCAGCAAAGCGGCTCTAAAAACCCAACAAAAAGTACCATTGTTCTTTTTGTTGTTCAAGAAAACGAGCGCAATGTCTTTGATCAAAGACACCTTGAGTATATCTTGCTACAAAACCATGGCCTCAAATCCAGAAGAGCGACTTTAGCACAAGTGCTATCAGTAACCCGTACCGACCCAAATACCAAACAAATTTACTACATCCCCACCAACGATGAAATTTCCATCATTTATTACCGCACAGGATATGCTCCAACAGATTACAAATCCGACAAGGACTGGGAAACTAGATTGAATCTAGAAACAACCAAAGCCATAAAGTCTCCTACTTTACTCTCGCAAATCAGCGGCTCCAAAAAGGTCCAACAGCTCTTAACGGACAAGTCGCTCATCGAGCGGATTCTTAATGATAACATTGATAACAATCCAACCAATACCAACGAAAAAGTCTCCACCGAGGAAATCGACCTTCTTTTGCAAACTTTTGTCAACATTTACCCACTAGACGACTCCCCTCAGGGCCGTAAGGCTAAACAGCTTGCATTCGCCAATCCTGAGCGATATGTGCTCAAGCCACAACGTGAAGGCGGTGGCAACAACATTTACAAAAACGACATTCCTGCTTTTCTCAAGAGCATTCCTGAACTGCAGTGGAACGCCTATATTTTAATGGACTTGATAAACCCTCCATCTCACCCAAACAAAATCGTCAGAGCTGGGGAAGTGTACCATGAGCAAGTGTTGAGTGAATTGGGGATTTTTGGCACAATCGTATGGGATACTGAGCTGGGCACAGTGCATAGTAACACTACTGCAGACTACTTGTTGCGCAGCAAGTTTAGCAGCAGTAATGAAGGCGGGGTTGCTGCTGGGTTTGGATGTGTTGATAGCTTGTACTTGTATTGAATTGAGCAGAGCAGAGCAGAGCAGAGCAGAGCAGAGCAGAGCAGAGCAGAGCGAGGAGATGCTAATCATAAATACATGCAAGATGACAGGATACCAAATGAGTGCACGAGCGTAGGAATGCTACTGTACTAATAGATTTTCTATTTTCATTATTTTGTTTCACATTCAGATTATAGAGCAATAGGTTTCAACTTTAATGAATGAATGAATGTTTAAAGACGATGGCGTAGGACCGTTCCCATAATCTAGTCTCAAGCTTGATTTTGCACAGTGTACCATCGTAATTTACTATTGTCTTATACCTACGTAAAGGCTACACTTGCGCAACCTATCTATTATACTTTACACCACCAAAGCAAAAGCCAATAAAAAAGCAGAAAATTTATAACAAATTCTAATCAAACAACGCAACACCAACAAACAAACAAACAAGAAAAGAAAATGAGTTTTTCATTTTTTTTTATTTTTATTTTGGTCCAAGCATCTTTTCTGGCCTAACCAACTGATCAAACTCTTCTTCTTGCAACATTTCCAACTCCAACGCACTTTCCTTCAAAGTGATGCCCTTCTTGTGAGCATTCTTAGCCACTTTGGAAGCATTGTCATATCCAATTTTGGGGTTCAACGCCGTCACGAGCATCAATGACTCTTTAACGATCTGGCCGATTTTGTCTTCATTTGCCCTGAGGCCCTCAACGCAATTGACTCTAAAACTTCTTGCCCCGTCGCCCAATAGCCTGATGCTACTGAGCAAATTCTTGGCAAGCACCGGCTTGAACACATTCAATTCAAACTGGCCCGAGGCTCCCGCAAAAGTGATGGTGGAATGGTTGCCAAAGACTTGTGCACACACCATAGTCAATGCCTCGCACTGCGTTGGGTTCACCTTGCCCGGCATGATGGACGAGCCTGGCTCGTTTTCCGGCAACGAAAGCTCCCCGTAACCGCAGCGGGGGCCTGAGCCCAAGTACCTGATATCATTCGCAATCTTGAATAACGACACGGAAACAGTGTTGAGGGCGCCACTAGCTTCAACAACGGCGTCGTGCGCCGCTAAGGCCTCAAACTTGTTTGGCGCGGTTTCGAACTCGATCACCTCCTCGCTGTTGTTGTCCTCCGAAAGCTCGGCGACTAGCTTACTGACTTCTTTGGCAATGGCAACATCAAAACCTGCTCTGGTGTTCAAGCCAGTGCCGACGGCGGTGCCTCCTTGTGCCAACAAGCGCAATCTGGGCAATGTGTTGCGAATCCGCTCAAGGCCAAAAGTGAGTTGTTGAACGTACCCAGAAAACTCTTGGCCCAAAGTCAATGGCGTGGCGTCCTGTAGATGTGTTCTTCCAATTTTGACAATATGAGCAAACTGCTTGGCCTTAGCATCCAAGGCGTCTCTAAGAGCACCAAGGCTAGGAATTAGCTGGTTTACGATTTCTGTGACAATAGCAATATGCATCACCGTGGGGAATGTATCATTGCTGGACTGCGACATGTTGACATGGTCGTTTGGATGCACTGGGCTTTTGGATCCTTTGGTGCCCTGCAAGATCTCGATGGCTCTGTTGGATATGACCTCGTTAGCATTCATGTTGGATTGAGTCCCTGAGCCGGTTTGAAATACCACCAAGGGAAACTGGTCATCGTGATTGCCGTCAATGATTTCTTGAGCTGCTTGCTGGATCGCCGTACTGATTTCCGGATCAAGTCCATATGTGGCATTAACAGTAGCAGCAGCTTTCTTGAGGATGCCAAAAGATCTAATCAACGGCACTGGGAGACGCTCAGCGGCGCCACCAATGTCAAAGTTTTGCAATGAACGTTGGGTTTGGGCGCCCCAGTATTTGGAGGCGTCAACTTGCTATGTGTGAGGTGTTAGTACCAAAAGAGCAGTCGAGTGATACTGTTGCTTTAAACGCCGTTAATAAAAAAAACAAAAAACAAAAAAAAAAGACACGCATACGATTTCGCCAAAGGCATCTGTTTCGGTTCTGGTTTCAACCATGATTTTTGTCTATTTTAAAATATGCGCGTTTACACACACTCGTTGCAGAGTATATATGTACTCAAGTAGAAGGGCATTTGATGGGCGGGACGGCTACTTATATATAAACACCCCCGGCTGGTGTCCAGAAGGACACGGACAGAGTGTTATATAGCCCATCATACACTGCTGCGATAGCCATAGCCAATGACACACCGTGGTGGCTAGGGGGACAAAAAAAATATTAATCGTTAATCGCACAACAAACAAAGCGGAGCACCCCGGGGAAGCACAGCCGTGCTTTCAAACACCCCGCGCACATTCTTTTGTATAGGCTATGTATTATGTATGTCCAGCGAGGCTGCCACCCCCCAGAATAGCATCCTGTTATCATATTCTCAAGAGCCCCGAGTGCTCGTTCCTATAAGTGTACACTTCTTGATAATATCACTACATTTGCCAGTGCCTCGGCTTTGACAGGTTCAGGAGCATGCACCAGGAGGTGCAGAACACACACACACACACACATGGCGATAGACATCAAAGCACCAGATATTCTATGCTTCAGCGCGCAGAGTGGTCTTGGTTCTGAAATGTCAACCACAAAGTACCAATATAAACTTAGAGTTCAACAGTTTGCGGACAGGTGGGTTTTTCATCGCTAGCCATTATCGATCGGCTATGGGCTTATCGGCTAACGAGTATCGGCTATCCAGTAAACTGAATGTATGGAGGCCCTCACCAATGGCAATAAATGAAGAAACCCTTAACGGGACGTTGTGAGTTTAGCACAGATGACTTTTTTTTTTTTTTTTCAAATTGGTGCTTACAACGTACTCCTATTATTGTAAGTCGTTGTTGTTACACACTCTTGCAATAAAGTTCAGAAAAACTCTGTTTCCTCAAAAAAAACAGAGTAAATGCTAATTAACTAGTAAGAGATGAATAATGGTTTGAGGCACTCGTCAAAATACTCGACTTCTTGTTAGCCCTAATAATAGTGCGGAGTACAGCAATAGGTGTCAGAATCGAAGATACACTTTGAAGCCAGCCTCAAGACAAGGAGAAATCACTTCAGTATTTTTTATACAGACATGAACGACTCTGCCGTTGGTGCCATCTCGGCTCCCACTTTCTCGGGGTTTGGCATACGCCCACCGGAAGAACTTGCTGGTAACGGAGAGTGTCGCAAGTACGGGCCAATGAGTACTAGATCTCGGAGTTGCCAGAGTGCTTTTTGAGAGGATCTTAGGTTTAAAGCGTACTTGCAGACTTTTCTAAAAACAAAACAAAAAAAAACAAAACAAAAAAACTCGAAAGCTAGTCGCTTTGCCGGAGTTTTTTCCCTTGATATATTCTAATTTTTCTAGCGGTTTCCTCCGTCATGCAGGGTTCGGTATCCTACTGCATCAATATGTGCTCCTCGGCAATTATCTGCCTGGTAGATATTCCGAAGAGATTGCAGTAAAATTCCCGAACAGGCCACACACAAAAGATGTTTCAGAGCTTATGCTTTTGCAACGAGTCAAACTAACTTCACACATTTTTTCAACAGATCTAGTCTGGAGAAGAACCTGGAGTTAATCCACACCTGGAGTACTCGGACATCCGTCTGGAGTACAGTTGGCCTCTCCCCACGGGCACGCAAAAACTTTACGGAGTCTGCGGACGGGAGCCCGCGGAGTTTCACGAAGCCATGACACTGTACTTTTTTTTCGATATTTGCTTCTACACCTTCAACCTCACAACGCTACTGTGTTATATCCCTCCTGGGCTAATCAACATTTGCATGCTAAAAAGCAGCGATGTAACACACACGTAGTCTCCTGGTACACCAAGACTTCTGGCCACATCTGGCACGCAAAGCTCCCTATTGTTTTTCCGTCCCAGCAGTGGAACTGTCGAAAAATATCGTCGTCATTGTGCAGGTCCCATGGGGTTTTTCCGGAGAGAGAACGAGAGTGGGGTGGGAAGATCTAACACTTTCTACGCCATCGTTAGCACATCTTAGTATATAAACACCTTCCATTATTGATAATACCGCGTTAGAGAATAGTGCTGATTCCTACCAGACCCCCATGACCGCTGTCTGCTGGCACAAATGCTCAGTGAACTTGTCCAGAGCGTGTGCGACTGCTGGTAACCGCATAAATCCGCTGCTGCAGCACTCACAAACACTGTGAGACTTCACCTGTCACCCGGCCCTCTGACATTGGCTTTGTCTCTAGTACAATGGTAATAGTCAGCTAGTGGCCAGGGCTGCGCTGCGCTCCAGGATGGCATCACGAAATGGCCAACGCTGCACTTTTTTTTTCCTCCTTCTTCGCTGCTCTCGATCGGCGCTTCTTTTTTATATAAGCGCCTTAGATCTGCTTGTTGCTGCCTTTTTTTTTTTTTTT
>JXWR01003085.1_pt1 | contig 11351 bp, 8 predicted proteins | sample 315541 | NCBI WGS metagenome assembly JXWR01 (sample SAMN03273951, study PRJNA271842) | soil metagenome | isolation source: rice field ambient CO2 | place: India: CRRI Experimental farm Cuttack,Odisha-753006 | collected 2013-12-17
CAAGACTTGGAAGATGAAACTATAAATGAGGATGGCAAACCAAGTTTAAATGTTACTTTTTTCATCCCATTAAAGTATATAGAGCCTTTATAAATCTCGCTTTTAGGTTAATTTTTCATTGTATGCATATAAATTATTTCTAACCAAGATGAAAGCATAGCTGAATTAAACATACTGGAAACAGATCCCATTGTTGAGAAAGATAGCTTTGTTTTAGGAAGTGGTGAGTAGCCTTAAGAGGAATATACAATAGTAATAATAATAATAATAATAATAATAATAATAATAATAATAATAATAATAATAATAATAATAATGCGTCTCATATTCTTGAAAACAAACGGAGTTTCAGCAATGTTTTAATAAAGCAGATAAATTAAAGTGCAGCATAATAATAACATGATTTAAGTATATTTAAAAGCTAATTACTTGACTTGGTGAAGGTCTTTTTCTGAACGGTCCTTTGAGCAAGCAGGAAATTGTATGCATGCCGATGTGAACATAACTAGCTTTGAGCGATTGAATGCAACAGTTGGAATTTACTCAGATGTCAACACGTTCTCTTTTGATTTAATTTGTTTCTCAGAAAGACTAATATAACATAACTACCAATTTAATGATTTGGGCTTTAGAATTTGAAACAATTTACATGACTACAAGCCCAAATAAATTATAATAATCAACCAAGTGAACTTAGCAAAGGCCAATTAACCTTTCACATGTGGAAGAACTGTTGTTCCAAATAAATATTCAAACAAAAGGTTTACTAAATATTCTTATACTATGTTGTATGATTTTTGACAATTTGAGCATTACGGGTGTTTTGACTACTTTGTTCTCAATTGCTGACTTGTTCAGTGCTTTATTTGCTAAGATACCTTAGGTGTATCAACCGTGTTTATTGTTTTTATATCAAAGTATTAACTATTGCAAAATTCAGAAATTGCTTTGGTTGTCTTTAGAACATTATATGGTATTTCTGAAGCAGAGTTCTGCCTAGTGGATACGCTTTGAATGGTAATTATTTCCTTGGAAAAGCAGTTGCTATAGCAGTTAAATAACTTGCAGTTGCTCTTGTTTCTTTCCTTTTTTGGTGTTGGATCGATTCTGGGTAGAACATTTGCACAGACTAATGAGCTATAAAGGATGTGAAGGGTTTTTCTATTTTATCTTTGCCATTTCTGCATTTTGTGGTGGTCTTTTTCTTACAATTATGCTTGCTGCGAAAACGGAGGGGCACATGAGCATGAAAGTAAAAAAATTCTGATTATGCTGATGTTTTTGTACTTGTTTATGGATTATTGTTGGTATTGACTTCATGGAAAGTGGAATTAGCTAGACTTCACCAAAAGTGTATGCTAAAAACCCCCTTGGGATTATTTTGCCTGTGTGGTGGTAGTAAAGAAGAAAAAAATAGAATTCTGCAATTACTGAACAAAGCATTGCTCAAGGACCCATAAGCTCTAATTGGAGACTTTCTATTGACTTGATGTGGAAGTGTTTGGCTTAGCAAATTTCTCTCTGTTCTGTGGCATCTTGTTGTGTTATTTTACAGTACTATGACAAACTCAAAAGAGTATCATATCTACGTTTGTTATGACACTGGTAATTACTTCAAAACTATTCAGGTGTCTGTGTGTTATGAGGATAGGCTTGTAGTTTCTGGTAATATTGCTTTCTTCTTAGCGGCTTCTCTAGTCGAGGATCCGAAACCAGATGATCAAGAGAACAAAAATTTTGCTGTTACTCTGAATAATGTTGATATTAAAGCTACTTCGTACGAACCAACCCATTGAACCAACACTAATAGATATGTTTTGAATAAAAAAAAAAAAAACGTTTATAATTTTTGGGTTGCAAGGGTTGCGCTTATATTCGAGTAACAAATAGCTCTCCTAAGCATAGAGTGTTTGTCCATATCTAAGGATCTGTTTCCTGCGCTTAAAAATGCAATATTTTCAAAATTCTACCATAACGTTGCAACTGTCTAGGAGGAAGAAACACCAAACGTATTATTAATGCTATTATGAGGCATAGAAAACGAAAAGAGCCTGTAGAAGTAGAAGTTTAAACTTTAAAGAAAGTTATGTAACATCGAAAAATAAATGTATATATTCAACGAAATTAATAGAGTTAGTCCAGCTAACTTTCCCAAAACAAAAAAATAAGAGAAAAATAAAGATATAAGAAAAACAAAATATTATGGGCTTTATGGGCCATGATAGCCGTTGAGCCACTAAGGGGCCAATACCGTATATTGTTTATGAGGACCATCATAACTCCGCTTGGTCACAGATTTTCCATCAAGAATGTTTTTCAAGCTTGTTACGTAACTGACATCATTAGTAACCTTTTTCGTACCAGACGAAACATCCCATAAACAGAAGCCACCAAATGCCGACTGACTAAGTATATCTTGAGATCTTGTGGCCGTAGTATCAGCGTCAACAAAATAGGCAGAGTCCTCAGTGGAAGAAGCAACGCCAACATATATCTTCATATCTGAATTGCCAGACAGTTGAGTAACGAACTTGTACCACGTTTCCCAGGACTGCTTGAAACCAGACTCATTATTGAAAGAGCAGGCTGGGTTATTGTAAAATTGTACCCATGCAATATCCACTTTTGCATCTTTACTTTGCAATAACTTGAAAACATTTTTATCAGGATATGGGCACTGTGGAGCTGCACTGACAATTAATTTTTTCGTGGTCCAAAGTCTTCTTAACTCAACCACTAAAGCAGCAAGACCTTCTTGTTTTTCATTTTCAATATCAAAATCAATTCCATCAATTTCTGCATCTCCAAAGGGCTTTACTTTACCTGTCCCTTTTGGATGAAACATATTGTAAATAACTTTGGCTGCACTGCGTCCTTGATTATCATTTTTGACGCCATAAGTACCAGTGCGAGAATCACCTCCCAAACTAAGCAACACTTTAACTCCTTTATTTTGACAAGTGACTATATCTTTGGCAATTTGATCGCACGAGTCACCCCCGCATGCATTACCAAAATTAAAACTTGCTTTTTTATTGTTCCAGTTTTTCAAAAATGACAATATGACAATGTCGATATCACCTTTATTACAATACGTAGCTAGTGACTCTTGATTGGCACCTTGACCCCAATACACCGCATTGTTTTTTCCGTTAGACAGGTAGGCTGCCTCCACAAAGTTTGACTGGAGTATAGCTAAACCTGCTGCTACAGAAGCAAAAACATTAGAAAATTTCATGTCTCGAAAATATTAGATGCTGATGGAAAATGTGACAATCTGATAGCTCGCAAGGTATTTTGTTTTTCTCTTGTACTTTTTACCGCAAAATGTCGGACTAATTGTCAGAGTTATATATGTCAACAGACAGACTCATTGGCGAACTTCTCGCCAACATTCTCTTTTATGTACCGAAAGGCTTCACTTTTTCGATAGTATGCATGACTGTAGAAACGATAGAATACATTTCCATACAAGAAGCATCAAGGTTCTCATATCCAAAAGCAAAATAATTAGCTTATAGGCTAAGGTCTTGCAAGTCTATACTAAACGGATGAAAATGGACATGATCAAGCCATTATTGCCGTAAATCCTAGCTTGCGGTAATGCATACCGGTTGCCGCTTAGTGGTAGCACGGCAAAGCACACCCTTAGTATTGAATTATGAGAATTGTGGATAGCTGAACTCCAAAAATAAGACAATTAAACAACTGTATTTTTATCCGGATGGTCGACAAGCATTCTCAGGTGTAATTGTAATAACCTCGCTTTCTGTTAATCTATTGTCAATGTAGGAGAAAACACGTTATTTTTTTCCTTTTGAGTAAGATAAGAATGATTGTCAATATTGAATAACTTAAGGAAGTAAGTAAAATAAATTAGTGATATCTTGCTTGAGTGTGATGCATATTCCTGAAGTCAAGATCCAGAAGCGCTGTCGATTTTAGCGTCGTGTACAGAGACTTTCAATCTTCCGTTTTGTACTCTAAAAGTGGAACGAATCACAAGTATATTTATTCCTACTATCGGTGATAGTAGCGTTCCTGGTTATCAAAATTAGAGCGCTAGCATCTTCAAAAGCATATTCAAAAGCATATTTAAAAGTTTCCGTTTTCTTAATCTTAAAAAACAAAAAAATGCTGACAGGCTTCTATAATGACCATAATTGACTGACCATCTTTTTGACAGTTTTGACATTTATAATTTGGTTAAGTTATTGATGGCCAATAACCGGTGGCCGGTGCTGCTTAACCATACCACATAGTGTCTCATTGGCGGAGGAGCATAATGCGGGTGATGAGGAGAAGCTTCGCTAGCCGAATACAAAAGGTCGAATGATTGCAACACTTTGGACTGTGCTACTCCTTTGTTTCGGAGAATCAGGGAACTGTTCAAATCAATTGACTATAAATTCAATTACATATTAAAACGTTGTTGGCAATCAATTTCAATTGAGCTTTTTATTTCCAAGTTCATATATCGATTGCTCGTGTAATAACGAAAACTAGAAACCCATTAATTAATTGCACTCTTGCCATAATAATACTAATAATACTAATAATATCAGGAAATATTATCTCTACTAAGTTTTCCCATAATGTCTGGACACAAGCATTGGAACTATGAGACTGTTGATCTTGTTACCACCGCTTTAAAGAGTATTGTCGCTTCTAATCCAAATTTGTCTTTAATCGAAAGCGAAAGAGTTATATTCAATAGAAAGGAGATTTTTGACCCAAAAAAGAAAGTCATTGTCTTGTCTGGTGGTGGTAGTGGCCACGAACCATTACACGCTGGGTTTGTTGGTAAGAACTTTCTTGATGCTGCAGTTGCTGGGGCAATCTTTGCTTCTCCATCTACTAAACAGATTCTTTCGGCTATCGTTACCATCAATGACCTCGTTAAGGAAAGAAACTTGCCAGAGAAGGAATTCTTGGTCATTGTAAAGAACTACACTGGTGATGTTTTGCATTTTGGTTTGGCAGCCGAAAGGGCCAAGTCACTTGGTTTTAAAGTGGAATTGGCTATCGTGGAAGATGATGTTTCTGTTGGAAAATCCAAGGGCCATCTAGTTGGCAGAAGAGGTTTGGCTGGAACTGCCCTTGTTCACAAAGTTGCGGGAACCGTTGCTGCTTCTGGAGCTGATTTAAAACAAGTGTCTGAAGCTGCACATAATGTCATCAAAAACTTGGTCACTGTGGGTGCTTCATTAGACCATTGCTCTATTCCAGGAAGAAAAATCTCCAAAGAAGAAGATGATGAAGAAGCTTCCAACAAGTTGGATAGCGACACAGTTGAGATCGGTATGGGTATCCACAATGAACCAGGCGCCAAAAGAACTAAAATTGCTCCAGTTGACAAATTCATTTCCGAGTTGTTGAAATATTTGCTTGACGAAAGTGATGAAGACAGAGGATTCTTAAAATTTGACAAATCTGATGAATCTATCTTGTTGGTAAACAATTTGGGAGGTACTAGCAACTTAGAACTTCATGCATTGGCTGCCGTTGCCATTGACAAGCTCGCCGAAGAGTACAACATCAAACCGGTAAGGGTTTATGTTGGCAGTTTTGTTACTTCTTTAAACGGAAACGGGTTCAGTCTTACATTACTTAACACTACTAAAGCAGGTGGTGACAAAATATTAGAGTATTTGGATTCTGAAACCGATGCTTCTGGCTGGAACTCTTCTGTTCAATGGGTCAAGGCCTTGAAAGATGCTTCTGACAACAAAGTACCAGCAGTTATCTCTAAGCCTACTGCAGATGTCACCAAGAGTGGTGACTCCGTCAACTCCAACTTCAAGATTGATACTGCGTTGCTCAAGGCCATTTTGCAATCTGCTATTGAACGCATTACTAAACTAGAACCAAAAATTACCGAATACGACACGGTTGCCGGTGACGGCGATTGCGGTGAAACATTACTTAGTGGCTGCAAAGCAATTACTAACTCCTTGAAAGATTCTAATTCCATTCTCTCCAGAAATTTGAGTGACCCAGTGGCTGCTATCTTTGAAGTAGCTAATTTGTTGGAAGATTCCATGGGTGGTACTTCAGGCGGATTGTATTCTATCTTCATGTCTTCTTTGGCTGTATCTTTGAAAACCGCTGCTGCCAAGTCTTCAGAAAAGTCCTTGTCTGTCAAAGTGTTGGCAGACTCTTTACAAAATGCTTTGGAATCTCTTTTCAAATATACTAGAGCTAGAACCGGTGACAAGACTTTGATTGACGCATTGGAGCCATTCATTGAATCATTATTGAAGAACAATGACTTGAAGGCTGCTAGAAGTGCATCTATTAGACACGCCAAAGGTACCAAAAAGTTGGATGCTAAATTTGGTAGAGCTTCATATGTTTCCAAAGATGAATTCAAGAATTTCCATACCAAGTCTACTGGTGGTAGCGGTGGTGATGATGCGGATAACTTGGAAGTTGATGATGACGAATCTGGTATTCCTGACCCAGGTGCTATTGGCTTAGCTGCACTTTTCGATGGTGCGATCAATGGCTACTTCAACTTCAAAACATAATAAAACTGCTTAGGTCTCTTTATGTGCTTGTTAATGATTTGTAATGCTTTGTTTCTTTTATCTTTTCTTCTTTTGAATTCTGTTTGATATGCATGTTCTCTTTGCGTTGTACGTTGATTTATGAAAGATGTTTCTAATCTAGAGTATACAGTGTTATGTGCTAGTTTCTTTTGCTAGTGAATTGAAATTTCACTACATATATAATAAAATAAAATGACATGGGATAGTAAAATAATTATTTCTAAGAACTATTATGTATGTGTTGAAAAGTAAAACTGCGATTCTTACATGAGGCTACCTTGCTTACTATGCTAATTGTCCAGAGCAGATTTGATTACTCAGTATCTTTCTAGCTAAAAAAAATTATTTAATTGATATAGCTTCAGAAAGTCAAATAATGCGTAGATTAAATGCCAACTCATTTATGGAGGTTATGATGGTCAGAGGTAGTTGTGGTTACATAGGTAGTGATATTACATAGGCAGTGATATTACATAAACACTTATTTATATCACGTGACTTTTATTTAGCCCAATGAAAACCAAGAAAAATAATCAAAACTCCAGAAACAAAAAAAAAAAAAAGATAGAGTGAAGGCCTAGTTAGAATAGATTGACTAGATTAAGAAAGCTGAAGAAGCACAAGATACATCTTCAATTTAATTAATTAACTTACAAAATACTACATACACAATGTCTTCCGGTTATGGTTTGAGAGGTGGTCAATCCCGCTGTTTTGGTGGTATGTCTGTTATCTTTTTATTGAGCTCAGAAGTTCCGCTTTTGGCATTTGAAAAGCCGGCCAAGTACTGGTGATATTGATTTTGATATTCATTCTAATACTAACCCTAATTGTACAGAATTCCAGCGTTATATTGAATGTTACACCAGTGCCAAAACTGAATCTCCATCACAATGTACTGCTAAAGTTGATGACTATTTTGAATGTCTTCACCATAGAAAAGAAAAATTGAGAATTCAAACCATAAAGCGTGAATTGCTTAACCAGAAAAACAACAGCAAAAATGAAGACGGTGTCAAGACCGTTATTAATGTTAAGAGCTCACTTCCTGACACATTAGGCTTTGTTAGTGAAAAATAAGTTTGATGTAAACTATACAATTTTTTTCCATTTATCTATAACTATTACTATTTTTTTCTATATATATTATTCTGCTTTGTTTCATTTCGGTTTTTACTTTTTGTCGAACTTTTCTATACAAAATCAATCCTCACATCATCAATCTTGTCCGTTTACTGAGATTGTGTTTATTTATTCTTCCAAAACGTTGTTGGTATTCATCGCATATGACCTGTTAATGGTCGCTGTCATCCGTTTTCTTCTCAGTCTCACTGGAAACTTTCCCGTTAAAATACTGGTTAAAAATCTTCTTGTTTCATGATTTATGATTAAGGCGACCAACACAATAAACATTAACCTTTTGCATAGCTTTAGTTTTCGATCATAGAGTAGAAAATCGCGATGTTATATAAACAAACATAGATGGTAGATTTTGGCTATATACTGAATTAGTAGCCTTTCCTTGTGTATTTATGCCAAACTGTAAGTCGCAATATTTATGAGCTTGCGATCTTCTGGCAAGTTTTTAGATAATGTTAAACCAGAACTCCCTGACAATGTTCAGATTGATCTACTTGCTATCTTTTAGTAAGTATTGTACAATCTGTCAAATCTAATCTTCACAATATCTCAGGAATGTGCTTATTGTCTATCTCTCTGCGAGCTGTCCAACCATCAAATATATTTATGCTCTTTGGTCCACAAGTTCCCCGAGAATACCAACAAAATTGAACGCTTCCAAATAATTACCACATATAAGCCCAAACCCGATTTGCGGTTTCACCGGGCGCCCAATTAATTCAAAAAGTAATGACTATTCAATACTCTCAACCATTCTTAAACTGCGACTAATTTGGAGTAACTCCGCGGAGTGTTATCACTTAAGTGTCGGTGATTACCCTCATTGGGTATCTCCGCCAGCACCAACTGCGCCGAACGCCATCCACAAAAATTTCAGCACACAAACTACGTATATAAGTGCCGATGTTGGCGCTTATGAGGGCGCTTTTCTGACATTTTGTATTAAATCTGTTTTGAAAAAGCAGTCAGTGTCTTTATATTTCCTTCTCTTATCTTTTTCAGTTTCAGTGTTCATTCTTCGGCCTAGATAAACGCAGAAATCACAATACAGCAATCGAGATACACACATCACCACAAACAATAGAAATGGTTTTCGGATTGTTAAGCAAAGTGCTGGCCAAGCTAGGCGGTGATGGCGCTTCTCAAGGTGGTGCCGAAGAGATCTCCAAGGTTGTTCCGCTAAGCGATTGCCCATCAGAATGCGAAGCCTGTCTGACTAAATTCCCAGCAAGTTTAAAAATTGACACCTTGACCAATTTAAATAATTCTACAAGTCCATACAAGCTCCATTTGCTTGTGCCAACCGGAAAAACTGATTGGAGTCATGCTGCTACTGATACTTCTGGATCTGTAGAGAATACAGTAGCTAGATGGGCTGGCAGTTCTACTGCTGAAAAAATTATTGGTGGCGGGAAGATCAAAGTCAGTGTCAGCAGTTTGCATATTGAGGAAGATTATAACGAAAGTGAAAATGATGTGTTGATTTTGCCTTATTTTGTGTGGATCAAAAAAATCACTCCACAGAATGTCACTCAAGCACTTGAAAAAGTGATACCAGAAGTTATTGAACTTGCTCAGCGGATCTTAAATAATGAGCAAAATGTAGCAGAACCAGAAGAACAGCAACAGCAAGTGCCAATAGCGCTTCCTGAGAAGGTTGGTGAATTTGCGGTAGCGCCTGCCCCAGAGAAAGCATTTGTGTTTTTATGCTCCCATAGAACAAGAGATAAGAGATGCGGTATTACTGCCCCAATAATGAAAAAGGAGTTTGATACAAATTTAAGAGAACATGATTTGCTTCGAGATTTTGGTGATGATAGACCAGGTGGAGTCGATGTGCTGTATATTAATCATGTTGGTGGTCACAAATATGCCGCTAATGTGCTTATTTATTTGAAAACGGGAGAAATGATTTGGTTAGCAAGAATGAATCCTGCTAATGTGAAACCAATGATTGATGAGACAATTTTGGGTGGAGGAAAAGTTTGGCCTGACAAAGTAAGAATTGTTCAAAGAGCTTGTGCCATTAGTTGGTGAGATGAAGTTGTTGTTCGTTTGTTTGCTTAATATTTAATTTCTATATTATTGTATATTTTTGTTTGTTAGTATTTTTATTTATTTTACTCCTTCCTGCCAAAGCTCCTCTAGTTTGTTTGTTTGTTTGTTTGTTTTTTGCTGATATCATAATCGCTGAATATGGCTTTTTGTAATCTACAGTATAAAGTAATATTTCTTAATTATTTTCATGTTAGCTTAATGTAAGGGGGCTATAAATGCTTACTTATCAATTCTCCGATCGATAACCTACAATTCGTCTCTAACGTTACCAGTTTCTTCTTTTTCAACATCCAAAAACTTCTTCAAAATATTGATACGCTTTACCAAATTGTCATGGATTTTACCACTAATTGATCCAGCATTTTTGGTCAAGATATTAGACAATCTGTTGTATTCTTTTTGGAAAAAATCAGTCTCACCGTTACTCAATTTATTTAACAACTTGGTATAGTATTTGACGGAATAAGCAGTGGCAGCATCAGTAAACTGCTGCAATTCTTCTATCACTGGAGCAATCAATGCCTTTTGTTCATCACTAGCAGCTTGAATAATCTTGACAATATTAGCATCAACCACAGACAATCTACCGGCATTCTCACCCAATAGACCATCAGCAGTTCTACCAATCTGAGTCTTTTCATTAACGAAATCAATCAAATCTTGCAAATTTCTTCCACCTCTGTAAAATTCTGGATTTTCGGCATGAACATCTTCTGGAGCAACGTAAATGATAGTTGGGAAACTGGAAACTTGGAATTTTTCCATGATAGCCTCAGCATCAACGTCGGTCGTCAATACATCACCAATAACAACGCTGTCCTTATCATTCTTGAAGACAGCTGCTAATTTGCTCCAGTCAGGTTTCAATTTTTTGCAGTGACCGCACCAAGATGCAGTAACAGAAAACAATGCATGTTTGCCTTCTATTTGATTCAAATAATTATCATCACTCAAATGGATAACATGATCTTCAGCGCTTACTGCAGGTGCTTTGGCACCAGTATTAGCAGTGATAAATTCCTTGAAAGCCTGAATGTCTCTTCCGCCTTCATATTCTTTTGGTGGATGTTGTTGCTTTCCGTTAGCGCTATCTATTGGACTAAACAATTTCAACGTAGGAAACCCTCTAATTCCGTATTTTCTACCAGTTTTGGAATGTTTATCAGCATCAATCTTGACAATTTGAACTTTCTTAACATTAGCGTAACTATCAGCTAATTCTTCCCAGAGAGGAGCTAAATTTTTGCAATGACCGCACCAAGAGGCATAAAATTCAACAAAGGTGTATGCGTCTGGTTGATTAATTATGGTGTCAAATGTCTTGTCGGTGGCTTCAATGACATTGCTGGCCACTGCTAGCAAGCTTGATAGTAAGAAGACTAGAATGAAGTTATTAAACAATTGCATTTTTGGCTTGATTTTGTGTGGCGCTTAACGTTATTCAAGTGATTCTCACTAATGAGATGATGATGATGATGATGATGATGATGATGATGTGGCTGTAGATCTTTATTTCTCCAGACGTTGCTGACTGTGCACCATCGCTTCATAACTATGTATATCACATGACCGACAACTTCTCGAAATTTTTTTTTTTTTTTT
>JXWR01001741.1_pt1 | contig 11339 bp, 6 predicted proteins | sample 315541 | NCBI WGS metagenome assembly JXWR01 (sample SAMN03273951, study PRJNA271842) | soil metagenome | isolation source: rice field ambient CO2 | place: India: CRRI Experimental farm Cuttack,Odisha-753006 | collected 2013-12-17
AGACTATAAGGATCCATCCGATACACATAAATGCTCAAATCAGTCGCATATGGAGAGTATAAAGTTTAGAAGTACTAAACATTTCAGCAACTTATCTCAATAGCCAAACCTTAAAAACAATGATATTGCTTCATGTTTGTAGTCATTTTACTTCGACAATCATGCCAAGTATTTAAAGCAATATGAAAGCGACTAAAAACCCATTTTTAATAGTTCAGCTCTTCAGCCAAGGTTTATCGCCCGTTTCTAATCACAATCATGCTGTTACCAAATGTGCTTTTTGTGCTATTTTAACAACTCATAATATGAACTTATGATACTTACCCATGTGGTACGAATTTGTGCCTAAAATTCATATTTGTACGATCGGCTTACCTTAAAACTTTTTTCTTCACTTCATAGCTTAATGGTAAATGACTTATGCCTCTTCCTGCTGCATATAAGCTTATTTCTGATGTCATTATAAGACTATATAGTCCACAATGGTGTTCTGTTGGCGTGTGCTGGAGTTTTGATGCATGTTCAGCGGTGTTCAAAATGAAATTCGGGGAAAAACAAAACAAAAACAGAAATATAAGAAAAAAAAACATCTCTGCATGCGACTAGGAGCTCCTTCAATCTTCGCAAAATCAGTGCAAAAACAAGTTTTTACTATCCTATCATCGCCGAAGAGAAATCCAAAGCATATTCCCAAGTATTGGATCTTGCGCATGGAAAATACGAGCTAGCTCCTGTGATTTTACTTCTATCCATTTTTAGCTCCACGATGCCTGCAAACATCAACAGCTTACCATCGGAGCTCAAGCTCCGCATTTTCGAACAGTTAGATGTTGAAACCTTAAGACTGATTTCTGAGTTACAACTAGCTTTTAAAGGACCCAATAGCCTCAGCGAGGTTGCCAATTCAATTCTTCATAGAACTGTTTGCATCAAAATTCCTACAGGCCGCACCTACAAATGGGAACAGATTTCATTTGATGAGCGTATCAAGATGAATGCCATTAGTGACCACAAAATGCAATTCATAACTAGTCTTGAAGTTTCTCAGATAAAAGAGATGCAAACCTTTCTGCATCATACCAAAGAAATATTTATCCTTTGCGGTGACGCGCCCTGTTCTATGCGAGACTTCCACTTGCTGACGAGTGATAGAGGCACTTTATTAAATTACCTCGAAGGACTACCCAATTTACAAACACTTGAATGTTATTGTTCATCAATAAATTTTGCATTGAGAAGAAGTTTACAAAATGTGCATTGTTTCGGTAAAGACAGCACTTTTTTGCTCCACAATTCTCGATTAACCGGTACCTTGAAAATTACCGGAACCTCAGGAGATAGTTTTTCTGCCGCTCAATTGCCTAACTTTTCTAATATGAGTTTGGTCAATTTGCAGGAGCTTCACATATCGAATATGAATTTTGATGTTATTGATGGTGACTACTTTGAGCTACCAAACTTGAAAAAGTTGTTTATTAAAAGTGCGACCGTGACTACTATACGTAATTTCAAAAGGCGCTTTCTTCCCAAGCTTGAAATGTTCGTTTTGAAAAACCTTGGCGCTCTGAAAACTATTTCGAATGTACACGCAGTAAAAATTGGTACCATGGATTTGCCTAAGTTAAAAGACTTGCAATTCGTTCGCCAATGGTACGAAGGCACTCCTGAGATGACAAAATTGCTTAATTTGGAAACGGCTAAATTTACTGAGAATAGATTAAAAGTAATTGAAAATTGGTTTCCAAAAAAATTAAAGTCATTAAACTTGTCAAAAAATTCAATCTCTTTTATACAAAACTTGGAAAATTTGAAGCATTTAGAAACTTTAAACTTGGATAATAATGACATACTCGAGATCCAAGGTCTTGATACCTTGACAAATTTAAAAATTTTGTCTTTGAGTGGCAACAAAATAAAAAAGTTGGGAAATCTTGATAAGTTGGTAAAGCTTGAAAAGTTGATATTAGCCACTAATCCAATAGTGCAAATCAATCAAAAGTTTTCTAGTTTTCTGAAGCTCAGAAACGTGCTCATAAATTCGACTCAAATTGAAGACATCACTCCTTTACACCAAGCAAAATATTTGGAAGTATTAGACATTTCTAATACTAAAGTGAAAAAAATTGGTAGTTTGTCACAATGGCCAAATCTTAGACAGCTCCGAATGGAAGGTCTTCAAAGGCTCAATATTGGGAATTTAGCCTTATTCTCATAGTCAAAAATAATGCGAGTTTGCGAGCATTCTACTCATATTTGCTTCTGGTGACTAGCTTTTTTTATATTAACTCAACAGCCAACCGAGGTAAAAAAACAAAAAAAAAAAAAAAAACAAAAAGAAAAGCCTATTGACAGTGTGCGTTTTTGCTATAGCAAAACAAAACTACGGTCTCTGGGTGGTGTTTTCCAGCTTTCCATATTAGTCCGACGGCTCGTGTTGCTTGAGCGACAGACAAACTCCTATTTTGCCGTTTACGGCTCGCGATGATGCATCTCTATTTTTTATTTTTTTTTATTTTTTTTATTTTTCTATTATTATTGTTTTTCAGTTGATTAATCATAGAGTCACGCACATCAAAAAAAAAAGAAGGATGACCCACGAAATTGTAACAAATATAATAGTATAAAAGGGCCTTGCTGAACACAAATTTCTTAGATGAAAAGTTTATTTTTCAACACTCACAGATATAGGTCATAGTCGGTCATAGTTTCATCTCCAACTTTCTTGTTCGTCATTTTCCACATCCACAATGGGGTCGATTGAAAAGCAGTTTCAAGACGCAACCATCCTTTCGTCAGTTGTTCCCGATGAGACTACGGGCCAACCTTTAGACTTGAAAAGGATTAAGGCAGCTTTGGAGACTTTTGATCCTGAATCAGTGGAAGCTAAAGAACTATTCAGCATACTTTTCAAAAACGTTGTTGCTTACGGTACATGCCGCAATAATAGTAGCCCCTTAGTCAATATATTAGGGTTTGACTTCTCACAAGATTACCCAATTCAGAAGAACAGTGGCTATGTAAAGGAGCTTCATGTTCATGCTAACTCAGAAGAAGCGTTTATCCAATTGAAAAAGTATCAGGAGTACATCAAATATATCCGAATAGAATGCCCAACTACGTGGAGAGAAGTGGTAGCTAGAGAACGCAATATAAAGAAGCAAGAAGTAGTTACTGATTGCCATGTCCATAAAAACTTTGAGCAGTACAACAAACACTTACAGGGATTGGTCAACTATCCTACTGTTACTAGATTAGCTGTCGAATGTAGTTGTACTCAACTATATGTGAATGAAAATATTCAAAGACTAAGCATTAATAGTTGCCGTCGGATTAAGGAAGTTCCGGAGCGCAAACCTTTGGCTCCCTATTCTGTTTATTGGCCTTGCTGTGCTGTACAAAGTTTGGTGGATATAACAAAAGCTCAAACTTCTGTAACTGAGTTGTCCCTTGGTGAGCTATTTTGCATGCGGACAATAGACGGCAGTGAGTTTGCTCCTTACATCAATTTGCAGAAATTGTTAATCATAAATTATGAAGATCGTGTCTCATCAACAAACCTTAAAAAAGACTGCTTGCCAAATTTGAAAGAACTTGAAATAAGAGGGTACATTATTATTGAGACATTTGATTTATCTGATTTGCCAAATTTGCAGAAAGTTCATATCACGGACCTGATGTTTGATTCTTTAGATTTTATGCCAATAAATATAAAAGAAATACGTTTTAATTCGTTTGAAGTTTTTAGCCTTGATGTGCTTTCAAAATATACGGAATTGGAGTATCTAGAGCTAAGCGAGAACCTTCCCTTAGAAGACATTCCAGGAACTTGGGGAAAAAATAAAAATAAACTAAAGACACTTATTGCGCGGGATAGCCGAATGTTTGAACACTTTGAAGAATTTCCAAGATTCATAAACTTGAAAGAGCTTCTGCTTGCGTCCAATATAGTAGGCGACGGCTACTTGTCTTTTATTGAAACCAAAGTTCCATCTCTTGAAAGATTAGATTTGGAATGTACTCCTTTGTGGGATATAAAAGCACTTTGCAAATTGAACAATTTAAAAGAGCTAAACCTTTCCGACACCATGATTACAGAAATTCCCGAAGAAATTTCCCATTTGCGAGAACTTGAAATTCTTGTGTTGGAGAATAATCAGATCAAAATCGGTATTGGGCGGTTAGCTTCATTACCTAAGTTGAAACAGCTTTTTATTCATGGTTCTAATATCCCAAATTCTGGTTTGCTTCGGCAAATATTACTAGGTGTAAAGATTGAATCCAAGCGTTGGAAGTGCAGGTGGATTGATGACAATGAAGAGAACTATACAATGCCTTAGTTTAGTTAAAATCTATCACGGTACTTGGTAATATTTTTATAAATTCAAAGCTGTGAGTATCAACCACTTTGTTAGTAAACTTGTCGATTAATTATTCAAAACGAACATACACAAATATATTTAGAACCCACGACATCTTTTGCATGTTAAAAACTGTAGCGAGACTTTTAAAAAGAGGTGATTAAACCGTATTGACCTATACCTGTGGTCCCTTCCAAATTGTATAGAAAGAAATACATCATTGTTCTCGCACTAAACAGCAATTGATGCTTCTTGAGAGCACTGTAATGTAAAAGAATATATGAGTGATAGCAGCCTCATTTTCTGTAAGGAGCACCCGCACAACATTTGCAGATCATTATGTGTCAAAAAAAAAAAAAATACTACAAAACAAAAATGTATTTTACACGAATCTAGTATCTAAAAAATGATAATAGGATATATGTATATGTATGGATGTATAGATGTCTATATGCGAGCGAAATGAGATGCAAAGCAATAATAATACAAAGGGATGTATTGATTGGTCAGAAAATGTTTTAGCTAATATAATATTGTAAGAGAATACGTTTTCTTTTTACTTGTATCATATCTCCTCTGCCGTTAAGTCCGACTTGATGATAAATGGCCTGCCGCGCCAATCAATAGTTGTGCCAATCATTGCATATATCCAGATTGGCAAAGCAAGTAGTTCTCTTAGAGCCCAATACAATGACCATTGTTTCAAATTTCGGTAAATTGAGCCACCGTTTAATGGCAATGCCCTCACATTATTGCTATTGCTGCTGTTTGGCCAGCTATTCTGTAGCTGGTCATTATTGCTGGCAACGTCGCTGAACCCGTTATAGTACGGACTTGCAAAATACGGCCTTATATATTTTTGTTGCTGTTGCTGTGTTTGTATGTGACTTTGCTCAATGTTGTCAATGTGATCAAGAGCTGAATCTTCTTGGCCAGCATATTTTAACAACACATGAAACTGTACATAATCGACGCAAAACCATATTGCAAAATGGCAAAACATATAAGTTAGCGAGAATTTCTTATTGAGGAACAACACCGACACAGCAAAAGTTCCATAAAGTGAAGCAACGATCGATTCTGTAGCTGGTTCTAGTAACGTCGCAGCGAGGACCATGTACCGTCTCACTCTTAGCCATCTCAGTCTTCGGAGCACGTATTCCCAAAGGCCGTTATTTTGGATACTGGTGTGACGAGGGCTTGTTGGTGTAGCAGCGGAAGTTCCCAAAGGTTGCAAAACACAGTCACCAGTCATACCAGTACGTCCACCAATGTTCCATAATGCAATAGCAATCATATTATCTTCACCAATGAATTTGGAAAAATATCTTATTCCGTAGCCTTTACGACTGCCGTAATATGCTGCATCCTGGGCCAAGTTCCCACTTTGCCCATTATTTGAAGGTAAACTCAACTGGCCGATTTTCGCTACGGCCTTGTCAATATCGGAACGCCGATAGATGTTAGATTTCCCATTAACGCAAGGGGCCACTGCTAGTTTATTGAAGGCGACGTAAAATTTGGCATGTGAGGTTTTTAGAAAAGTTTCGTCCAATTTGCAACCGAGATTTTTACCATTACTGCTATTATTAACGAAACCCGGCCCGTTTTTCAATGCAACTGCCAAAGGAAGGTGGTGAACCACTTTGACTGGCTTGCCTTTTCCTGTGACGGGATCCCATGTCTGTCTAGAGTTATCGAGAGAATTGTTTAATGCGAGCACCGATCTAAGTAATGCCCCGCGGCATGCCCAGACATTGGAGTCCATGACCCAAATGATATCATTTTGAGCAGCAACAAAGCCTTTTGCCAAATTGTTGATCTTTGGGTTAGGCCCATAGTGGTCCGGATGGTCTTTGCTACCGACTAGGAGTCTGGCGTTGGTGGATGGATACTTTTGAAGCAAGTTGTTTACTACCGGGATCACCGGGTCTGATGGGTCTTCGACGCAGAAAAGCACTTCGAGCTTGTCTCTTGGATAGTATTGTAAAAGCGAAGATTCTAAGCACGTTTCGAGTTCGGGATCAATGCCTTTGAGTGGACGAAGGATAGTGACGCCTTCGAGATTGGCGAGGTCGACATTGCGCGGAAGCTGTTTTGGCTTGTTGAAGCTGAGTATGATCTCGAGGAAGCCGCTGTGGGCGACAAAAAGGATGACGAGGTAGAGAACGAAGCAAGCGAGGGCTAGGAGGTACACTGGGGTGGATATTGTGGAAGCAAGGGCAGCAGTTGGCGCCACATAGTCCAGGGCCATGGTGGGTGGGTTTGTCTGCTTGTGTGTCGTTGTTATTGTTGTTGTTGTTGTTGCAATGTCTTTTGGTGTGAAAGGGTATTAAAGATTTGAGGTCGAAGCGTATGTATAAAGCGGTGATTTCGGCGAAGGCGGCGGTGAGCACGTGATTCATGATGGCGGAAGAAAATATCGACATTGAAAGTCATTAAACAGCATTAATACAACGACGTTCAACATCAGCATCAACATCAACCAATGCAATAACAGTTCTACAATCACACCACACAACCCACAATGAGCGACCCATCCAAGTTCCTTGCGGCCATCCGCGGTGAGACCGTCGTGGTCAAGTTGCACTCCGGCATCGAGTACCAGGGCCGTCTCCAGTCCATCGACTCCTTCATGAACATTGTTCTCCACCACTCCCAGGAGTACACCGACAAGACCTTGACCAACAAGTACAACAATATGTTTATCAGAGGCAACAACGGTAAGTGAAGTGGCCCTAGTTTTTTCTTCCTGTTTTACAGCTCCCTTGTTTACTAACAACAGCAGTCCTCTACATCTCTGCTGCCTGACTGTACACTAGACCATTAATTAATACATTACTCCTCCAATGAATATATGAACCTATTAACTTTGTTACGAATTACTATAAATCACAAACCTCACATTGTTGAAAATTGCTTCACCTTGTAGTGACATCCCACTTAGCAATGGGCACAAACTGGCCTGCATCAACGTGTTTCACCACCACCCTGTCTTGGAAATACGTTTGTTTCCACTGCGCAATCTCTTTGGTGCTGTAAGGTCCGTAAACTTGGTCTTTGCCATTCCATTTGAACTCCCAAATTTTGCTATTTTCATTATTACTGTTAGCAGAGACATTGCCACTATCCCACCCCCTCTTAACACCTCTCTTTTGACTATCCTGATATTCCTCCCCCGACTCGTCTTTATACTTGCGCATCAACTCTTCTCTGGTCATTTCGTAAATCTCATCGTATCCCCCTTTTTCCACCACTTCTTGTAACACCCCCGTCACTTTCTCTATCTTGTTTTTGATGTCTTCTGCTTTCTTTTTCTCCTCGGCACTCAAATCATCCTGTTTCTTTTTCTTATATTTGTTCCTGTTCTTCCTTATTATCTTGTTAACTTCACCATTTAACCGTTGTAGCAACTCGGTGCTATTTTCTCCTACTTGTAGCACCACAATCAATTCTGTAAGCAACACTTCAACCGGCTTTGTTGCCAACTCAGCTCTAGCCTTTGCTTTTGCCTTTGCTGTCTCCTTAGCTAATTCTTCTGCCCTTTTGGCCTTTTCAATATCACTTGGCCTAATGCCTTTTAACCAACTATCTTGCTGTTTGTCTCTTTCGTCTTCTTTGTTATTTTCATACCTTATGAAGTTCTCATTCTCATCAAATCGACCCTCCTTAAGTTCTTCCTTGAGCCCAAAAGAAGTAAACTTGATTTCTGCTGGTTTCGCATTCCCATCTTCTCCGTCTTCTTTTCTTGTATTAATCTCCTCATCGTAGCTTTCCTCATAATTGTCTTGATCTTCTCCTGCTGCAATATATCGTTTTTCTTCATCAAACCGACTGTTATTGCCATAGTCAATATTGGTGTTGTTATCATTATCGTATTTGTCCTCATTTTCGCCTTCGTCTTGCCTTAGTTGTTCTTCAAATTTGTCAACGTCCAAAAACCTTACTTCATCATCATCATCATCATCATCATCATCTTGATTGTCTTCTCCGTTCCTACTCACGTCTCCATTTTTAGAGCCACCCTCCTTGCCACCATCTTCATCATTATCCAGATCAGAAAACATATTGTCATCATCGTCATTATTGCCATCATTCTTTGTCACACTATTACCATTCAGATTCACGTTCTGTTTGCTTCTGTCTCTGCTATGATCATTTTCATCATCTGACGAATCTTCGACAACATCACCAAGAATCAATTCTCTTTTACGCCGAAGCCTAGCAGATTTACTGCTTTTCGTGCTGAAGCCTTCTGTATCTATAGCAAGCTCGTTTTCCAGCGATGATGATTCGGAATCAGAATCGGAATTGATGTCTTCATTTTGTTTTTGTCTTTGAAGAGCTAATGGGTTAGTTCTGCTGAGTTGGACCATATTCAACGAATTGCTTCCTTTAATATTCTATTGCGTATTTGTAAGGATGTTTCGAAATGTTTTTTTTATTGCCAATGTCAATGTCACTGGCTGACGTTTTCGAATTTGTAGTGAGATATTGTCGGCCAGTTACTCAGTGTCAGATGATTGCCACACCTTTGTATTGTGTTGTTTCGATTTTGTTTACTATCACTATAAATATCCAATGGTATAAGCAATGTGAATATACTATGGTACGATCTGAGGAGTAGCAGCTTCTGTTTACGTCACTGGTTCGCAATATCTTTGGTGTACTATGTACTGTTTCCGTAAAAAATGTAAATGAAAAAAAAATAAATAAATAAAAATAATTTCGATTGAGGTCATCGCGAAAAACCAAAATCCTCGGAAATTGATAAAAACTGTCAAACCATCAAGATATTGATGCTGAGATATTGAGATAATAACTGCTTCACATCTTTCTCAGAAATTTTATATTGATAAATTTTCTATTAGGAATTAAGGCAACATTCAACCACGAAGATATAGACGCAGGTTGATACCAGATTTGCCTAGACATTGACAACAAAGATAGACAGAAATCAGTTGGCTGGTCGAATACTTCAAATAGTTTGCTTCATTATTGACACTCAATCATTAATCTCAAAAGTCTTCTTCTTCTTTATTTTAGAGTCATCATATCCGCGTTGCTCGAATTTACGCAAAGCAAAGCAAAGCAAAACAAAACAAAACACAAAACACAAAAAATGAGCATCCTACTAGAAACAACTCACGGAAACCTCATAATTGACCTCCATCTCAACCAAGCACCCACAATATGCCAAAACTTCCTTCAACTATGTCATGTTAATTATTTCCAGTATGCGCCATTCATAAACTTGCGTAAAGATTTTGCAGTAGAGTTAACCGATCCATTGTGGCCAGTGCTGAAGCGTGGGTGTTGTGTATGGGGGTTGGTCGAGGCATTGGCACAGGAACATAGCCTTAAAACTGACAACAATAATACAAATCATGAAAATGTGAACGAAAAGTTAGAAATTTTGGAGAATAGCACAAGATATTTCAAAGCTCAACGAAACCGGCTCAAGCATAGCAAAATCGGTACTGTTTCGCTTATTGTTGAATCAACGGGCCCTACGACTACAGGAAACAGTCCAGCGCAAAAACAACAAGAATTTTTAGGCAGCTCAAGAATTCAAATTACCCTTAACGAAGACCTCTATAGCTTGGACAATATTCACCCCAGTACTTGCACCAATCCTCCTCATCCATCATCCTCAATTGCCTACATTGTGTTTGGCCAAGTGGTGGAAGGGTTCGACACATTAATGCAAATTAACGAAGTTGTTGTTGATGATTCAAAACAACCATTGATTGACGTGAGGATTAAAAGGGCAATTGTTTTGGATGATCCATTTGCCAATGGTGCAGGACTAATAAATCAACATTATCACCCAGCAGGAGGGAAATTAGATTACAGTATTAGTGCGTCAGACCAGGATCCCTCTGAAAAGGAAAAGAATGAAGAGTATCAAAAGGAACTTCAAATTGTTGCTAGAAAGTTGGGAATGGTAAAAAAGGAGTTTCCTGAGGAACTTCTTGAGCATGTTCGGATTGACCCGGCATTACTTGATGATATTAAAAATAAAGACAAAACCAAAGGTGATATACAAGCTGACAGTAAAATTCCTGCCAATGAAAGATATAATAATAAGAATAAGGGTAGTAATGACGACCAAGATTTTGATAATGAAGAAATTGCCAGCAGAACAAAGCAGAGTGAAGCCAAAGCGCAAGCCCTCACTTTGGAAATGATTGGCGACTTGCCACACGCTGATATCAAACCAGCAGAAAACGTGCTATTTGTATGCAAGCTTAACCCCATCACTCAAGCCGATGATCTTGAATTGATTTTTGCCCGGTTTGGCTCCATTGTGTCCTGTGAAGTGATTAAGGATAAGTTAACCGGCAAATCTTTATGTTATGCGTTTGTTGAGTTTAAAGATAATAAAAGTTGTGAAGCGGCGTATTTGAAGATGGATGGAGTGGTGGTGGATGACCGGAGAATTAGGGTGGATTTCAGTCAAAGTGTGTGGAAGTTACAAAGACAGGCGAGAAGCAGAAGGCGGTAAATGCTGTTTATATGAATATTAAATGAGCGAAAAGCTTTCTGCAAATTTTTACAGTTTAGGTTATTAAATCGGGAACATAAACCAAGGGAGTCTCGCAGATGCGTGCTAACTCAGGCTTTCCTAATAATCTTGAAATGCTATTTACACAATTTACAATTAAGTCGGCCAAATTTTATTTGGCTGGCTGCAATATATAAATATCGAATTTTGTCTTTTGCATTTCCTAAAACCCGCTATTTTTTCGTATTCTCTTTTTGTCTCTCTCTACTTTCGTCACGATAAAGCAAATATATACATTATGAGTCGGGGGGTAATAATATATAATCGATGCAAAGTAAACGGTATATGGTAACGAATCTAATGGTTGATTGATTGTCAGGCATCACACCGCAGATTTTAATGGTTTTACAGGTCCTGACACTCACTGTACTTTACTTGCAGTAAACGATCTTGCGCTTGCAGCAGCAGAAGTG
>JXWR01002672.1_pt1 | contig 11327 bp, 3 predicted proteins | sample 315541 | NCBI WGS metagenome assembly JXWR01 (sample SAMN03273951, study PRJNA271842) | soil metagenome | isolation source: rice field ambient CO2 | place: India: CRRI Experimental farm Cuttack,Odisha-753006 | collected 2013-12-17
TTGCTATTTCCTTTGCTGAAGCCATGGGGTTACTCCAAGGCATGCTTCAGCAAAGGAAATAGCAATAATGGGAAAATCTAATAGCAAGACTAGCTTTACGGAGTTTGACGCTGAAGCGGGTACAAACATTGTCCGCAAGAAATCTCTAGTTAAGCCAGAAAGGGCTAAAATTGACCAAAACCATCCTCAATATTACTACACGCAAGTTGCTAATAACGAGCAAGATCACATAAATATCCAATACTCAACAACTGGTGCTAGGCCCATAGTCAATGCAGGCTCAGTTAATGGAGCAGGCTCGTCCGGTTCGCCTCGCAAGCTTTCAAGGAAGTCGTCGCGATCGCCTTTGGGTCTGGATAGCAGCGCTTCGAGGTATATAAGTATATTATCTACGGACGAAGCAAAAATTAAAGGTCGAGGCATTGCTGGTGAAGAGCATCATTCTAATTCCTCAATAATCGAACATGAGCCCCTTGCTGCTTGTGAAAGAAAGACTATTAAACTAGAAAAGGCAAAAAAGTCAATGCTAATGTCTTTATGGATAGGCTACTGCTTTTTTATCACTTTTTGGGTACCGCCTGCTGTGCTTAGATGGTTTGGTATGGAAAAGAAAGCACAAGTTGCTTGGAGAGAAAAAATGGGATTTATTTCTATCATCCTTTATTTGGGTGCTATGATGGCCTTTCTAGTGTTTGGATTTACGCGCACAGTTTGTGGCTCGCCGAAAGTCAAGATTAGAAATAATCAAGTAGGAAACGAGTTTGTTGTTATTAGCGGTAAGGTTTATGAATCTGCTTTGCTGCTTCAACACCCATCTGGCGCTAACGCAACCATACCTAATAATAGCTTGTTTCGAGAGATTATGGCTGGCGGCAAAGATGCTACTTTTCTTTATCAAAATGTCAATGGTCATTGTAAAGGATTGATCATGCCTAAGGAAAATAATACTATTCCTTCCTTTGAGGATAATCTAGCATGGTACATGCCATGCAACCTTTTTAACCAAGACGGATCTTCAACACCAAATTTCAATTTTAAAGCTTTTCCAGGTGATGCTTGCCATATAACAGATGGAGCCCGCCAACAGTTTTACAGCCTGTCACCAGTCGGTGATGTTTATTTTGCTTGGCATGACGTTAAAAACACATCGAGAAAGTTGGTAGTTTATAACGGTGATGTTCTAGATACCGCTTTGCTAAACTGGATTCAATACACAGATCTGGACTACCCAGAGTTATTCAAAAGTTTAAGTGATGACTCAAATATTCATGGGCAGGATATCAGTTTACTGCTTGCTTCTAAACCAGGAAAAAAATACGGAAAATGCTTACAGGAAATTATAAAAGTTGGCTCTATTGACTCAAAAACAATTGGCTGCATCGCTTCAGATACTTTGCTTTTCATTCTTTTTATTTTTATATTGTCAATCATATTTGCCAAGTTTTTTGTGGCATGCTATTATCGTTGGATTGTGTGCCCAAAACAGGGTGCTTCGATTGAAAACAATAAAGAAATGAATCGCAGAATGAAAGCAATTGAGGACTGGTCCAAAAATATTAGCCGTCAAGGACCAATCAAGGATGTGAAGGCTAGCAACAGGACAAAAAATGTTGATAAAAAGTTTTCCAAATCAAGAGTTTTCACGCGAATAAATTCTCGACTGTCGTCTTTGAGTGATGTTGATCACCCAACCTGCATAAAGGACGATACCGCAAGAGAGGCAGTGACTGCGTTTACATCCATGTCGCTACAAGTAGATGCTAAAAGTCAGTCAAAGAACATGAACGAGATTAACAACGCCGGCATCAATGCTAGCACCAAAGGAACGAAGATGAATGGAACGGGGTCCTTCATGAGTAACACAATAGTCGCCGCACCAGATAGCGCCACATACGATTCTGGCTATGATGAACGACTTTTTGCAAACTCATTAGCGACAGCTTCCATTCACAACAGAGTTGTAAAGCAGCCTATGGCAACTTTCCAACCATTTGGTTTTCCATTGGCCCATACTTTATGTTTAATCACTTGTTACTCAGAAGATGAGGAAGGGTTAAGAACAACTTTGGACTCAATATCCACCACTGACTACCCTAATTCCCACAAATTAATCTTTGTTATATGCGACGGTATTGTGAAGGGGTCAGGAAACACTAAAGCCACATCAGACTTTGTTATTGACATGATGACTGATTTAGTTGTTCCAGAGCCTGATATAGAGGCACATTCCTATGTTTCCGTTGCTCAAGGCTCTAAAAGGCACAATAAAGCCAAGGTTTATGCCGGCTTCTATCGGTATGATGACAGCACTGTTCCAATAGAAAAACAGCAAAGGATTCCAATGATTACTGTTGTCAAGTGTGGAACAGAGGCAGAGCAATTTGCTGCAAAACCGGGAAACAGGGGAAAGAGAGATTCTCAAATTATACTAATGTCTTTTCTGCAGAAAGTTACTTTCAATGAAAGAATGACAAGATTAGATTATGAAATTCTATTGAACATATGGTGCTTAACAGGATTGATGGCAGATATGTACGAGCTTGTATTGATGGTAGATGCAGATACCAAAGTATATCCTGATAGTTTAACCCATATGGTTGCTACGATGGTGAAAGATACCGAAGTTATGGGGCTTTGTGGAGAGACAAAAATTGCCAATAAGGCGAAATCATTTATCACGGCCATTCAAGTATTCGAATACTTTATTTCATATCATCAGGCAAAAGCATTTGAGAGTGTCTTTGGTTGTGTCACATGCTTACCTGGCTGCTTTTCAATGTATCGTATCAAAGCACCAAAGGGTAGAAACGGCTTTTGGGTTCCAATATTAGCCAATCCTGATATTGTAGAAAGATATTCGGATAACGTGGTAGAAACTTTGCATAAAAAGAATTTGTTGCTTTTAGGGGAAGACAGATTCCTTTCCACACTTATGCTCAAAACTTTTCCGAAAAGAAAGCAAATATTTGTGGCCAAGGCTGCTTGTAAAACGGTAGTTCCAGAAACTTTTATGGTGTTGCTGTCGCAAAGACGGCGTTGGATTAACTCAACTGTGCATAATTTGATGGAACTAGTACTAGTCAAAGATTTATGCGGAACATTTTGCTTTTCAATGCAGTTCGTTATATTGATAGAGTCAATAGGAACGTTGGTACTTCCGGCAGCCATTGCCTTTACATTCTATGTAATTATTTTTGCTATTGTCTCAGAATCAAAACCGGTCATGTCCTTGGTCTTATTGGCGATAATATTTGGTCTCCCGGCACTACTTATAGCAATAACCGCTACAGGAGTATCATATTTTGTTTGGATGTTGATATATTTGTTTGCGCTCCCCATTTGGAACTTTGTATTACCAACCTATGCCTATTGGAAATTTGATGATTTTTCTTGGGGCGAAACGCGAAAGGTAGCAGATGATAAAGCGCACGATAATATAGATGGCGATTTTGATGCTACACATATTGTTATGAAGAGATGGGCAGAATTTGAGGCAGATAGAATCTTAGATGGCGTAAGTCTACCTCAGAAAACTTGGGACCCAACTCAATCCAACGTGGATCAAATTGACCAATTACTCGAACTTAAAGATAGGCAAAACAATATTTGTTAGTGTTTAATTAATGGTTGAGTATGGTTTACAATTTCAAGAAGAAAAATTGTATTTACTCTATTAGATACAATTTTTATTAATTATGATAATTGCTGGACTCGACAATTGAAACTTTTTATGGTTATAATTTAACATTGATTTTCGACAGTCGTACAAGGCAAAACAGACAAACTGATTGACAGAAAATTAGCAGTGACCGTTGCAGTAAATACACTTTTCAATTCATATGTTCTGCATCTTTTTACGCTACACATAATTTGGCAACCCCGAAATGAATGTAAATAGAGGTTTTCATTGTACGCATCATGCATGTAGTAACATGAGATAAAATATTATGGGACTAGCATGACCGTTTGTGATTTGTATATATAAGTAGCTCGAGAAACATTTTTTTTTTCTTTTGAAAAAAAAAACAAAAAAAAACAAAAAACGTTCGTACTTGTTTTCTGTTTATAGATCACAAACCTGGCTCTTTAATCATAAGAAATGTAGTCTCCCGAAAAAAAAAAAAAACACATAAGCGGTAGACATAAACATTTGCGGGAACTTCTCAAGTTTAAGACAAACCAGGTACTGAAGGAAGTATAGCTGAAAACCAAGGTACTCAACTTGCAACGTGACGCAAATGTAAAACAACTATCCCCACGTTATTAAGTGAAAAGAGTAATGGGGTTATGGCATGCACCGATACTGTTTGAAATTTGAAACTTACTTAGAGCAAGAACTCTCGGAAAAGCGATAGCCTAGGCTAAACTAAGACTCAAGTGAATGGCTATGATAATTCAAATTTTTTTCTTCTCAATATTGCATGTAGTACGGGCGGAACTTACAGTTATGTCTATGAACTACTTTTCTATGCCTCAGCTTACAAGGTACCCGCGTATGTATCAAAGCAGCAAGAATATACTGGGCAATAATGCCCTTGCAAGAGCCGATGACATGTTACACAAGTGTTTATGTAGCGATACATTCTAGCTATTCATTCGCTCTTTAAATTTCTTGTTTTCTTTTTCTAGAAAGACAATTATCAACGATTAAACTGATTGTTTTGAAACCTGGCCAAATGGCTTGAATGTTTTTTTAACAAATATTCACTAAAAGTTAAGTTGTCGATACACTATGAAGGTTCGAACAACTAATGGTCTGTAAGTAAACACTTTCAAATTCTTAACAATCAAAATGGGTTAGACTGCTTGAATCTGCTGACTGGCAGAGGAAGGCTTTCCTTGACGCGAATCTGTACAGTCTGTTTAAAGTAAAGGTGGTGTCGAGGACACATCTGTGATAACCATCATTCTGGTTCTCACTGAAGCCTTTAGAGGGTGTAGTGGAGAATTTTTGCACCCCATAATTCTCAAAGTATGAGATTATTGAAGACACATACTGGTACCAGCATACACTGGCAGGGACTCGCATCATGGTCGTTACTTGGTTTGAAGTGCGGAAACTATATTAAAAAAAAACTAAATTGAGTTGAATCGCCGAATAATTCGACTTTGCGTGTAAAAAAAAAAAAAAAAAAAAATAATAATAATAATAATAAAGACACATGGAGTGGGTACTAATGTGCGTGCCGTGTTGTTGATGCGGCAAGCTCCATATACCTGGAAAAAAAAAAGTAATTTTACCGACTTGGTGAAACAGAAACAAAGGTTTAGTTTTACGAATGGACCTATATCGTGGTTACTATTGTAACACTTGTATTATCGACTGACCAGCTAAATTACCAGAATGGTTCTGCTCTACTCTTGTCATTACGCGACGACGCTTATAGCTTAACTATTATGATCATGATCATGCCTTACAAATCACCGTTAATATGGGCTCGTTAAACAAAATAGGTACCGGCACCGCAAATCATTGTTTTCTTTTACTTTCGTTAGCAAGGATTCTCTTGTCGCCTGTTGTGTCTAAGGAACTGTAATTTTTTTTTTTATTTGTTTCGATATAGTCTGATATGACAGACAGCAGAAGGGTTTTTTTTTCACAATTTTGACGCGCTCAAAGATACAAACCTACAATTATACAATACTTCGAAGTTAATTTAGCGATTTAGAAATAAGACCAAAAAGACCAAAAGTTGAAAATTTGAGAGTCATAGGTTTCTTTTATTTTACAAGGTCGTGTGGTGTGTTAGTTTCTTGTATGAGGTTTACAACGCAGATCTTTTGTAAATTATGCATGTCTTTGCACTAAACTAGAAGGGAAAAATTCAAGGAAGGGAAAAAAAACTCTTCAGTCTTTCTCCCGTAATTTTTTACTGCTATAGCACACTGCTGTTTGTTTATATTGTGCGTTTAATATCGCAGGCTATATCTGTAAGATCCAGATACTCGAGCTAACTATGGTTTACATGCACTCGACTTTGTGTTGGTGTTGTTACCAAGCACGCTTATAGCTCGAAACAAGCCAAACTAGGTGAAAAGTTAAAACGTTGACAGATTACTGTAAGACTCTTGGCTGTGCGGCGCTAGATCTAGAGAACAATAAACCACATATTTTCATATTATATACAGTACTGCATCCTCGGTCAAGAGAATCAGATTAACGTATCTTTTTTCTAGATATTCGGTAGCAGCCAGATATTACAGCGATCGAATGTTAATGAATAGATAAGCATTAAACCCATAATTCGGTTTCTATTCATTTTGGTGATTTATGCGTGTTGATTCAAAAACACGTTAGTTTTGCTACAATAATAATGAATATGTAAATTGTAAGAATATACATCAAAAAGCACTACAATTAACGCTTCGTAGACAATACATTGCTTAGCAATAAGACGAATATGAACAAGAAAAAGTATTTATATTAAAAAAGGCAAAGGAGCAATAAGGAAAAACGTAAAGTTTTCTTTTGACATGACAGAAAAACAGTACCTTTTCCCTTTGAGAAACAATCATTATCAAGGATTATTGTTCATCAGAAATATCATCTAATAAAAACCAAGTTCAAATACTGGTATTGATAAAAGTATGGGTAATTAAGGAGATGAGAAAATGTTGGATCAAAATTTCATAACAAAGACAATGTAGTTGATGAAGAGGATTTTGGTATACTATAATATAATCCATACCAGCGGCAAGTATGGGATGAGCAGGGAAATAGATATAAATCAATTTGAATAAACTCTTTATGAACTAGGCAGAGAAATCATTGGTTAATCACGCAATGTCTGATTCTGAAATCAAGGCAAGTCACAAGCCCAAATTTTGTAACACGAAACTTTTTGGTCTGAAAAATAAGTCAAAAATTGCAATACTGAGTAAAATGGAACAATAGAAAAAAAAAATAAGATAATGGAAACAAAGAACATAACTAAAAACCACCCAAAAAAGAAGATATTGAAAATAATGTGATAAAAAAAAATAGCAAAAATAACAAAGAGAAATGCAAAAAGTATAGGCCATTTTATCGAGTAACAAGATGTGAGTTTCATGAAATTTTTTAAATCAGCTCATAAATGATAAACTAATTTATTTGATAGGAAAGTGTGAAGCAGTTGGGGAACTTCTTGGAAGCAACGGCTCCATTCTTAACTCTGTAGTCTTGAGATGATTGCTTGATGTACTGCTAGCTGGTGAATGATGGTGATAACCATGATGAGAAGGTTTAACAGCTCCTTGAGGAGGGGTTGCAGTTGTTGCTGTATCAAAACTAAATCTATCAGATGCATCGCTGTATACTGTGTAGGTAGAATCCTGACGTAGAGCATTGGAATGTGCTTTGACATCGTCCATTACTGAGGACAATGATGATGTTGAAGTGATGGAGTTTGGTAAAATTTTTGTGAAACTGTGTGCTGATGTTCTTCTGTCGTTGGTAGAGGAAACATCACTAGCGGTCTCTGAATTGGGATCTTGGTACTGTGGTCTCCATTGTGGTTTGCCACTGTTGGTGTTTATGTCTAAACTATGAGGATTGTCATTTTGAGCATTGGATATAGCTTGCGAATAAAGTGGATCTATAGTATTAAAATCATCAGCAGGTTTTTCACTATTGAATTTTTCACTCTGCATTTGCTGCTGCTGAAGAATTCTTTGCTTGGCTCTTTCCAATCTCCAAGTATTTGCTGGCTTGATTTGGCTCTTATCTATCACCATATTGGAATGTTGTCTTGATGATGATTTTAATGAAAATTATTAAATGGAATTACTGGTGAAGAGTGTTGAAGAAAAAAAAAAAAGATGAAGCAATTCAAAAAGTAATTGTTTGCTAATTTGCCTTTGAATATTGTATAGCGAACTATAATTGAAAGCAACGTTGTCTTTTGGAACACAAGGCGCAAGAAAATGAGTATACACGACAAGAAATGCTAAGAATGGGTTGTATAAAAAACAGTGTTTTTCATTCCAATTTTTTCGATCAGAGCCACGACACACATCAATTATATATATGACTGAATAGTTATATATTATGAGTACAAACCTCTTATAAGGTGCAGTGGCACTAGTTGATGATCGATCGGCAATAATTATTTTTCCCTCGACCCACCGCCTTCAAGGCACGCATACGTATGCATGCATTATTTCAATTTTAAAAGCAATTTATGGTGAATAATAGGAAAAACAATTAGTCCGCAAGAAATTAAGCTCCTGAACTCTCTGCAGGCCGCAGTTGTGTCGCTGCCGACGCATGTATGAGCGCTAATTAGAACAATTGAAGTTACATTGAACAAAAAGTGCTGCACAGATGGCGCAGCGTACAGCATACTAAGTACGAATTATAATGCACATGTAGAAAAAAATGCGCCTACCCAGCGATCAATCATACAATTATAGTTGAAGAAATAAAAAAATAAAAATAAGAAATAAAGATAAAAACTGAAATTATAAGCCAGACTGCTGGTTCTCATTTATCCACTCAGAGTGAACGCCATAGTAATAGTGCTTTACTGAGAATATTATTACATAATCATTATAAAAAACCATGATATATAGTACGGGTAATACCGGATAAACAGCAAAAGCTTCGTAATATCAAACTTTTTTGTATGGCCCACAAACTATTCGAGTACAAAAGGCGAACGAGACAGGGACTCCAGACCTCCTTTTTGCAATATCGTGATATGTCTAATATGGGCCCCTATCTTACAAATTTTTGATGCATATTTGCACATATTATCGAATACTGGGTAAAAATGCTAATATTAGGAATATTCCTAAAACAATTGTATTTTCGAAGAAAATGGTTTTTACGACAAAGCAAAATTTTCACGATCTGCCTCTCAATTTTTGCATTCAAAATTTTCATTTTTGTTTTGTATTGGCTTGTTTTGTTTACCGGCTTTATGTAGTGATCGACATATTCGGTTCAGCTGCGTCCATGGAACTAGCGAGGAAGCTAAGAATCAACAAGAAAAAGCGTAACAACCAAGAAATCATGTTTGCTGCCCAAATCAATGCAGCGAATAGATTAAATGAGACTTCCCAAGAAAAAAATTTTCTCTTGGCCTTTAAATTGACGTCAAAACACTCAGCACTTTCTTCTAGTGAAGATATTAGCAGCAGGCTTACATTCTCGTAATTGCGGCTTTATAGCCATGTCTTGAATTGTGTGTTTTTGTTGACCCCTTTCAAAGTACGTTTTCTTGTTCTTTTGCTAGAGCATGATTTTGCTCAATGATTTTTTTTTTTTTTGTTAGGCCAGCAAGTTTTCAAACAACTAAACGACGCTTTTGTACATGTATGATACAATATAACGCGCAAGCTAGTACCTACATTTTTCAATACAAAATAGGAGTTTACCTTTACGGTATATGTCAAAACAATCCAGATGCATACATCTGGCTCCAACCAACTGTAAATTGGCCTGCCCTTCTTTTTTGAAATTTCAATCAAAATAAATGTAAGTAAATTATTATCAACAAATTTACATTTTTTAACTACGATAAATTAGCATCCTTTTGCTACATTAGGCTTCCTCTTAATTAATCACGCTCCGGGGCAATTTCACTGGCGATCGCCGCCCGAGATGATTCTTCGAAAGCCGCGCATTCAAACAAATGCTATCATGATTTATTTAATATTTGAGAGAATGGCATTCATCAAAAATCGTACTACCTACCTAAGTAAATTCTGTAAATTAAGATACACCAATTTGTGTGATTATGCCAGGAACTAACCAAAGGTTCCACAATTAATTAACCAAGAGCAAATGATGCAGCAAGGGTTCAAGGATAATATTAACGCCATTAAAGCTCTTAACTTCAACTCTCACACAGTGCTCAAGCACAATGGGTTTTTGATACGTTTCAAAGTTGTATGACCAAAAGTTGCAATTATGTGCTAGTTCTCTGACCGGTTGAAGAAAATGCTAATAAATTACAGTATTGTTAACTGGAGCGGCTTGTATTCAATCTCTCAAAATACATTCGTTCATCTGTTAACCAACTATTTTACAGCGGACTTGATGACAACCAAATTTTTCAAAAGAAAGAAGTAAGCTACTACTAATATGGCTTTGCCGCTATACTTCAAACAGCATCGTAGCACATCTATAGTTATGATCTATGATAAATGCATTCTGAGCATTTATACTCTGCGAGCTGCAATATTGCTTATTTCTTCTTTGTTATTTTAGCATATCAAGCCGATAGATCTACATCGATTATCACTTCACCGGTTTTAGTGGCCACCTTAGAATACTAACCTAGTTACAATTTCTTTCCTGTTAATTATAGTTTATGGGGCATAGGCACCCAAGTAAGTATATTAACTAATATGAATATTCTACCAAAACAGCCAGTTGAGCCAGTTTATCAAATGTCTTGCAGTAATAATATTATTCTTCGTGTGTAGATATCAATATAAGGTTTCTATTATAAGTGTACCTTAGTGTTTGTCGGTTTATCTTCATGATACGAAGGTATATCATACGACTATAGTTCTCAAAATAGATACTATAAGGTGAAAATCAATGCTACACTGACAAGGATTTGGTAGTGGTATGCAGAGAAATTTCACGTTAAGGGCCCAAAATCATGACCGCCTGGGCAGAATAACGAGAACCGGCTCATCGTAATGTTTTGTCAGGCGATCACAAGGTAATCCTAGACCTTTTTTTGTTCTCGCTTACTATTGTATACAAACCCAATGTTGACCAATCATCAAGTAGTGTACAGATATTTATTATTATGATAGAAAAATAATGAACTTTGGTAAACTCAACTCTAAAATAGCTAATATATCTTACTTTTTATAAAGTTAGAAATTTTTACCTACTTTCAACATGATTTTTAGCAAACTATGAAAGTTTCGGATAAATATTTACTTCTTTTCAGTTTCGCTATAGTGCTTTCAATTTTCCTCCCAGTTCAATCACATATTTATGATTTGGTTATGCCTTGTAAGGCACCTGCCAAAGCTGCAGTAGGGCAAATTAAGTTTAAGTTTTGCAAACCTTAATACATGCTCTTGGTACTTCAGAAATTTTTCCGTGCCCCCACGGTAAGCCTGTCGTAGGCTCTCCGGACCTTCCATTATATTTGAGAGATGAAGTGAATAATTCAAGTCATCAAACAAGCATAATGAAACATCCGACGCCTCGAGAGAGGAATATTGGAGACATTGCTGGGCCTTTAGCCTGCCAGTCAACTTCAGCCTGAGATGTGCCCGTCAAACCACTCGAAGGCGGCGACCAGATGTGTTACACATTCAGGAGACTTGACAAAAATGGCTAAAGATCTACAACATCTCAAATATTCTTAACTCAT
>JXWR01001090.1_pt1 | contig 11315 bp, 8 predicted proteins | sample 315541 | NCBI WGS metagenome assembly JXWR01 (sample SAMN03273951, study PRJNA271842) | soil metagenome | isolation source: rice field ambient CO2 | place: India: CRRI Experimental farm Cuttack,Odisha-753006 | collected 2013-12-17
CTTAATCGGCGAATGAGCGGTTATAATGAATTTCACTTACGAGATACCCCGAAAAACAAAACACCAAGCGAAACTAACGATGTCCTGGTGGTTTATACGATTGATAAAGATGAACTAGTCTTAATTGGCATTCGAGTCGGATCGCATGATCGTTTATTTCCTGGTCAAAATCGTTCTAAAAGGTATCGAAAAAATGACGAATAAAAGAAGTTATTTTTATAATATAAAAATAAATAACCCCTAATATCTACATTATAGATATTAGGGGTTATTCTTTCAATGTTTTTGAGGGGCGATTTGTTAATTATAGCCCCTGTAGTTGTTAGTCAACGTCAAAAGGTCATGTAGCACTTAGCTAACTATTGTTTTGTAGTAAAAACTCTATTATACCCAGTTTATCCCATTGAATTTGCGATCTATTACTTGAGATAAATAATTTTTTAATCTCATGACAAACATTTCTTTCAGTCACTATCCAGAGTTTTGATATAGGGAGCCACCATTTAGATTGAGAGATGCTTGCAAAGTTTTTAGGGGCTAGTATATTCATAATCTCTGATTCAATGCGGCTATTTGTTTGTTTGCTGTTTTTCTTCAGCAGAACTGTTAAAACCAATACATTAATATCTGTTTGCTTTTTCTTTTTTTTGTACGCAGAAAACACTCTAGATGTTTTTCTAGATGTACCTGCTTGGCCCAAGACATAGAAGTACCATACTTCTAAATCAGTATCAGAAAAGCTGTCTTCAATGTAATCTAATTCCTCAAAAAGAGTGTTCCAAATATTGTGTCTAACAGGTGGTATCGCAGTAGAAACAGCCGCAGAAATAGCCTGGTAAATATGCATAGCTAGTACAGGTTTCACATATGTTACTTTTATCAAAAAAAGTATTAAGGATACCACGACTTTATTATCCTTGAATTTTATTTTTTTGTTTTGTATTTGCTTTGTAATTATGGATAAGATAGCTTTTACAGTAGATAGATCGCTTTCTTCAAGTAGATTAATAATAGTTTCTCGGAGGAGGATGTAATCGTCAAATAAAAACTGTTCTATATGTCCATTTGTAAGAGTTTTTATTTTAGGATAACGTTCTAGGTGCGCTTGTTTTTGTATTTCAAACCCTTTATAGATTTGAAGTTTGCTGTCATTAAAAGATAATTCATATTTCCTAAATAGTTTTATTAAATGGTGTTTTATGAATTCCAAATCAGAATTTCTTTTGGAAAAAAAACGATAGTCATCAACATAGCGCGTAAAGTTAATATCTAATTTTACTTTTTTGATTAACTCAACTATTTCTTGATCCAATGATAATTGGAACAATTCTGCAGATATTTTGGAGGAGATTGGCCCCTGTATTATTCCTTTTGTATGTGCGTCATTTATTTTTTGATTGAACTCATCCAACCAAAGTAGATAGCTTCCAAACCTTTCAGAGTCACAAAGCATACTTTTAGACAATAAATGTGTATATATGTTTTCGAAAAATTTACTTAAGTCCATTTGTAGGACATAAGGGTATGTTGATTCTATCTTAAAACGCTGTAATTTACTTTCCTTAAAAAATTTGTTGGTTTCATCGTATCCTATAAAACCAACAGCTATATCTTCTTCAAGAATAACTTCTTCATCTTCTTCATAGAGCATAGATGAAAAAAATCCGTCTCGACCAATTATGGGGGATTCAGAATGACTTGTTTTTCCATTTAAACGCTCTTCACTAGAATACAATTTACTGAGTACTGAATCGGCAATAATGAGGCTGTTATATGCAAACATAAGCGAATGCTTAATATTTGGTATAGCCATTGGTCTCCACGAATCATTTATTTTTATTGTGAAAAACTTAATTGATTCAGCAGCCCAATTTTTTCCATAAATATAGTCTGGAGGTTTAATTCCCTTATTAAGTCTTGTAATTAGATTGTTTGAGTCATCTATAGTAAACAGTGTTGTTTTAGGATTATCCCTTAATTCTTTAATTAATGCCGTAGAAGAACTTTCAGTGATCAAATTATTAAGCAGTGGAGGTAATTGTGTAGAAAACATACCATTCAATAGAGTGTATGAATCATAACCTTGTTCAAATAAATGAGTATCCACTATTTTCGCATCCTAACATGGTTAAATTTTATTTATGATTGACCAAATTGCAACCACTATACAAACATTTTTTGTAAGTAGCCTTTTTTCTGTTCCTTAAGTAAATCCAACTTACGTTGATGAAGAGCGATAGTGTCGTCTAGCTGTTTGAAGAATGAACCGATTTTTTGTTGTTCTTGATAACTTGGATAAAATTCAACCCATTTTTCAACTTCCCTTTTGGATAAGTTTGTTTGACTTACTCCATTATCAAAACGCAAAAAATAGTGGTTTCTATTCATCAATGAATGCAAAAAATATGAATTAGTATCCGCATGTGGAGTGATTCCTGCAATTCGCTGATTCAAGCTATATTTATTATCTTCATTGATTAAAAAGGTTCGAGCAATTGCCCTACCATTTGGAACATCACTTAAAACAAATGCTATTTCATTCTTAGACAGAGGTGCAATCATTTCATCAGAATACTTCTTAACCAGACCATTTGTAGAAACGAATTTTGAATTTACAACAATATAATATCCATCTTCTGAAATATCTTTTTCATGAGCTTTCCCGTTTCTATAATCGGCAACTTCAATTAACTTACGCTCTTCCCAATCGTCAGCAAACCCTGCAAATCGCAATTCAGGAACTTTTGCCCCATTTTTAGGGAACATTTTTTGCAAGTAGCCTTTTTTCTGTTCCTTGAGCAAATCTAACTTACGCTGATGAAGAGCGATAAGGTTATCAATTCGTTCAAAAAGACCTGAAATCGCTGTCTGTTCTGCCATATTAGTGATCGTAACTGACATGGTAGCCAAGCTCTTTGCCTGGACGTGCTTCACGGTTGTTCCAGTAATCAAAGGTAAAATTTTCTTTGAATTAGCATTAATTTGATAAGACATAAAGGACGAATTGATTCTCTCAGATAACTGTCCGATTATAACGTCACCACCAGCCTTTACACCGGAAAGCCTTAATGTACTTGTTCTAGCCAGGCCAACAGGCGTGACATCGGAAGCAGGGAATAACAAAGAGTTGTCTGGAATTATTCGTCCATCATCCGAATTTGTCCAATGTATTACCTCTTGCATCACGGGAGAGAATTTGTACAAATCCGCATAATGAACAGCTTTTGATCCATATCTCTCGTTATTCAAATATTCTTTTGACAGCCCTTGCCCCTTCGTCCATGTAGTTATATCTCCCAACTTACGCTCTTCCCAAGCATCACTATAACCATTAAATCGAATTTGCGGCACTTTATTACTCATGCTGGCCTCCCAATAGTTGCTTAGCTGATTCGATAATCGCCTGACTATCGTCTGTGACTGCTAAATCACTAATCATCGCTAATAAGTCAGCTTCACTTTGCGCAATGTCACGATTAACATCAACGAGATCCTGGCTAACCGCTACCAAATCAACTGGATCTTCTTCTTCGAAGGTGTCCACATAACGTGGAATGTTGAGGTTAAAGTCGTTTTCCTTAATCTCTTCAAAGCTCGCAACGTGCGCATACTTGTCCACGTCTTCACGCTTTAAGAACGTCTCCACAATTAAGTCCACGTCTTCTTGGCGCAACTTGTTATTATTCTTCTGCTTTTCAAAGCCCTTTGAAGCGTCAATAAAAAGCACATCATCAGTCGTCCGGTTCTTTTCCAGAATCATAATAATGGTTGGAATCCCCGTATTCGTAAAGATCTTTTCGGGCAACCCAAGCACCGCTGAAATATTGCGATTTTCGAGTAATGCTTGGCGAATACGACCTTCTGCCGCACCACGGAACAACACCCCGTGTGGCAAAACAATTGCCATCCGGCCATCTTGCTTCAAGTGATACAAGCCGTGTTGTAAGAACGCAAAGTCAGCCTTTGATTTAGGCGCAATGCCGGCCTTGAAACGCGGGTCATCTTCTCGGTTCGTGTTATCCCACTTCAGTGAGTAAGGGGGGTTGGCCATCACGGCGTCAAACATACGCGGGCTATCCACCCCACTTTGCACCCCATCCGGCCAGTCTGAACTCAAGGTATCTGCATTATGGATATGGATATCGTTATACTCCAAACCGTGCATCATCAAATTAATTCGGCCCAAGTTATAGGTTGTCGTGATAACTTCTTGGCCGTAGTACTTAATGGCCCCACGAACACCATCATTCTTCATGTATGAAGCAGTCGTCAAAAGCAATGAACCTGATCCCATGGCTGGGTCATAGAGGCTATACGTTGGCATATCTTCACGACCAGCCGTTAAGATCCGCGCCATAATATCTGACACTTGGTGTGGCGTATAGAACTCCCCAGCCTTAGCGCCAGAATTAGCCGCAAACATCCCAATCAAGTATTCGTATAGATCACCCAACACATCCGCGTCTTCATCCAACTCGATTTGGTCAATCAAACTAATCCAATCCATCAAGGTCTTCGTCCGCGTTTGCGTATTGCTACCAAGACGGCTTGAAGCCAAATCCATGTCGTCAAAAATGCCTTCAAAAGTGGCCTTGGCACCTGGTTGAATGCCTTGGTTAAAGTGCACCAACGCATCTGCCACGTTGGTAATGTTGAATTGATCCACGTTAATGGCTGCTTGCCAGTCACTAAAGAGTTCACCTGGTTGAATCACATACCCTAACTTGGTTTGCATAAAAGCTGCCGCTTTTTCTGGGTTTTGCTCCCAAACTGATGACCAAGTTTCGCCACGCAACTGGCTATCCAGCCATGTTTGGACCTTTTCAGATAAGAACTTATAGAACATCAAACCAAAAATGTAGTTCTTATATTCAGAAGGTTCAATCTTACCGCGAGTCTCGTTCAATGTTTTCCAAATTAATGCTTGTTTATCTGCTGTTAATGCCATGTTTATCCCTTTTCTATGATGAATAATTTATTTTTTGGTAATTTTAGCAAAGTAGTTCAGTAGCGACTCTTCAAAGTCAGCTAGCTCAAAGAAGCCAATGTCCAAGTGACTCTCTAAGTCTTGTAAATATTGATTCAGCGCGGTGTTATCAACTAATGAAATACCGGGACGGTATAGCTCGTAAGCTGCTAGAATATCGTTGCCATTGTAATCATGGTCGGCTGCCCATTTGTAAATTTTTAAGTCTTGTTGCGCAGTGCGGATCGCCTTACGGACGGACTTGAGTGTTTCAGTTGTAAAAGGCTCCGTATACTCCCCGTTCTCAATGCCATCTAAGACTTGCCCAATCTCTTCACGATTCTCTTGATCTAAGGGCTGTACATGCTCTTCAACAGCGGCACGATTGGCAAGACTGGTTTCATCCATATACGCATTCAATAAATCGACTAGTTTATCGTAATCAATAATTTCATTCGCGAATGATTGCAACACCAGCTTGATATTCGTTAAATCAACTTGCGTGCCAGGTGGCAAAAGCTTATTGGCATCGTTCATGCGTGCTTGCAATGAGCTGAGCTGCGTTGCACTCTCAATGCCTAGTGCGATAGGTCCTTCTGGTCCTTCAACAGAGTTCCCCAAGACATATCCTTGTTGCACTAATTGTTGCACCTGCGAGTTGACTTGTGCCGCTGTCACGGCAAACTCGACTCGTTCTTTTTCAGAACGCGGCATCTGTGAAAAATCATCGCCTGCTAACTGCTGCAAACGCTTGATTTGGGGGTTCAAGTCGATAATTTTATCAGCTACCTTAGGCGCCAAAATTCCTTCATCAAACAACTCTTTTTGTTCCTGATCATCCGGGGTATTCCCCGCATCTGCTAAGGTATCATTGCCCCCTTTGGTATAGATAACCAACGCATCCTTCACTTTTTCTTCCATTACCGCACCCTGACGATAAAAACGCACTTTACCATGAGGTTTAGCTGTCTTATCAATTGTCCGGTTAGTTCGTGACATTGCTTGAATCAGGGGACCTTCACCCAAAATCTTATCCATGTAGATGATATTAACGAATTTTGAATCAAATCCTGTTAATAATTGATCTGACACAATAATCAAGTCCAATCGATCGGCATCATTACCCTTGTTATAGGGTTTCTTACGGGCAATGCGCTTGGTCATATCATTGAGGTACGCCCGTTGTGGATCCTTGTCTTCTAAGAAATTACGTGTGCCGTAGAACGTCATGTAGTCTTGCATAGCTTTCTTTAGAGCAGCTTGTAAGTCTGATGCACCCGTCCCATTGGCTTCATCGCGAGAATACGTCATAGCGACCCGTAACTCAGGTGCTAGTTGCTTGAAAAGACTGTAATAAGAAGCAACGGCTTGCTTACCAGACACCGCTAACATACCTTGGAATTGATTCGGCTCGCGGACACCCATGTTAATGGGTCCGCTAGCATTCGTAGCCCAATTACGCTGAATATCTGCCACAACGGCTTGGCGGAATGGCAGACTGGCATATACTTCTTTTTCCAGTTCCTTTTCCGTTAAACCACTATCCAGATCGTGTTCAAAATCAGTCTCATAATACGTCACATCAAACCCAAGGACGTTACCGTCACCAATCGCGTCCTTAATCGTATACCGGTGTAAACGCGGCCCGAAAATATCATAGGTTGAAATATTCTTAGAGGTTTTCACGTCATGGACTTCATCGCTATAAAAATTAGGCGTCCCTGTAAACCCAAACCAAGTGGTTTTCGGTAACGCTTGTTTAATTCGGCTGACGGCATCACCACTGGCTGAGCGGTGGGCCTCATCCATTAAAATAACCATCCGCTTATTAGAGGCTAGACCTGATTTAATGGCCTTATCCAAGCCTTGTACCGTAATCAAATAGATATGGGCCGTGTTATCGTGCTTAAGAGCACGCTTTAGTTCCCTCCCATTCACCACTTGAATCCGATTTTCAAAGGTCTTATAGGCAAATGACTTAAAGTTTTCATAGGTCTGATTGACTAAGTCAACCCGATCCACAATAAACAAAACATCTTCAACCCTTGGTCGTGAAGCCAGTAGTTGCGCCACTTTAAATGAGGTGACTGTTTTACCAGAACCCGTGGTGTGCCAAACGTAGCCCCCTTCTTTTTCAACCAACCCGTTTTGATCCATTTCACGCATGCGATCTAAAATTTGCCGCGTTGCTTGAATCTGATACGAGCGCATGACCATTAAGTTATCGTTGGCTGCATCCGGAATCATATTCACCGTCACTAAGCGGTGTAAAGCTGGAATACCCATCACCTCATGAATAAAGGTCATCGTATTCGTGACATCCTTGCCGGCATCATCACGCCAGCCAAAGGCGAAGTCACGGTTGTATGAGTCACTATTCTTTGGTCGTGCAAAATAGTGCGCTGAATTTTGTGATAGAACGAATTGCACTTGCACAAAAGAAAAGAGTCCCGTGTACATGCCGTCACCGTCATACTTTTGGAACTGCTCAAACGCATTCCACTGGTTTTGCAGGGACTCATCTTTTTCTTCAATGTGGGCCACAGGTAGTCCGTTAATCAGTAACATGATATCAATTCGACGCTTAGAGCTTAGACTCGTTGCTAAATCCGTAAACGTAATTTGGTTAACAACTTCATAACGTGAATGTCCACCTGCCACTTCATCACCATAGAATATTTCAAGTTCTAGCTGTGTCCCATCATCACGATTCAACGGTACGGTCCCAACACCACCCGCACCCGCCAACATGAGTTGCGCATCATACGGCGTTTTATTCTTCGTTAGTTCCAACTTCACTTGTTCAAACTCATTATCAGATAACGGCGTATCTTCTAGTCGTTTACGATTGTTAGCATTCAGAATATCTCGCCAGTGATCATATAACCGATCAACTGTTACACCAGAATAATCTGTTAGATATTCCCAACCTTCACTCTTTAGCTTGTCAATTATAGCTTGTTCAAATTTATCTTCCGCCATTTAACTAGTCTTCTTTTCTTTTTTAGTTTTAACTATTTACCAAAATGCCACCACTTTTTAGGTTTAGGTTGTGACTCCGAGGTGCTATTTTCAGGTTCCGGTTGTTTGTCTAACGTCACTTCTTTTTCACCATCATCATGCGGTGCCATCGTTAAGGCTTTCAAGTCCTTAATTTCTGCCTTGTATTCTTCGAGCAGTTGTTTGTCCTGTAAGGCCAATCTTTGTTGTTGGTCTAATAAATTTTGCATTTGGTTCAATTGCTTAAAGTGTTGTGATTTAGTTTCTTTTAAATCTTTTATTTGTGCATTCTGATACTTAATAATATCATTTAAGTAGTTAATATCTGAATGTTTTAGGTTGGCGTTTTCAAAGTTTTCGGTTTTTGATTCTGGTTGTTGATATGTGTTTTCGGTTTTCGATTTATGGTTGTCGATTCCAGACGAAAACATTGTTCTTATAGCCTTTTGTCCGTTTTCGTTAACCAAAAACCGGTTTCCGTTTTTTGAAAACCATTGTTTTCGTTCGCTATCCGAAACTTTTTTGTTAATTGCAGTCTTACTAACTCCTAACTCATCAGCGAGTTCTCGAATTGTTTTTAAATTATCACTCATGATCTATATCCTGCCTTTTAACGATTGGTAGATACTGTTCAATCGATTTTTTAAGATACTTAGCAATATTCTTTTTAGAATAATCGTCTTGTTTATCTCGGATATATGCTAAGTGCTCTTTCACGCCCTTTAAACCACGTAACTCTTTTAATTCATCGTAGAGTGGGTAAACATTTTTCTGTAACCCTGACAAAATAGCCGTATCCGTCAAATCAATGTATGACAACAAGAAATGTTCCATCAACAACTTTGTGTATGGACTTTTCATAGCTTCATATACAAGGTCTTTTTCACTTTCTTCTTGTCTTATCTTACCGTCAATATAAGCGGGATCATCTAGTTTGTAACTAATATCATCTGCGACGTGTTTTCTAGTAATGTGAAAGACAATGCTATTAATACTGCGTCCTTTTTTAATCTTTTCGTACGTGACACTAAAAGAAGTGTGTGCATTGATTTCATCAAGCCCCGCTTTTAATACTCTCTTTTCAAAATTATCAATTCTTTGATAGTCTTTTACAGTATCCGTCATCTCTCGTAAATCTCGCATACTCATAGTTGGATTGCGGTAACTTTCAACTTGTTCTTCTCGCCGCCCCCCCTTAACACTATAATGCTCATACTGATTGTAATTCATGGATAACCAGCGATATAAAATAATGGCATACTTGCTATTTAATTCTGAAATATCTGACAAAGCATGTTGTGTAAAATTGGTCTTTAGATTAATTAAATAGGGCATAATTTCAGGACTAAATCGAATTAATACCTCATCATGATAATCAGTCCATTCCACATAAGGAATTGGCACAATGCTCACAAATTTAAATCCCTTATCTTGTTCTTTTTTAATCTGGAAAAATGCTTGTTTCTGCATTTTTTCAATGGCTTCTTTAAACCGACTATGCTTATCATGATCAGTCACTTTAAAGAAGGCAAATAACTCTCGCTTTGATAAATAAACCGTCTGATCTTTAGGAGGGTTGTCTGTATCAATCAGAGAGACTGCTAATTCAAACATTTTAAGTGGTGTTTTATCCATTTTGGCAATGGAAGTAATTAAACTGTTATGCTCAACCACTTTTCTTCTTGATAATTCATTCAAGGTCTGTACCTGCCTTGTTTTCGATTCTGGTATAATAGTCATATAAGTACGCTCCTTTGCGTGTTTGATTTAAGCATGGAGAAAGTCCGTCCAAAGATAATTTCTTCATGTTTTTATTATGCATTTTTATTACTACAAAATCAAAATGAAAGTAGGTATATACACAGTTTTTTGTAGGTGTATACACAGTTTTTTGTAGGTGTATACACAGTTTTTTGTAGGTATATAACTCTGTAACACATTGACAATACTCACTTTATAACCACGCAAAAGAACAAAAGATTAAAATATATAAGATGAACTTATAATAGGCTGCGCCTTTTTACTTAACCCTTTAAAAATCAAAAAAAGAACCCCATCCATCAAAGATACACATGCCGAGGTTCTTTTTTAGTTAGCGTTTCAAATGAATATTTTCAGTTACTTAAAATGATCGCCACTTATTAAGCTGATAGAGACGCTTTGAGCTGCTGATTAAGTAATTTATGCCTTAAATGGTTAAACACGCTTAGAGAGGCAAATAAGCCGTTTTAAGCAGGGCTTCAGGCGCTTCATCTAACCACCTGATATATTTATCCCTTGACACAGTTTCTCGCTTCTTATCGTCTCTTAAGTACAAATTAGGTGCTTAGTGAACTTAGTTTGTTTTGAATATGGTTAAGTGCTACAATCCAAATTAACTAAATACGAGATGAGATGAAAATAGTTCTCAAGCAACAATATCGTTATTACACTGCTAATGGCTATGAATATCGTGATAGTAAAGGACATTGGCACTACGTAGTTACTAAATCTCCATTTGAAGCTGCATTTGGTGTGACATTGCATGGCTGGGAAGGCGCACTTGGTGGTTCATGGAAATCTGGGCATGAAAAATAGGAAGGTGTTATAACATGAGCATGTTTTCAAAAAACAAACCAAACCAAATACCTCATGAAGTGAAATTACTTACCGACATCCAAAATGCTCTAGCAGATTCTCCTACTGCTGAAGAAAAACCATTTTTACTAGAAGCTGAACAGGCCTTAAAAGAGAAAAAATACTTCCCAAAAATTTTAGGTGATTTACAATTTTTTTTAACTCCGCTAGCGATAAAATCTGCACTTTCTTCAAAAGTTAAAGTAATTTATTTAGATCTTGTTTCAGATAAATATAAGACTAGTACCACTGGTAGTGGTATTGGAATGATTTTTGGAGGATTTAGTGGATTTGGTGGCCATTAGGGTAAAAAGGACAGCGTCAGATTACTGACGCTGTCCTTTTCTGTTTTCCCACGCTTAATAATTCCGGTCATTAGGCTCATAGGGACGCCTTACTTTGTATTGCCAAAGCCAGAACCGGCTGACACAGTAAGTCGGAGCGGCAATTAAGCAAACTTCAAATACTATCAGTAGCGCCATGCCTACTAAAGCACCTACAAAGTGTAAAGTGCCTAACCACCTGATATATTTATTCCTTGACTCATTTTCTCGCTTCTTATCGTCTCCTAAGTACAAATTAGGTGCTTAAAAAACACAAAGGAGTGAGCCAAAAACTGGCTCACATTCAACTCCAGTCGCTACGCTCCTCGCGCCTCCCTTCGTTTGTTGCCGGATAAGGTGTGGCAAGCCACATTAATTCGGGGCGCTAACGCCCCGAACCCCGTCCAAGC
>JXWR01001225.1_pt1 | contig 11306 bp, 3 predicted proteins | sample 315541 | NCBI WGS metagenome assembly JXWR01 (sample SAMN03273951, study PRJNA271842) | soil metagenome | isolation source: rice field ambient CO2 | place: India: CRRI Experimental farm Cuttack,Odisha-753006 | collected 2013-12-17
TTTTTTTTTCTTCCAGTTTATTTAATTCTATTTGTTACTCTATTCTGCCTTGCTTAGTTGCTTTCAAGAACTATATATGTCTCACTATCCTAATGTTTGAAATTTGACTCACTGTTATTCTCTATGTGTTTTCGTAATTCTTTATTCTAACCAAACAATAGTAAGAAGAGAAAGTAGCAGAGTAGATATTCACTCGTGTTAAGTGCTCTTAGTAATCAACGCACACCACATAAGTCAGCTGACTTATTTTGGTAAAAAAAAAAAAAAAAAAAAATTAGAAATGCGATGCGCACAGATTTTTCTCGCTCAACATGTCTATCAGAAACATAAATTAAAAGGAAAACACGCTCTGACCAGTAAAATTAGCCATCTATTTAATACCGCATACCATTGGTAGCTTCCAAACGCACCCAATACTACAGCCAAAGAAATGCGCAGTATTTTGACCCGTCTAGTCAAGGTGCACCGCTATCTCCAGCTGCAGACTGGCCATTTTGACAAATACTACCATGGTCGAATTACCAGCATTACGGACTATTTTCAGCAAAATAAGAAAAAAGTAGTGCAGAATGTCAACAATAAGAAAAAAAGAGAGCCAAAATTAACGTTACCATCAAAAACTTTTATTCCCGTGCCTGTTCTGAATAAGCAGTACTTGTCGGTGAAGTTTCAGCAAGGTGGGGCTGATAATGGCAAGGCTAATGATTCGATATATTGGGACGTTGCGTATCGTGTGCTTCTTGCTGATGTGTTTTTAGGTCATAGAAATGCAGAAATCAGATTGCAATGTAATCGCAGTGAGCCGTTGGGTCAGGAAAGTGGTAATTTATTGAAAAGCGAAACTATACTGGCTGAAAAGGAACTTACCAATGTGAAAAATGAGAACGAAATTGAAATTGTGAATGGAATTGAAATTGAGAACAAAATTGAGGTTGAGAATGAGACTGATGGAGCAAAGAGCAATGCTGAGCTGATAAATGTTAAAGAGAAATCTATTTCACAATACAAAACACCAGTAATCAACAACACCGTGCCGGTTAAATTGGGCTCAAACATCCCAATCACTTCTTTAATCACTAGTGACTTGAACTTGGATCTTCAGTACATACCTACAAACCCCGAAGATGGCTACACTAGTCCAATTTACTTGAACAAACAGCTTTTAAAAATGCTCGAAACGTTTATAAAATCAACTGAAGAGCAACAGCACATGAAGCTAGTGGAAAAAAAAACTGAAGCCATTTATAACCTACTGGAATTTTCTGAGTATGAGGCCTCTGGATCAATTGTTAACACATTCGGCTATAAGATCAACTGGCCCATTGCATTACCACCAAAACAAAATGATGGTTCAACCAACATAGTTAAGGACCAAAATTTTACTGCATTTCTCCCCACTGTGTTTGATATATTCAATGTGGTTGCGTTAGGCTATACCAGCAGCCATCCAGCGTACCATCGGTTGTGCAAGCTTCAAACTGTGCCACATCCACTTGACCGACAACGGAAAATCAAGTTGGTTGATATAACTAAGTTCAGATATAAGCCAAGCTTCTATAATACAAAATATGAAAAATTTAAAGACTTGTTATGTTTAGTGCCGGCAAATTATACTCAAGATTATTCGATTTGCCAAAAGTTGAAAATTATTGAAGAAAATTCCAATGGTGATAAAAAAATTGACATTGGAGTTGAAAACGATACTAATACTGAGAATGGTGCTGAAACAAACAGCCTTCATAACAGAGCTTCAATGAAAGATATAGAAAGACCAATCTTGAAACCTTTGTTTGACATGCACTCAAAGCTAAACAAAGACCTTCTTCCTCAAACTTATTTGCCACCAACTAACGACGAGATTGTCAGTACAAGTGTAATTGAAACCCTTAGCAACAGAATTATCGAGGACCTTGGCCTTCAATCACAACATCAACTTAACCACCAAAACCGCCCGGAACATGAGCAACACAATATTGTTATTCTCAAACTTTGCCAAACTTTTCTTCGCAATACTGAATCCGATGAAGAAATCTGTTTAACTGAATACGTCAATGGTATTCCAGTAGTACAAAGTTTTGTGCTTAATGTTCTCGACAGCATCAGTCCTTTCCGTAAATTCATTACCAAGAATTTTTATGGCTCAAGGGAGCAAATTGGCATAAATCGGAATGTGCTTGTGAAAAGTTACCCCGAATTGGTACTTGCAAAGTTGCTTGGGTTGCCTTCGCATGTCAGCAAGGACAAGAGAACCTTTTTGATCCCAGAAGTGGTGAATGTTGAAGGTGAGCCTATGGGAAGTGGAAGCGGTATTGCTAGGGCTGCTGAGCTCAAATTGAAACGTTTATTCCGTATTGGCCACTTTCTGAAAGCTTTCAAACAGCTAATCTCATTAGACTTCATAACTTCAAGACCATATAGTGTGATCAATGATCAAGGAATTAACGGCGACATGATCAGAGGTATGCTTATGAGTGCCACTCCACTCAACGACAACGTTTCACTAAATAAAAATAACAAAATTACTGGCAACAAAATGGCCAAAAAGCAAGTTGTAATTTCCGATAGCGCATTACTCAAGGAACAACTATTATGGAAGCTTCTCCTAGAATACTGCGAATGGTACAAACTGAGATACGGCACTATGGCTACAGGTTCCAAGCAGATCAAAACAGATGTACTCGCAGTGGTGCATAGACAATCTCTGGTAACTAAACCATGGGACTACTACATTGCCCGTCGTGCTGCAGATACCATTTCCGCTTACAATGAAGCTTATGCTGCAATGGATCTTGCCACAATGAATCAAATAGGTGATGATTTTTTGATAGACTTTGCAACAAGTTACTGGAAAATAATCAAGAATGAATTAGCTGTGGAGAACTATACTGCTAATAGGGTGATGCGTGAAAGAAATAAGATTGTTCACTATATGCTTGGCGGAATCCTTTATCACTTGACAACCCATATATTCCACAACAAGTATCCGATGCTCTGCAAGTATTACTTTGAGCAATGGGAATACAAGACTCCTGATGCATACTTGACGGCTCGCCGTAATGATCAGGTTTACAGTTTGGGTGAGACGTACTTGAAGTATGCGGAATTGCTTGACTTGGCAGTAAGCGATGCCACAGAGTTCAGTAAGCAGTGCGGGTCGTTATTAATTAAACCTGAGTTGGTGAATCGTTCAGTTTTCTCTAATGATGTGAAAAGCTTGCTAAAGGATGATAAGATGCGTGATGTAATGAGACAAATGGGGTTGAAACCTTCTGATTTTAAGCTTATTGTGACATTTGACAAGAATAAAGGTCGGAAAAGCTCCAAAGAAGTAGAAGCAACAAAAGAAGACTTTAGACACAGTGATCAAGGTCGGCGCTCATTAGCTTCAAGATTATCATCGGATAACATGCAAAAACAAAATCTGGCTTTTTTCAATCCTGATGCTGATTTTATCGTTCAACATTTTTTGAACCATTACGATACTGATTATGCCAAATTTTTCCAGCCAGCATTTGATATCACTGCTGTGCTGCCTCGTAAATTTTACGTCCAATTTAGACAAAAATTGGTAAAATCGTACACTATAAATGCTAGTGATGTGACGATAAGAGCACATTTGTTGTTGAAAGATGGTCGAAAATTGGATCAAATCATGACGACTAATAATACCAATATTCATGACGGTGCCAATATCAAGGAGAAAAAAGGAGCTTCGATTGAGGATAAAGTAAGAGAATTGCTTGCTGCTCAGGGGTACAAGATGCCAAAAGATGATCCTAAATTTTATGAAGAACAAGAAGAAGCCAATGCTAAAAGAAATAAGGCAAGAAAAGGACCACAGGAACAGTGGAAGGATGAAAAGCCAACATATATGGTGCATCCAAAGAGAATTAGAAAGAAAATTAATTGGGATGCTGGTCACCAAAGGGGAAGAGAAAGAACTTAGTTAGTGCGCCGTACGCTGTACGCTGTGCTGATTTGTCGCTAAGATACTAAGCTATTAACCTACTTAGCTATTGCTTAGTATCTAAATATAGTTCAAAAGTGAGCAAGTTGGTCAAGAATTAGTTCATATGTAATAACTTCACGTTCTTGCTTGCTTCATTGCATGCTTGTATATAGGTCAAGTCAGATTAGATTTGCTTCAATTGAAGAAAAAAAAAGTACAATACATAAATTCATTTACTTTAATATACTTTAATACACCTACGGGCAAGATTTTGAATTCTACGTATACATCTTTGATACAAATTTGGCGCGGTGTATAATGAACGCAGTTAGACTCTTATCTTAATAAAGTGATAAGTAGTAGTAAGTGTATGTATACGGTACAAAAAAATGTTTTGCCAACTTCGCTTAATGAATAAATCTTCTCGACGTATTTTTGCATCTTAATGCATGCTGAGAACTATTGCGAGAAGCTCTTGCGATATCCCAAAACAAGAATTGCTAGACACAAACACATTCAGTGTCGTTGGCTTGAAAGAAAGCAATGGTGTGTAACCTACAGGCAAAAATCTGAACTCCATGGTTGGCAATTCTTTAGTAAATGAAAACCTTTTGCGTATACCTTCGTGATTACATACATATGTGTACCACTGTACAACATGTACATGTACTATATCATTTTATAAAAGTACTAATATGGAAAAAGGAAAAGCCCCAAAACAGAAAAAAGCAAAACAGTGAAATGTTTTTTAATTCGATCTTTAAGGTTAAGAAAATGACATTATTCATAAGATTATTAATATTTGCTTGGAATTTTATCATTTTTTAGTATTTATTATGATTAGTTTGAGGAGAGAGTAGTGATGCGTTGTAAATATAGTGAAATGATTGTTTTTTTTTTATAGATTGTATGGATGAGAAGAGAATTTATGGTTGAATGTTACCGGCAAAGTTACCATTACCTATAAATAAATGTGTTAGTATGTCAATTTCATCTCAAAGTTCTTGGGCAGACTTTGCATCTAATGAGCAATTATCAATTGACTGTCATTAAACATAACATTTTTTCCTTTTTACGTTTTTTGTTGTTTTTTTCATGATAATTACAATATTACATACCTCTTTGTTCATCCCACTTTTCAACCCAGTCAACAGGACACAAAGCAGAATAAGTCTTGAAGAAGATCTTGCATGGAGCAAAGTCCTCACCTTTGGCGTTGATACATTTGTGGTAGTCAACGTAGGATTGGTAACAGTGTTTGGTTTGGTTTTGGTTTGGGAAACGGGAGTCAAAACCAACGGTGTGCAATGGAGAGTCAGACATTGTGAAATGATAAGTTATGTTGAGCTGTGCTGTGTTTGTATGTTGCGGATTGGTGAACTCGTAGCTACTTTGCTGACTTTCTTAGTGTGAAGCCAAGCAGTTTTATATAATTTTCACTTTTATTATCCAGTGTGAGCAGTGTGGCCATTTTTAACTCGCAGCGACTGATTGGCTGCGGGCTCGCAACACGTGAAAAAAACAAAATCAAACGATTTTTTTAGTGTGCCGCACGGTAAATGCTAAAAGCACGTCATATGTCAGAGGAAAAAAAATATTTTTGATTTCGCTTCAACATGAAGACTTAAAGATGAATAGAGATGGGGAAAATACAGAAACACAGAAGCAGCACGCCAACATGTCCTCTGCCTTTCTGGCTATCCAGAACAACGAGGAGATCTTCTATGACCGCAACTCTTCCGATGAAGAGCTCAGCAGCGATAACGAGGTTGAATTAGCCCCCGTGCCCATCACCACCAGCCTGAGGGAGCCAAGCGCCGGAGTGGGAATCTCATCTTCATCGATGACAATATCATCAGCAACGCCCACGTCGTACAAGGAGCCAGTATACTCAAAATTTAATATTTCTCATGAAAACACTGTATTTAGGGACTTGGAAGTATACATTGGTCTCACTAGTAATGAATCATTGGTGATTAAGGGCCATTATGAGCTCTGCATATTGAAAGGTGCCCTTCTCATTGACGGAGTACGATACGAAGCTAGCAAGGGCAGTACCAACAGCAGCTCTAAGCTGATGATGGTATTTGCTCCAGTGACGCATTCATTGCCTGAGTTGAAAGTGGTGGAAGGGAAAGGAAACAATGGCAGAAATGGGGCTTTTGGGAAATTAACAGAACAAATCTTTGGGGCAGATATTTGTAACAAGTTCAGTACAATCATCAAGCTCAGGAATGGTACTTCCAAAATAGAGACTATTGGGTCTTTGTGCCCTACTTTCAAAAATGTGTTTCATAACAATTTATACAACCAGTTATCTAGTGATGAGGGGAACTTTGTCGCCGAATCTATCATTAATGAAAATAATTATAACAATGACCGCCAGAGCATAGACTTGAACTTCAAAGACTACACATTTTGCATTATTGTCAAACCAACTTTAGATTTAAACGTTGTCGATATCCCTGCTAACTGGCAGCAGACTGTTGACACACTAGTGTACAAAAATTACGAAACCACGAGTAAGAAAATTCTAATCATTGGCTACAAGAACTCGGGTAAGTCTACTCTCTTAAAATATTTGGTGAATAGCTACCTTTCCCAGTCAAACTATATCGACCCAGTAGGGATATTGGACATTGATCCTGGGCAAAACGAATTTTCCTGGCCTAATTGTTTATCTTACACTGCACATAGGGCCCCCATCATTGGTAATGATTTGGCGGCACAACAGCATGAGTATTCTTACGCAAGTAATGAATATTTTGGGTTCAACAACTCAATGGAAAACCCTGGGTATTATTTGCAATTAATCGAAAAGTTATACAAAGAATACCAGCGTGGTGATTATTTGAGGCAGGTCCCATTGATTGTAAACACTCCCGGGTGGGTGAAAGGGTACGGGGTGGAATTAGTTAGTCAGATTATCAAAATTATCAAACCTACGGATGTGATATATTTGGGGACCAGTAAGCAGCAATATAATGACTACTCTCAAGATGTTGGAGAAGACGAATTACTCAACAAGATTCTCGAGAAGAAGAAGAAATATATCAAGAATGAAGTTATTTTTGCTAGTGGCATTTCGTTAAGTTACAATAGTTTGAGATTTTCAGCTCAGGAATTAGCCACATTTCGAATGCTAGTTTATTTTCACACAATAAAAAATCAAGATCACAACCCAGACCATGGCGGCGCCGCAAAGCAACAACAACAGCGGGTACGGTTTGACTTTAGTCCATTGTTACTCAAATCGCCATTTCGAGTGTCATATTTGGACAATAGCCAAAATGGTAAACTTTTGGACCGACAATTCATTGACAATTTTGAAGGTATCTCTGGGGTTTCGTTTATCAATGACACAGAACTCAATTTTGATCCAGGTGAAGAAAAAAATGGGATTGCTGAAGATATAGTGGAAACGCTTCTTGATTGTACTGTTGTGGGGCTATATGGCATAGAGGTCAATGAACTTATAACATTGCATAATAATGGCAGTAAAATTGCCGATGGAGATAGTGAAAATAATAATAAGCACAGTAACAATAGGAACAGCCCATTATTTATTCCATTTGAAACTTTGAAATCAACTGACGACTCTGCAATAACATTTCTTGGTCTTGCTATTATTCATAGCGTCAATCTAAAGCAACATTATTTTAACGTTTACATTCAGCCACATTTACTCGAATCTGAAATAGAAGAGGTTATTGAATCGCATAAATTGCTCTTCGTTAGAGGCAAAGCAGCGGTTCCGGTATGGGAAATGTATCCTACGCAAGTAAGTGAACTGATTTTGAAAAAAAATGGTAGTAATAGTGCTAATACTCTGGGCAAAGAGACCGGAAGTGAGAATGATACAGTAGAGAAAGAACAAGAAAAAGATAAAAAAGTTACACTTTTCAAAAATGAAAAGATTCCATTTATTAGTATGAATGACAAATTCGGTAAAGGCGGGAAGATTTTGAAAGTTAGAAGAAATATTCAAAGACGGAGATGAAAAGAGAAGGGTGGTGGTGGAGAATTAAAAATTGCATATTGCATATTGCATATTGGATTATAGTTTTTGCGTTTGTATTTCAAGATTATTTGGTTTCATTTTGCAATAAATGAGTAAATGTACATTACGCGTTATATTTTAGATTCTTGTAAATTTAACAACATTATAAAATTTGAATCAATTAGTACAGCGTATACGGGCACGGAGACTGTGATACGGATGGATGCGGACGGCGGATAAAAAAAGCATGTGAAAACCAACGTTCCAGAAAAAACGAATAAAAAAAAAGCCGTTTTTTCTTTGCTGGACACAGCACAACGCTGTTCCAGCTACAACTGCAGTTATGTGTCAAACCCAGATTTTGGCTACGTAACTGCCACACCCGAATTTTGTTGGGGTTCCCAGAGAACATGCAAGTGTGATTGTCTAGCACTTTACAACGAGAAATTTACTCTTGGTGCTGGTGCTGTCCTCCAGTGTTAAGTGTGACATCCTATACACTGCACTATATGGTGTAGATTATATGGTGTAGATTCACTTTGCAAAGTAGTTCCTGGAGCGCTGTTGGAATTAATTGTTTGACTAGTGGCTGCTGACCAATGTTATTGCCGTTGATGGCAAAGCACGGTGTGGCTGGTGCAGGATACCGCGGCGATTGGCGGCGATGAGCAGAAAAAATAAAAGACAAAAATCTTTTTATTTTGTTTTTGTTTTTGTTTGGGAAAGTTAATGACAGACACCGCTAAGCGTAGTTAGCTATAAATAATTTATCAATCCTGCTTTGGGTTGTCCTTTCTGTTTTTTGTTTTTTTCATACCTCAACTTAATCTACTTTGTAATCAATCAGTTACTCATTTTCTTTATCTCTCAACCACTGCCCCGTATTGTCAAACCCACTTTAGACACACGCATATTATTGCTTCATACACATCACATCATCGCAACTCCAGAGATTATTGCATCACATAATTGTTATAATTGTTCCCGCAATCCGCACAATTCGCATAATCACCAACAGCTACTGGTACATTCACACACCCACATAATTGCTTGCAGTCTCCAATTTTAAGAAACGGTTATTAAGAGTTCTTTTATTCAATCATCTCATCGGTATTTTATTAGTAAAGAGCTTTTTACTGCCCTTTTCATATTTAAGACATTGACAACAGCTGCCATAGCATAGTATTCTACAGCTAAGTCTGCAAACGCCCCAGATTTTCACATTTCAATTGCATGCTAAACAAACTTCACTGATATAGAGAAAGAAAAACTGTACTTATAGCACATAAAATTGACTGCCATTTTTTAAGTCCAATTCCATTCCCACCCCCCGAATTTAAAGTTGAATCTGTATTGAAAGATCATTATGCCTCAACAAACACCAAATACTTCAAACACAACCTCAAGCCCCAATAACAACACTGCCACTGCTCAAGAAAAATCAAACAGGGTTCAAGATCGAAACATTGATGTGAGAAAGAAAAACGCCACTGAAGAGGAAAAAGTGGTTATTGAGGAAGAAACTGCTATTGTTGACGATAATGGCGATGACGATGATGAAGAAGAATTAGTTCAAGTACCTAGTGAAACAATCATTGAATCTGAGGCTCAAGACGAGGATAGAAGCCGTAATTTAAAAAGAGTCAATGGCTCAACTAACAGCAACTTCAGCAGCTCCAGCACCAGCAGCGCTTCTTCTGCCGATAGTGCCGATGGCTTCGATAATGATGACTGGGAGTTTGATGATGCCAACGATGATACGCCTACTCCACATTCGTTATACAAAAGAGGTGGCAGATCATATTCTAGCAATTCAATTGGTAATTCTGTTGACGAAGAATCAATCTCATTCATCAATCTTTTGAACCCAGGTATCACTGTGAATGTCTCCAAACGCGCCTTCACTAACGTCAAGTCAAGAACTAAAAAAATTAAAGACAGAGCCAAATTGCAAAAAGATAAATTCATAAATAAAATCAATGATGAAGAATTAATCATTCTAAAAACTAAACTTGCCAAACACTTGACTAAACTCGACAAGAATTTGCTCAGTACCGTTAATGCTTCTAAAACGGAAAAATTATTTTACGCATTTGCCCTTTTCCAAATTTTTTACGCAGGGATTCTTATTGGCAAGTATCCAAACTATTTCCACTGGTACTATTCTGTGCTATTTTGTCTTTTGATGCCTATTAGATTGTACACTTATTGGAAACGTGAATTTCAGTACTTTTTGGCGGATCTATGCTATTATGTTAATGTGCTAGTGATGTTATACATTTGGGTTTTCCCGCATTCGGAGCATTTATTTGTTGTTTGTTTTGGGTTCTCGTTCGGCACGTTATCGTTTGCCGTTATAACTTGGAGAAATTCACTAGTGTTGCACTCGATTGAAAAAATCACTTCTTCATTTATTCATATTATTCCACCAGCTACATTGTTTGTCATTACACACGAAGTGCTGCCAGATTATAAAAGAAATAGATTCCCCGGAGCGGCTAAAGTTACTTCATGGAATAGTATCAATGGTATCCTTTGGACATCATTCTATTATCTCATTTGGCAATCAGCATACCATTATTTCATCACGTACAAACTGAAAAACGAAATTAAAAAAGGCAGAGTTAACTCGTTTAGTTGGCTACGTAAATCATACGCAAAAAAACCTATTGGGAGATTGGTTAATAGCTTACCTGAACCATTACCAGTAGTTGCCTTCACATTGATCCAGTATGGATATCAATTAGGAACAATGTTGCTTTGCCCATTATGGATCAAGTATAAAAGATTAGCAAGTTTGTTCATGGCATTCATCTTTATTGTGGCTAGTTATAATGGCGCCAGTTATTACTTGGACGTGTTTGGCAAAAAATTGGAAAAAGAGGTGCTTAAGTTGCAAAATGAAATATCTCAGTTACAAGCCGAAAGTTTGCTTAATGGATCACTGAGCAATGCTAGTATTAATGAAGAGAGCAAAGAGGGGGAAGGCTTGGATAATGGCAAGCACGATACTGCCAAAACTAGAACCAGTGCTACGGTGGAGGAAAAGAAGCAAGTGTGAGGTAGTTGCATCTATGCTTGTTTATTACGCTTTTTGTATTATATTTTGCCCGTTAATCCTTTTTTTATTTTATTTTATTTTATTTTATTTTAAAATTGCGTGCTCATTGACAATATTTTCTAAACTAACATATATTTTTTTTTCATATATATTGTAGGCGTTTTTCTTTTTTTAAGCAATTGACAATTCAAAATTATTTTACTAACGCCTTTCAGCTCTGCTGTGTTTGCTTCCAACCGTTTTTCTAAAGTTTTATATATATGTATATATATATATTTTTTTTTTCTTATTTCTTT
>JXWR01000073.1_pt1 | contig 11292 bp, 2 predicted proteins | sample 315541 | NCBI WGS metagenome assembly JXWR01 (sample SAMN03273951, study PRJNA271842) | soil metagenome | isolation source: rice field ambient CO2 | place: India: CRRI Experimental farm Cuttack,Odisha-753006 | collected 2013-12-17
TTATAAGAAAACATTTATTCCTTTAACCAAAAGGAAAAAGGTAACAACCCCACTTGCCCCTCTGTCAATAGTTAATCATTTTATTATTTTCAACTTTAAACATCCAAAAAAAATAAGAAAGGTAAAAGGAATGAGTATCAAAAATCGAGAACCGGTGTAGTGTACTAGTTTTTGGTGAATTGGCGAAAGGTGGAAAATAAGCTTTGGCGGATATTTGTTCTTGGAAGTTCCTTGGAAGCTAAATGTGTACCACAGCGATGTACCGTAGAAGCACAGGAAAAAAAAATTTTTTTTTATTGTTTTATTTTTATTTTTTATTTTTTATTCCTATCTTGAGTGATTGATCTAATTTAAGAGTGTATCAGACTACTGAATAGTGTGTATTGTTGTGATATACCGAGTGAGACAAAAGCAGAAGGCAGTGACTTTGTCAAAGCAGCCGGCAAGTAGCCATCGAGAGAGGATTTGAGAATTAAAGAAGTAAGTAGTAAAGTAGATTAACTGGGAAATGTTTCCAGAAGTAGACTGATAACGAGAGAACAAGAGGAAATGGGGCGAGGATTCAAGTGCTTATAAATTTCAGAGACTGCGCTAGGAACGTGACTTGACTTGATGGCAGTTTTCTACGGAAGCGATAAAAAAGTCGTAGCATATACACTACGCAATATAATGAAGGCAACAACAACAATAGAAGAGATTCTGTCCATTTCCACGGGCTTCGACGCAGCAAACTCACTTGTGACAATTGGCAATTCTCTGCTCACGAGCACCGAAACTGATTGATTGGCGAGCCATCGGCTCATGCAGAGCGGCGCGCGACAACGGTGGACTACGCACCTAAATGCGTTACTTAGCTGCTTGCTACTGCCTTTCGCAGGTTAACACAGCGCCCGGCAGCTTCGATTGGCTTCCACAGCTTCGATTGTCTTCGATTGGCTTCGATAGACTCTATTGTTTACTCCAGACTTTAGCACTCTTCGTTATCAAATGACGTTCGATGACTATATATACATATATAATCTTGCACTATAATCTATATGCTGGACCACAATTAATGACCCATTCGGTGGCACAAAATACATGTAATTGTCCATTTCCTTTACTCCTCCTCCCTTGCTTCATATACGTGTGTGCAATAATGTTATTAACTAGCTAGCCTCAAAGCTTCCACTGGCCAATCGCCACCAATTCTGCTGCAGCCATGTCCCGTGCCCTGCTCGCTGCCTGTCCCTTCCACAACTGCTCCAACTTGTGTGCTTGGAACTTGGTCCCTTTCGCATTAACGAACCTTTGCACTGCCTGCTGATCTGCACTGCCCTCGTTGGCATCAAAGGTCTTGAACACAGTAATCAACAAATTCTGCAAAGTTTTGAAGAGCTGTTGTGAATATTCTGAACCTTCTCGTAAGCTGCGGCTGGCCCATTGGTCAAAGTGCAACTGGAGCCATTCCCATGCCATTTGCTTATGCTTGTTGCTCTTGTTGTTAGCTTGCTCGTCCACTTCAAAGTAATTAAACCCAACTAGTGCCAATTCAATGCCCTTGCTGTCAATATTTGTAGCAATGTAATTCAACACTTTTTTGAAATTTTGTTCGTCTCTAGTGAACCCCAATGCACTGACTGCTGCCGATTGCAATTCAGTTACCGCCATAGCTGATTCTGGATCAAGCAGGTTATCAATATTTGCCAAGCATGGCTCAACTGATCTGGTGGTGTCCTGCAACAATTTCTTGAAACTTTTGGTATCTTTGCAGTTGTATGAGAAGTTGGCCAATACTGCGCTCACTAGCTCTCTAGCCACGGACTTTTTAGGTCCGTGATTCAAGTGTTTAAATAATTTGGCAGCATAGTTGGTAATGTCTGGATCTTCAACACCAATTATGATAATAGCGCTTCTGCTGGCAATTTCAGCTCTACTATACTTGTATTTAGCGTCACTATAGTTGACTGGCCATGAGTCCAAGTTTTGGAAAAGCTGCTTAGCCAAAGGTTTCAAAAAGTTGGATTTAAACTGCTTGAATTCACCGGCTGGCTTAGTTAACTGGATAGCAGATCCCAAATATTGGGCGATTCTAAGCACCACTTCAAGTGCTTCAAAATTTTTGCTAAGAATGGCCTTATTTCCTTCGTTAGTGATTGCTTTAGTAATTTGGTAAAATCCATCAACCGCAATTTTGCTTTGTTGTTCAGAATTGCCAATAGAGCTCTCAATGTCTAATAAAACACCAACAATATCCAACTTTGATAATTTTGACAAATTAGCGCCGATTGTTTCATAAAATGAAGCAGATTCGTAGTTAACTTTAAAGTATCCGGTACGGTTAGCATTAATTTTGACGAATTTGGCCGCAGGGAGTTCTTCATTAGTAAAAATTTTTGATCTTTCAGTAAGCATCCAGTTGAAGACGGTGCCGTCGGTGGTGCGGATAGCCAATGGGACATGGTATATATAATCTTCGTGATTGTTAGTTTTTCCCTTATTGTTGTCATTAACAGTGCTTTGGCCAATTGTGTATCTGTGCTGCTCAACTTTGATGAGGCCTTCTTTTGTCAATGATACAGAAACAATAGGGAACCCAGGCAACTTAATCCAAGAGACAATAAAGTTGGTCAAATTGAACTTGTTGGATTGATCTTTGTTTTTGTCTTGATTTTGTTTCTGCAACACATCATTCAAGAAAACCCAGTAATCCACTGGCTTGATAGCTTGATGGTTATATTTTTCGACTAATTGACCCAATGCTTTAAAGAAAAAATCACTAGAATCGTCAAATTGGCCCTTACTACCAGCACCATTTTCATTTTCAAAAACATTCATCAACATACGAAGCAAATGGATGGCTTTTTCATACGAAGCAGCATCGAATGTTTTATCAATACCATCAACATTGATATTTTGCACCGCGTTGCTTATTTGAGAAATCGATAAACCTGAGTCATCTCCATCATCACCGACAACAGCAGCATCACTTTCAAAAGTGGATTCTAGGGAAATGGCTTGCTCGGTCCAAATTGTCTGATAATCAACATTGCTATATTTTGCAACATTCCCATTACCATTTGTAGTGTTAGCACCACCATTGGCAAAATCAAATTCATTAACAACCACATAAGCCAAAAACGTAGCTAATGCCTCATTCAACCAATAATGTTCCCAACTATCAAAACTAACCAAGTTTCCAAACCACTGATGAGCAATTTCGTGAACAATAATTTGGTTCAATTGACGAGTCTTGTTTCTCAAGTTGCCAGCGATTGCGTCATTTTCATCAGCTACTAATAGAATGCTCTGTTGCACGTTAACTAGTCCCCAGTTTTCTACAGCACCGTTGCTGAGGAATGGAAGCCCGACTAAGTCAAGTTTGGTGGCTGGGTAGGGCTGTTGAAGTTTTGCGGCAAGATAAGGGAGAAAGTGCTTAGTGACGTTTAATGCGTAGCGGGCTTGTTGAGAGGCACCTTTCAATGTATAGACTTTGATTGGCACTTTTTGACCTAATGCTGCTTCAGAAGCACCAGGAAGGGTCACTTCATCTTCAAGGAAATCTAAATCGCCAATAACAAAACTAAACAAAGAAATCACCATCTGTTCAGTCCGTTTAAACTTAATCAACATTTTCCCGTTTTCCAACACTTGCTCATTTTCCATATCAGCACTACTAAGCGCTTGAAATTTAGTGGATGATAACGTCAAAGTCAACTGAATGCTTGCTCTAGCAGCCAATTCGTCAACACAGGGAAAAATCGAACGAGAGTCGCATGGTTGGGACTGGGTTGCCATTATGGTGTTGCTTGCTTTGCCGGTGATCATGTCGGAATAGTTAGTAATGAATAGACCACTGGTTTTGTCTCTGAAAGTGTTGATTCGGTTGATTTTACCAATGTATTTTATCGTAATTTGGAACGAGGTCAGAACTTGAGCTTGGGTGAGATTAGCGAAGGATAATTCAACACGTTGGAGATCATTCAAGTATTTGATATTGGCCTTTTCATTGTTCTTGTCGGTGTCAGGAATGGCAATAGTAGCGCTTAAGATGACAAGTCCAGAGCTGTTCAAAGTCACTTTAAATGGATCATTATCGTGGCTGCTTTGAGTGTTCAGTGATGATGATGATTTTGTAAATGAGATGATGGCTTTACCAGTGAAGTTTTTCTTTGTATGATCAATGTCTAGTGCAAGGTCATAGTTTGTTGGTTTGAATGGACCTATAATGGAGGTCAATTGAGCAGACATAGTTAAGGTTGGGAAACTATAGCAAATTCTAACTCTTGACAGTTCTGAGTTTAGCTAGACAATTTCTAATTAATATATGAAAACTGACTATTTTTTGAAAGTCAAAGGTACCAAAGTTTGATCTTGAATCAATCTGTTTTCGACTAATTCTGTTTTACTATGATCCAAATTGTAAACTTTGTCTGAATGGATTCTCACTTAGGTATGAATGCGCAAAATGAAATATCCTATTAAAACAGCGACAAAAACAGAATCTCTTCCTTAAAACCTGTATGGGTGTTCAATGTTTAATGTCAAATGCTGAAGTTCAAGGAAAAGCCAGAACTGAAAAGTTTCAAAAGTTTGAAATTCCAAGAGATCTAAAAAATCTAAAAGCCGACGGATAGATCCACAAACGTTAGCTCCCTAAGTCGACTCACTCACTGATGAGCGGAAAAAATCAAAGAAAAAAAGTTGCGACCTTTTTCTCTTTTTCTCCGGCTTGCTCGTAACGGCGATGTGTACCGTTACTATGGAGTATGCGTCGGAGCTTTTGGCGATAAATAGGTTTGTAGTTGGCTCAACATGGCTGATGATAAAGAGATGAAATACTGACAGAGATTAAAAGATGAAACGGTGGGAATGATGCTAATGAAAGATTAAGTTTGTGAGATAGAGAAGGTGAGGATGTAAGAGTTAAAAATTTTGTCATATTAATGCTAAATTGCTGTTTCTAAATACTTTGGAAATGTTGATCTATAGAGAATAGTAAATATGCGAGTGAATGAATTAGAGAGTAAAAAAGAAAAGCAAAGAGGCATGCAATAAAATTCAATGATCCCAAAGAATAGAAAAATAGACACAGAAAATAACATATACATATTAGAGAGAGAGAGAGAGAGAGAGAGAGATCACAATGGATAGGAGAAACAAAATCAACTACTATCACGACAATGTCAGCAAGCTAATAAATTAGTAACAGGACATAAAACGAAGCAAATGGAAATCCAAGCAAAGCTTAGACAAAATGTCCATCAAAACAACTATAAAAACAAACAATAAAAATCATCCCCTCATAATGCCGTCGTCACCGTCATTGTTCTAGAATTAATCAACACCACAGGGGGCAACCCACGACACCATAACTCCAAAGTTTCGACATAATCCACCGAGTCATTAATTTTTTTATGACACCCCACGGGAGGCGTTGGTAACGTTGTGAAGATAATGGATGAATTTTTGGAAGTTTTCATCATTAATTGATTTAAAATCAAATGTTGGGCACGGGCCGGTAAATCATTAAAACTGAGGTTCTCTACATCGAATTCTCTGCCTTCGCTATCAGTGTCGGCGTCGGTGTCGGCGCCACTGTTGTTATCGTTTTCAGCATCAGACTCATTATTGCTGTCATCGGTCTCACTGCTTATCGCATTGCCATAATCTGTAGCTTCAACAATTCCATTAGTGCCCTGTGGTGTGCTTTTACCGCCTTTTCTAGCCTTGATGCCAATCTTCTTACTGTTGTTAACATTGCTATTGCCCTTATTACTATCCCTATCTTCGTTACTATTGCTAAAGGTCGCATCGAAACGTTTCTTTGCACCAGCAGCGGCATCAGCGCCTGCGCCTGTAGCTGCTCTTGCTGCTTCTGCCGCAGCGGCCGCATACTTGTACTTATTCGCACTTTTGTCATCTTTATCAAAAGCAGAGCCCCAATCAAAATCGTTTCCAGACCCCCCGCCACCATTGAGCAATGAACTTTTTTCTTTTGCTCCATCAAGATTACTGGTTTTGTTGAAACCACTGATCCGTTTACTTCCACCAGCAGTGCCCATAATACTCGATGCCCGACACTTGCTTCGTATGGACACATTATCATCCTCAGCCGCAAACATAATTGATGGTTCAAGGCCCGTGGCTTCTTCGTTAACTTTTGATTTTGGCATGGCTTGAGAAGAAAAATTAGGCCTTGCTTGGTTGCGTAAACTGGTGTAGGACTGTTTACTGTTTTGACGAGATAATGTTGGTCTTTTGAGAGTTTCACCGGTGAAATCGCCCAGGCTGTTCTTGGTTGCTGCCTGTTGTTGTTCCTGTTGCTGTTGCTGCTGTTGCTGTGATTTTGGCTGCTGTTGTTGGGAGGCAACCCGACGCTTGTCAAAAAATGGCGATTTAGGAGTCTTTGGTCCAGTAAGATTATCATTGCTGTCGTTACCAGAACCTATACCTGCACTTGCACTACCTAACCCCAATACATTGGAAAAGGTTTTTCTTCTCATTCTTCTTTCAGATGCCAATGTCTTTGGCTTACTAATTTGTTTTCTGATTGCGGTTTCTGGATCACTGTCATATCCACCAACGCTTTCCAAGTCTGAATCGCTATCATTTGAGTCCAGGTCACTGAAATCATAACGGGGACTGCTTCCGGAGATATGTTCATTTAATAACCTACTGGTTCTCATTTTTAAATTGACGCCCAATCTTTGTAATCTTGACAATGTGATATTGTTATTCTTGGCACGGATGGAGTTTCTCAAGTTCAACGGTAATGTGGAAGTCAAAATGTCATTGTAGTAATCGTGCTGTGGCTGTTGTTGCTGTTGATGTTGTAAATTCTCAAGTCTCAATGCAGTAACTGCTTTCCACCATTCGTTATTAACCAATACTTTATTGACTTTCCGATTAACTTTCTTGTCCACGCATTTGTTTTTAGCAATGTAATCGTAAAATGAAAAATCTCCAGAGTTGAAACACAACACCAAGATCTCTGCGTTGATTCTCAACACACCAATAAGTTGGGTAAGTCGATCTCTTTCTTCTTCGACATCCTCATTTTCTTCCACAAATACCACGATCCGTAAACGGTGAGTTTTGTTCCATTGAGGCACAGTGGTCAAAATCGCACCTAGTTGCAAAATCAAAGTATAGGTGTCAAAGTTTGTGCTAAGGATGGTTTGACCTGATTTTTCAGCAATTTCAGCAGACATTTGAATAGGATACAAATCAATAATGGCTTTTTCGTCATGGTCTAGTTCTTCAACGTTTTTATCAGGAATGCATAGTCTTGGAAATCCTTTAGCCACTGCGACGTTGGCCTTCATTAACAAAAGCTCCTCAATACACTGGACCCATTCTTGCACCTTGATACGTTTTTCACCACGGTAGTGATCAGTTGGCAATTGAAGAAAATCTGAGCCAACCTGTTGGCTATATGCAGGATTAAGTCGTTCAATGCTTCGCGGCACTACCGATGGGTCAGTATAAGGGGGTTGTGATTGTGATTGCGACTCAAGACTATTAATACTGTTAGTGAGCGATTTCAGACTGCTCAAGTCTAGAAAGCCAATAACAATAATGTTGGGCTTCATGCTACCCAATCCAGAACCTAAAAAAATGTTTCTGACGCCCCATGGCAACGAAGCAGAAAACGAAAATTGAACGAATGTTTTCAAATTAAGCATATCTCGAAGTTTGATCCATGCGGTTCTTTCCCGGGTGTACTCGTCAAACTTTTCTTCAAAATCGTTAGTGCTAATAATAACGTGGCCAAGAATGTATAAACCGCCTTTTTTTAAATGATTGCAAAAATGCATCAAGTTCCAGCATGTGCGGGGATTGTCCACCAAAAGTAAAATTTGAGGACGCCAATACTTGACATTATCTTGTCTTAATTTGAACAAGTATTTTCTAACTTGATGATAAATTAACGTCTGTGAAACGTCACCCCAAGACTTGGGTGGGCAAACATAATGAATAGTGATGATTAAAAACAATAGGCAAAAAATGATCATTGAGGCAGATATACCATCGACAATAAACATGGCAATTAAACAAGCAACAACCCCAGCCGCAGCAGTAGCTCGATTGAAATAGTCAAATGATGGTCTAAAATTTGGAGCAGCAGAGATTTCCAACAAAAAACAAGCAACATTTATAACAATAAAAGTCATCAAAAACGCCATAGTTATTAAAGTAGCAATTTGGTTAATGTTGGCAAACAAAAATGCTTGAATCAATAACCATGAGAATAGTATTGCATTGACTGGGTTGTTGTGTTTATTGGCAAAAATGGAAAGACCTGGAATGATTACGTCTTTGGAAATTGCAGACAAGATATCAGCGGCGCCCACAACTCCCATGATGATGGAGAACACCGATGTTGAGAATTCGCCAAGAATAATAATAATTTCAGCGAAACTAACGGTTTGTATAACTTGAACGTCTTTATGCAAAAGGTCTCTTGGGACGGAAACCCCTAAAGAAAGAATGACAATTCCGTAACCAAAGAAAGTAAGCAAAAGACCCCATAATGTGCCCTTGGGGATACTTTTGGATGGGTTTGCCAATGATCCAGACATGCTGGCACCGGCCAAGATACCTGCAGTCGCGGGAAAAAAAATCCCAAACAAGTTGGCAAAATTCTCGCGGCCATTGATCTGAGATCCTGCTGCGTGTTTTGTGAATTGCGGGAGTAAGTTTTCTTTAAAAGTTTGCCATGATATGCCAGAGTAAAACGTGTCTAATGATGGTATGTCAAATGGAGAGACAAAAAGTGCAGATACTGGGACTGATAAGATGGATGTCATCAAGATGATAAATAGTAGCAATGCTGCTCTGGAAACCATATCAGCACCGACAAGACTAATGGAGACACACGAACACAAGATTATTGTTGAATAGACAATGGACCAAGTGTACGATTCCGGAAGAATGGCCCAGATGGTACCTTTATCAGCACCAAAGTTATTGAGAAGCGGCTCAATCAAACCAACGACGTTCAATGCAGAGTTAAGAATCTGGCCAAAGTAAAAGATGAGGCCAATGGCACCACCGAATTCTGGCCCAAGAGATCTAGAAATCATGTAGTAAGCGCCTCCAGATCTAACAACGCCATTCGTGGCAATTGCAGACACGGATAATGTTGTAAGCAAGTTGATAGTGTAGCATAGGACCAAAGTGATAAAAGAGCCAGCAATACCAAGTTGACCAACGATAAAGCCAAAACGCAAAAACATCAAGATGGACAAGACGTTTAATGCGGTTGGTAGGAAGACCCCACCAAAGGTGCCTAGCTTGGGCTGTTGCTGGTCTAGCTTTTCAGCAAGCTCTTTATCTTTCTGAAAGATTTTCTCTGTTGCATTTCTCTTTTTGAAAATACTGTGATAGTGTCTATTTCCATGACTGTGAGCTGAAGATGAAGCGGCAGAAGACAGGCCAGCTGTGCCGCTGGGAATCAACAAAGAAACTTCTGTGGGCTCATTACCACTGCTACCCATACTAGCGACTATGAGTGTGTTAGAATGACTATTGTACTAGAGAAGAAGTGAAGCAGCTGCTACGGAAAAGCTCTTTCCGCTATCGCTTTGACAGGAAGTCGAGCGCCGCAATGTTTTTGTTGTTTTCTCTCTGTCTCCATCTGGCTGGCTAGGCGTCCGCTCGCTCGCGTAGATCAGGCCTGAGATACCATCAAGATGGGTGCGATGCTCTGGTTACAGAGCACTGGCGGAAATTGGTGGAGCGGTTGAGTTTTTTTTTTATCTTATTTCATTCTACTTTGTGTGTATATTTGGTGGGCGTCTCGAGCAGCAGGCTACCAGTGATCCCAGTGCACCACTTTTCTCCCAGGAAACCATGGAAATATAGCTATGGAGCAGCGGCAGCACACACAGGCAAAGCGCATCCCCCAGTCCTTGAGCGAGGCCTTGGGCTTGACGCCCTTGAAGTACTTGGTGCCCACACAGGACGGTAAGTAACTCCACTCTACACACCACTGCCAGGCGCGTTGCGTTTCCCTCATTGGGTCGCTCCCTCAGCAGAGCGTACACTATGCTGCACAACCGGTCTCCCTGCTTAAGCGCTGACAGGATTCCTCAACATCGCATATTTTGCCTTCACAAAACTATTGCTAGACAAACACTAACCTCCTTTTCCTAGTCTCTGCTTTGGCGTCAACATACAATTTCCAGTTACAGTCTGCTCCGATAATCCAGCATACCCCAAAGACTGCAACTTTGAATCAAGTGCGCGAGAGTCTAGCGTCGAAAGACAGTTACTTAGAGCCCATAGTCTCCTACATGAAAGAACTAGTTCTCCAAGAGGATACTGTTCTGTTCTCAGACATCAATTTCAAAGAACCGTTTGCCGTGGGAAATATACCCAGCCAGGGTCAGTCAGCACCAGCGGTACAGAAAGATCAGCTACTAAGGATGAAGTCCGATTCATATGTGTCTCAAGAGATCCTTAATAGTATATTACAGCCTACAGAACATGAGCAACAGCAACAACTGCAGCAGCTGCCGTCACCGGATACAAGCGCTGGGGAGCTCGATGACCTGAAACAATTACTGGATAGTAGTGTGGATATGTTCTCAGGAACAACTTTGAATTCTGATACCAAACTAAATGACTTCGCGGCTAATATCGATATTCAACCGGCGCTAAAGAAGCGGAAGACTGATAGCGACGGTAAGCCGCAAGAAGACATTGCCAAAGTGGACCAGTCTTTAGCGCCGAACGGTAGTGCTATTGGGACATCTCAGAAAATGTACATTGAACCGAAAAAACTTGAACTTCAGTCCTTGCGTATCCTTGTGGGCTTGGTTAATTCAATTGGTATCAATGATAGCAGCATAACACCAGACATCAAACAAAAATTTTACACACGAATCAAAACCGAGGACGACGATGATATCTTTATAGTTAATGATGACATTTTAGAAAGATTACAGGATTGTCTCCAGCGAATTTTTGGTATGGACGAACATCCTCGAACTATAGACCACGAAAGTGAGCCCTATAACAACAACATATTTAGCACCGACTACCTCATCAGAATCGAGTCCTTATGCGCTGAACATGTTAATCATTGCCTAAGCGTGCTGTGGGGCGATGTGTTGAGGAGTATGAGCTCAGAAATTACCCAACATTTAATTTCAAACTTACGTATTGCTCAAAGTGGATTAAGAGCGTCTATAATAATATTTTTAATATTTCTTTCTGGAAGAAGAGAACAAAGCTTGTATTTAGAAGAATACATGAGTCCTGCTGTCGAACTTCTTTCACGCTTGGTTGAAGACCTCTTTATAC
>JXWR01005549.1_pt1 | contig 11270 bp, 2 predicted proteins | sample 315541 | NCBI WGS metagenome assembly JXWR01 (sample SAMN03273951, study PRJNA271842) | soil metagenome | isolation source: rice field ambient CO2 | place: India: CRRI Experimental farm Cuttack,Odisha-753006 | collected 2013-12-17
ATCAAAAATAAAAAAAATTAAAAATTTTGTGTTTCAATCCACAAAAATTATTTCATAACTCATATTGCAAGGACAGTGTTGAAGGGAAATCTCATCGAGAAGAAAAGCATCATTATCATCTTTTCAACTGCGTGGTTTAATAACTCTTTTCACTTTATTCCATCCCAATTCGTTTCTGTTTCTATTCACATCTTTGAATTCCGAATGCCATGACAGATGCCACTCTGCTTGAGGAACTCAAACAGTTAATTGAAAGCTCCCATCAGAAGCCAGAAGATGATCAACTACAAGAGGCTACTATCCAAAAGTGCTTTGATTATATAGCCAGCTTCCCTGTAGATAAACACTTGTTTTGCGACGCTGATGGTTACTATGCTGGAGTTCATGCCCTTATTTTGTTTTCGTTTCCAGATTCTGATGCGCTAACCTGGTACAAACAGAAAATAAGTAGCTACTTAAACAACTGCCAAAAATGTATATTCATGTTCCATCAAGGCAAAGCTAAGTTAAGGGAGAAGTTTTTAGTGGCAAGAGGCCTTGACTACGAGTCTGTGTCGAAGTTCTTGGAGATGATCTCCATATGGGAGTCCAGCAGATTAGTACCGACCTTAAATGCTGCAGTTCAGGAAATCAGTTCAAATTCTGGAAATACAATGAATAGCTCGCTCATATTAAACGAAAAAGTGATGCTTGCTTTAATCGAATGCCTTTGCGGTCCAGGGATGCTTAGAGTTGATTCTGAACTTAGATCAGTGTTTTCAGCTGTCTTCAAATACTTGGTTGAGAGCAACACACCATTCAAGTTATCGAGCAAACTAACTCCGGGAGTGATATATTTACTATTTGAAGGCTCGGATTTAGAAAAGAAGTGGGCTCTTGACAGTTTGATGGAGGTTTCCAAAAATAAAAAGATAGAGCCAATAGAATTTAATGCTGCATTAGAAGAAGAATATGAAATTCATCTATACGCCATCCAATCTCCTAATTTCTACAGCGATGAGACCTGTATACGGTTCTGGAGAAATTTGATTCCAATAATTAATGCATGTACTAAAGATACAATACTTCAAAAACTCCAGGCGCCAAGTACAATGTCAAATGTTCAACAATATTTCTCCTACAAGTTGGTTCCTTTGGGGAGAGTAATTACCAATCAAATCATGTCATACCAGAAACAGTCATTACCATACATTTTGAGAGCATTTAATGCTTTTTTGGTTAGATTAAGCAATACCTTTTGGACTATCACTTCCCCAGAAACTTTTAGCAATTTTTTAGATACAATTTTTGGCAATCCATACTACTTGAAGTTCATGATAGAGTTGAATAACAATCAAGGTCAGTTTAAGATTCTGGAAAATGATTTGGATGCTAATTTGAATGATTTGCTCTATTGGATCAACGCACTTTTCAACTCCTTGGCGGACACGCAGCAACAAACTGCTGGTACTAGAATTGCAGACTGGTTTATTAAACTATCTACTGACAAACAGATCCTAATACCGAGTTTCACCAAAAGTTTGCTCATATCAATTGCTTGTGATCTTTTAACCAAATGTCTCGACCTACAAGTTATGCTCCACAATATCAACTTCACTGTTGATTTATTAGTTAGAGTTGAGGCCAGAAACTTAGTAGATAAACACAGTGGTCTTTTTATCAGTACCTCATTTGACCTGAACTCCGAATATAATAATGACAGTAACTTTACCTTTCTAAGAAATTCATGCATAAAATTAGTCTCCCATTGCATTCAGTTTGATATTTTGAACTTTTCTCAGAACAGTTATAATTCATACAAAGGTGAACCATCATCACTCGCACCTTTTTCATCCTTAATGTGGGAGAAAATTACTCAAAGTAGTTTCAAAGGTGCCGTTACGCGGACAGCGAGTCAAAATTTTTTGATGACCAGTTTACTTTCCGCTCTTAAGGGCATTCCAGGCATTCTTCTGGTGAAGACCGATAAGAAAAATGCAGGTCAATATGAAGTAATACTCAAGTACTTGAACTCCTTGCTTTCTATGTTTTTGGTGGTTGACCAAGCAGAAGTGAGGGCAATTTTGCGAAATGCTGATGCTTTAGATGGCCTTTGGTCTTGTATATTGTCTCCTGAATCAGAAATCTCACAAAGTGCAACTTCTATTCTTTATGAGGCTTACGATAGCACAGGCAGATATGAAGGTATTGTGAGTATTTTGCAAGAAAATTTTGAGTTTTCTTTGAACTCCATAACCAAGAGTTTGTCAAGAATAATATTGTGTGGCTTTTTTGAACCATGTCCAAGAGCTGTAAGAGTTATGATGGATGTCATTAATGCAGCAAATGATCCGATGAAGGGAATTTTGGCAAATCAGTCCAAATTTGCGGGTTCCTCAAATAAAGAGTTTATGCAAAAATTTTGGAATCAGTGTTGGGATTTCCTTGTTTTTATATACAAAGGCACTCTTGGTTGGGCTACGGCATATCACGCAAAAGATTTAATTGAATTCACGAGAGATACCTTAGATTTGAGTCATTTTATTTTGAGAAGTTTTAAAAATACAACCACATTTCTTTTACTTGACCAGCCTGAATCCAAAGGCAAAATTGAAAAGTTATTGTTTCAAAAAATTTTGGATTCTTTCAAATCAATGTTAGTCTGGCTTAGACTAAGTGATGCAGCATTACTTAAGTTATGTGTTGATTTGATATTCAAAACCGTTGATTTGGCTACTGAGTTAAATTTAGCATTTAATGATGAGGTTATTGAATTATTAGCAAAATACGGGTGCAAGGCAAAGAAATTCAATAATAAATTGACTTTGGAACAAGTCACCGAAATTTTGAGTAGAGCCAAAAGTTTCAATGAAGAATTGGTAGACAGGATTATTGCAGAATCCGAAGAATACAAGAGAGAGAAGAATCTGGTACATGTGATATCACCTACTGCTAGCGGAAAATCTTCCATCAGTCCTACTCCTACCGCTTCTTCCCGCTTAGGCACCCCTAAGACAACATCAGCTCCTACTCCAAGTGAACTTTCAAAAATTGACAGGCTTAAGCAAAGTATTAGACAGAGTAGAAACAGTACCGCTTCACGTGTTGGTTCTAGCACGCCTCCTGTTATTCATCCACCAAGTAAACCTGGATTCCATAGTAAGAAAGCCAAGAAAGTTGATTCTGATTCTGATGATGAATCTGGCTCTGATTCTAACGAAGCTGCTCGTGAACTTTTTATGAAATCAAAGAAAGGCAAGACAAAGACTACTCTAATGGATAAATTGCCACATTTGAAATCATCAAATTTGAAGCGACCAACTGCTGCAACAATGATTGATGAACAAAAGAGAAAAGAAATGAACATGAGAAAAAGATTGAATGTTAGCATGAATCCTCTTTATAAGAATATTCTCAATTGGTCATACAGCAGAACTGCTGAGTTCCCTGATCTGCAGTCCCACAAATATAGACCAGTCGTTGATTCATTTGCTAATCCTCAAGAATATCAAAAGGTATTCGAACCATTACTTTTACTTGAATGTTGGCAATCTATTTGTCAGTCCCGTCAACTTTCTCAAGAAAGGCCATTTGAGTTACTCGTAGGTACAAGAAGTTCAGTTGATAATTTCTTTGATGTTTATACTTCAGTTAAAAAATCGCTCTTGTCTGACAGAAAAATTGGTGAATCTGATTTGCTTGTTCTTGCATACATCAAGGATTCTACAGACGCTGCGTCAGTCTCTCAAAAGCAAATGCAGGAGTCTCCTCTTAACTGCTTTGCTAAAGTTATGGAAATCAAATCTGTGAACAGCGATTATGCTGATGTTACTCTTAGAGTGCTGCCAAGTAATAATCCAATGGTACCATTATTTACGCCACAAACATCGTTGGTTGCCATGAAAGTCATTCAAATGACTACTATCGAAAGAGAATACTCCTCACTTTTCGGCTTACCGTGGTATGATTTAATGAGCTCAATTATACGAGCCAATCCATCCCACTTACATAGTATTGAGCAAGATCTGATCCAGAAGATGATTAAATCATTTAATGTTAACAAATCACAAGCAGCTGCTATAGCGGGATCTGTTCACAGTAAAGGTTTTTCATTGATCCAAGGTCCACCAGGTACTGGTAAAACTAAAACTATTCTTGGTATTGTAGGCTATATCTTGTCGGCCAGTGATGCTTCTAATAAAATTGAAATACCTGGCTCTGCTGCGGGAGTTAAAAAACCTGCGCTGATAGAAGTTGCACCAATCAAACAGAAGATTTTGATTTGTGCGCCTAGTAATGCTGCTGTTGATGAACTTGTTCTTCGTTTACGTTCAAATATTAAAGACTCCAATGGTAAAGAATTCAAACCTTCTGTTGTGAGATTAGGTCGAAGTGACGCTATCAATGCCGCAGTTAAGGATCTCACATTAGAAGAACAAGTAGATAAGGAATTAGGAAAGAGAGAAGATGATACATCAGTTCCAGATTCAAGTATACGTGGTCAGCATAATCAATGTCTTCAAGAAAGGGATCAAATCAGACAACAGCTTAATCAAGATAACTTGCCGGAGGACAAAGCTGTTCAATTACAGATTAAGTTGCGTGAAGTCTTGAAGCGAAAAAATGAATTGGGTAGAAAGCTTGATGAACAACGGGAAAAACAGTACGTTTCCTATCGTAATAAAGAAATTGAGAAAAGAAATATTCAATATAAGATTTTATCTCAAGCTAATATTATTTGCTCCACTTTATCTGGTTCAGCCCATTCAATCATTAAAGACATGAATTTGACTTGTGACACAGTCATTATTGATGAAGCATGTCAATGTACTGAATTGTCTGCAATTATTCCATTGAGATATGGTTGTGAAAGATGTATCATGGTGGGTGATCCTAATCAATTGCCACCAACGGTTTTATCTCAAGCTGCAGCTTCTTTCAATTATGAACAAAGTTTGTTTGTTCGTATGCAGAGAACACATCCAAATTCAGTCTATTTATTAAATGTTCAGTATCGTATGCATCCTGATATTTCAAGATTCCCGAGTAAAGAATTTTATGATTCGCGTTTGATTGACGGTGATGGTATGGCAGTCCTTAATAAAAGAAAATGGCACTCAGACTATCCACTTAGTCCTTACCGATTTTTCAATATTGTTGGTAAACAAGAGCAAGATTCTAGAACTAAGTCTTTCTTCAATACAGTTGAAGCACGGGTTGCGTTAGAACTTGTTCAAAAATTGGAAGGACTTGCCGTGAAAAATCACGACTCAATTGATGGAAAAATTGGTATCATTTCACCTTATAAGGAGCAAATATCCAAAATTAAAGGAGTATTTGTGCGGCACTATGGTAGGCCAATTTTGAATTCTATTGATTTTAATACTGTGGATGGTTTTCAAGGTCAAGAAAAGGAAGTCATTATTATGTCTTGTGTGCGTGCAAATGGTGCATCAGGGGTTGGTTTCTTAGCAGACGTTAGAAGAATGAATGTCGGTCTTACTCGTGCTAGAACTACGTTATGGGTATTGGGACATAAGGAGTCCTTATGCAGAAATAAGGTCTGGGGTGATTTAATTGATGATGCAGAATCCAGAAATTTTGTTACTAAAGCTTTCCCTGGATTTCTTAAGAATATTAGGGAACCGACATATAATGATAGCCAACTGAAGAAAATTACTGAAGTAGAAGGCGGCGATGAACTGAACTCCAAATCAAAACCAAAGAAGAAAAAGAAGAAGTCGCAGAAATCACATAAACAAGTGGAACTTGATTATGGTGAAGGAAAGCAAAATTCAACAGACGGTGTTTCTACTGAAGCTGCTAAAAGTGAAAGTGGCAGCAAGGGGGTTAAGCGTAAAGGTTCATCGTTATTTAACACACAGAAATCAAAAATGGGTAAGTCAGGTATCATGGCCAAAACAGGACCGAAACCTACTGGAAGACCTATGCCAACAATTTATTCTTCTAATAAGCCGTTGAATTCGAATGATATTCCTATTCCAAAGCGCAGTGGTAAGCTTCCGTTGCAACAGGGTGAGGGTACCAGAAATGCACCTGCCTCCTCTTACGGCTATAACCGCAAAGTTGCTACGTCAAATGGTGCTGTGGGTGATTCATCAACTACTTTTGCAACTAATGATAGCAACGTTAACAAGAGTCCTGGTGTATCTGCACTGCCTCCTTCTAATAATATTGATTTTGGCACCCTTACTAATATCCTTTCTACGTTAACATCCAATAACAATAATAATATTAGCCCTGCTAATAACACTCTGCCTCAAGCCGGCCAAAGCATGAACAATATATCCAATGTGACACCATTTAACCCAGTAGCTGACCTCAATAATAACGCTATCAATCCCAACTTAGCTCCATTGGCTTCAGTTCCGTTAGGTAACACACCAACGCCTCCTGGTGCAAATCCATTATTGGATATTCTTAGTAATATCAATGCGGCTGCTGCACAAAAGCCCGTCAACTTTAACGGCAGCAACGGTAATAAAAATAGTGATTCTAATAGTTATGGAAATTACCCAAGTAACGTCAACAACCCAAGTCACATCAACAACCCAAGCAACTATAATAAACCTAGTAATTACAATAGTCTTGGTGATTACAATAATTCTGGAGGCTCTTCCGGTGCTTATGGACGCAGCAGTAATTATTCTAGTAATAGTTACTCTGGAAGTAGTTATACTGGCAACAGTTATTCTGGTAGCAATTACAACAACCAGTCCGGCTATAACAGCTTTGATGGGTCAAATGCCAGAGAAAATTACAATGGCCGAGGTTCGTACAAGAATAAGTCCAAGAAGTTTTCCAACAAGTACAAAGGCAGAAATAACAATAACTATGAGAACTACGATAACAATAACTACAATGGCCCACATAATGGCAACAAAGGTGACAGCAGAGGCGGCCGGAACCAGGGAAAATGGAATTAACACCATCACCATGTATAATTTTAACCGTATTTATGGATATAAAATCCCCACTAACCTTGAAAATACTATGGATATGTTTACAATAGTTATCCATAGTGACTGTATTCCTGGGCTCACATTTTGAAACCATATGGAAGTTTCAGAGAATTAGTTTCCCTTGTAAAAAAAAAAAAAAAAATCAGCCACCAGTTGTACCCGAATTTGGAACAGGACCAGATCTACATTGCTTAAAAATGTTATATCGTTATGCAATGACCTGTATTCGTATGTGCAATCAGCTGGTCCTTGCATAATAACATAAAAAGACGCGTCTTTTCCTGGCAGTTGTCAAAGTTTGGTACTCGCTGCGAAACATGAGTTGGTTGTAACGTAGCTGTTTCCATTAGACATCTATGAAACACTACACCAATAGGTAGTTGTCTCTTCTTTTTGTCCTCTTTGACACTGAGCGACGATGCTGAAGTTGTGTGTGTGTGTGCTTGATGTTACCCGCCAGACACCTTTTTCTTCTTCGGATTTTTGTCTTTCTCAAAACAAAAATAAAAAATAAAAATAAAATAGTCGCGCTCCAGCACTGTTATTTGGCCAGAGGGCTTGTAGCTGGCTATCTGAAATCCAATCTACCAGTAATTGTCATCTGTCGACCGCCAACTCTGACAGCGCGTCTTCACGTCCCCTTATAGGAGCTAACTTACCACTATGAGTGACCATAATGTTTCCGGTGATGCTGCAGAGCAGCAATCTGCAATTGTCGACAACACAGAGGTCAGTTCCAACTCGAATGCCAACACTGCTACTTCACCACAGCGTCCAGCCAACCAGCCATCACCTGGAGCTGATCAGTCGCAGCCAGCGGGGTTGAATACCGTTGATGAGGATGGTTCAACTCAGCCAAGTGGCCCGTTAACTGGAGAATCTATTGGAAACCAGGCTGGAATCCAAAATGAAGTATTGACTGAAATCCCTGTGTCTGAGACTCTGGTATCAAATGATACTAACAATGTTAACAATGTACAATTAGAAACACGAGAAAAACAAACAGAAACACCACCACCAATTAATGATGACATACACAATAATGAAGCTGACAGCAAGCATGAAGCTGACAGCAAGCAAAATCCTGAAAATAGTACAAGCCAAGACCTGAAAGAAAGTGTCATTGACGGTGATAATAATGATGTTAATAAAGAACCTGAAAAAGAGAAGGATGAAAAGGAGCAATTGAGCGGTGATGCACAGAACACTGAGCAAAAGCCCTCTCTTGGCGAGGCAGATGAAACGAGTCCGCGTCACACAAAAACTGCAGAAAGGCCTGTTGATTCTGATAATATGGTATCAGAAACTGGTGGTGCTTCTAGTACCTCAGAGGCCTTTATACCTGATCAGCAGACAGGTATTGTGGAGCCGGATGCTAAAGCCCCTGAAGCACAAATTTCAAGTGAGTTGTTGGGAAGAGAAACTTCCACTGCTGCATTGCAAGATGCTGTCAAACAGGAACAAAAACCAGAAACACAACAAAAATTAGAAACTGAGCAGCAACCTGCACAGCCTGGTGTATCGGCAGTCGAACAGCAATCTGAAGATGCAGTCATGAAAGATGTTATATCTACGGAAGAGAATAAAAGAGAGAAAGAAAAAACCAATGATGAAAATATTGCTCTAAAAGATTACAATTTTGAAGCGGTAGCCAAAGATGATGAAGTCAAACCTTCTGAACCGGCAAAGCTTGTGGAAGCTGATACAAAATCTGCGGCTCCTCCTGCTTCTCCTCCTCCGGCTGTCGCGACTCCAAGTGAACAAAAAGACGCCACCATTGAGGTTGATAAAGATGCTGCCAATGGTGAAGAAAAACAAGAAGCCAAATCAGAATTAAGTGAAAATGCCACCAAGGCGGTACACAAAGGGATTGATGAAAACGAAAGCAAGGAGCAAGATATCAGCAGCATTCCACAATTGCATAAAATTGTTCTTCCATCATATGCATCATGGTTTTCACAGAAAAAAATCAACGCTATAGAAATACGCTCGTTGCCTGAGTTCTTCAATCTGTCAAACAAATCGAAAACTCCTCTCATTTACTTTAATTACAGAAATTTTATGGTCAATACTTATAGGCTTAATCCTAATGAATACTTGACTTTGACTGCAGTTAGACGAAATTTGGCCGGTGATGTTGGTGCATTATTGAGAATTCATAGATTTTTGAACAAATGGGGCATAATCAACTACCAGGTTAATGCTGAACATAAAGTTTATAACGTTGAGCCCCCTCAGATTGCTAATCCAAAAATAAGTTACGACTATCCACGGGGTTTGTTTCCTTTTGAAAGCTATACATTACCTTCGGAGAAAGATAAAGTCAAAAAGATAAAGGAGCTCGTTGGTGTTGAGCATAAACAAGATCCAGAGGCAGCAAATGGAGATGCAGATAAGAAAACTTTGGATAAGTCGCAAACTAATGGAGATGCTAGTAAGCCACAAAAAAGACAAAAAATTTTGAAGAGCGACTATAATTCAGATTGGTCATCATTAGAGCTCAAGAAGCTTTTGGTTGCACTTCAGGATAACCAGTCTGAATCTAGCACTACAGATGATAGTAAACTTGATTGGTATGCTATTGCATCTTTTGTGGGTACCAAGACACCAGAACAATGTATTGCTAGATTCCTTCAATTGCCTATTGAAGATTCATTCTTGGAGCTGTTGGAGAAAGATGGAAAAGATCTGTTAGGACCTTTGAAATTTGCTCCTAATTTCCCATACTCCAAAGCAGATAATCCAGTGATATCAACTATAGCATTTTTGACAAGTTTAGTGGATAAGGAAGTTGTTGCTGAATCTGCCGATAGAGCTATCAGAAAAATTGATGAAAAATATTTACAAAAACTTAAGGATGAAATAACTGAGCAAGAAAAGCAGAATGGCCTGTCTGCAGAGCAGCAGGAAACTGACAGTAAACCAGAATCTGCAGATCAGGCGGCTAAGGATGGAAACAACAACACTGGGAAAGAAGACGTGGAGATGAAAGATGAAGAAGATACATCTGCTCTTGAACTTACGGTACCGAAGCATGGTTCCGAAGATAAAGCGCCATTATCATCAAACGAAAGTCTCAAGAGAGGTATTACCACAGCTATAGCCTCGATGGCTGGCAGGTCATATTTGTTTTCCAAGTATGAAGAGAAACAATTGAATCAACTAGTTTCTGTATTGATTAACCAGCAATTGGATAAAGTCGACTTGAAGCTCAACAGACTTACAGCAGGGGAACTAGATCTCGAATTACAAAAAAAAACCTTGGCTTCATTGCAGGAAGAAATTCTTTTGGAAAGACTTAGCTTCAGTAAGTTGCAAAGAAGCATACAAAATAATTTTCAAACTACTTATGGTGAGTTGACAGACATAATAAAAAACATTAAGCAGGAAGCTCCATTGTCCACTGCTGCTAATGGTGTGATTCCAAATGGTGAAGAGAAATTACAAGATCAACAGCAACAACAACAACAGAATGGTGATATCGGAATAAGCAGCAAGCAGTTGCATGACAAATTACTGAGAATTGAAGCATTGTTACTTGAGTCCAATACTTTGCTTAAAACATCTTCCAAATATTCTTTATTCAATAATGAATCACTGAATGGTGCAGCTACTGTTGCTGATGGGGAAGCTACCAAGGCAAATAGTGAAGAAGCAGAAGATATAAAACCTATTAGTACGGAAGCCCCTCATTTGTATAAATTCTGGGCTGGTTAAATGTCTTTCTATTTCCATTAAACCTGGTCACCCTTTCCTTTCTGTTTTTTTTTTTTTTTTAATATTGAATTGTGATCTTTGGTCAACTCTTTCTTATCCTACACTATCTCCTTTTTATTTTTTATTTTTATATAAAAGCAAATAGATAATACAGCCATGTGCTACACAAATAATGTAGGATGATAACAAAATAAGCTATTTATCGGCTTCACACCTATCCTGGAACATCAAAATAAACAAAAAGTGCATGTTAACGACACGAAGATGAAAGAGAATAGAGTGTGATTGGTGAATATTCTATAAAGAGAAAAATAATAATAATAATAAATAATTTAATTTAATTTAATTATTTTTCTCCTTTATTAAAATATTTTAATAAATATATATATTATATATATATAAATTATAATAAAGATAATAATTTTATATTTTTATAAATTATATTAATATAATAAAAAATAATAATAATAATATTAATATTAATATAATATATATTAAACATTATTTATTATTTATTGACAATATTTTATTCTATTGTTATTCAATAAATAAATAAATAAACAAATATTTATAAATAAATTATATAATATA
>JXWR01010106.1_pt1 | contig 11242 bp, 7 predicted proteins | sample 315541 | NCBI WGS metagenome assembly JXWR01 (sample SAMN03273951, study PRJNA271842) | soil metagenome | isolation source: rice field ambient CO2 | place: India: CRRI Experimental farm Cuttack,Odisha-753006 | collected 2013-12-17
AAAGGACGTTCCTCGATGCAGTCATACGCAGTCATATGCAAAAGTTCAAGGCTTGTGCCCATCCCAGAATATCCATAGCTCACATGACCAGCATATAATCCAATATTAGCATACGTCAAAAAAACGGTGAGAATTATAGAATGGAATGGTATACCGTCAACGTCCTCTCCAGCTCCACAAAACAGCTAAGAACAAGGCTGATCTTCTCATAAAGTCACAACAAATCCTATAAACTAATATACCATAGAAATGGATCTCTTTGGTCTCATAACTCCGGTGAATTTACCTATTTCCATAAACAGCTGGCTCCCCATTGAATCCCTCCCGACATTCAGTAACAGTGAGATCACGCGGTTGAAGAATGTGCTATTCAATACGCGTTCCAAGCTTGCAAACCAAATAATAGACCCATACAATAACAATAACCTTAACAATTATCTCATAGCTCTTGAAAGTTACGTGCACACTTTTTTCCAATTTGTTAAAGTCATAGATGAGGCTCTTCATGGGGCAAAACATAAGGAAAACTTGTTGGCGCTTGCGGCAACGCTACCATTGATTGCAAGTACCAGCTCATCGTCATCACTGCTGCTGCTAAATAGCATTCCATGGAAGTTGCCAATAACTGCGTCAAACAGTAATCAAGCAATTAGTATTGAATGGCTGGTTGCTCATGAAATACAGATTTCCCTGATTTCGTTGAGTTTGTTGTATTTCAAAATTGGGTTGAATATTGCTAACAAGGATCTATATAATATTAAGTTGCCGTCTGGAAACGCAAAAGCTAAAGAGTTTCAACATTCACAAAATACAAAATGGGGGCTCGTTATAAATAATTTCTTCAAGAAATCTTTGGCTATAATAGAATACTTACAAGACCATAGCTACTCAATTGTCGGCGCCGTCGGTGCTAATGGCGCTACTACTAGTAATAACTTGATTGAAACGTCCCCCAAATTTATTAACTTTCTCAACTCTTATATCAATGCAAACTTTCAGTTAACTATAGTAATCAAAAATTTCTGGTCAGAAAGGCTTGAGTCATTTATTAAGAACGAAAGCGATCCGCTATCGTATAACTTGGAGGACTTGAATAGCGATTTTTACAAACAAAATAATTACTATTTATTGATTAAGATTCTGTCGTATGTTTTTAATCAACTTAATGACTTGCTTAATTTTTTGAGTGATTTTAAACAAAACTTGTTTTTATATTACGGTGAGAATCACGGTAACAACACCGACAGCAAATCGAAGGAGTATTTTAAGAGCTTTATCAAGAATTTGATCAGCGAGCTGGCAGACTCTGATGATGAAGAAGAAGAAAAATCAGCCGCCAGCAAACAAGATGATCATAGCGCTAGCACGCCAAACAGCAAAAGGTTTTTCAAAAAAATCATCAAAAGGTTGAATTTTTACCATAAATTAGTCGCTGTTTTCATTGTTTATATCAAATTGTATCTCACAAAATACTTAACTCTAGACAGCTACATTATGCAAAATCAAGTAGGTCAAGCTATTTCATTAATTGATTTTGGTTTTGAGGTAGCCAGTAAAGGATCTTCATCGTCATTGTCATTATCTAGCAAAAAACTCAGTATTGATTCAACTGGCAGTAGTGGTAGCAACAACACCAGTGATAGGAAAGATAAGCTAAAACAGAAATTTTCATTCAAGAAGAAGCTTCATGATAGAAAAGCATCCAAAGATCAATTTATTCCCGTTGCAAGTAGCAACAATAACTCGAATAACAATGTCAATAACATTAATGGCTGCGTTAATATATCCCAGTTGGATAACTTGCTTCACAATTCCAGTGTCTATAAGACCCTTTTGTTACAAAAATCCGCCAATGATATAATCATTTACGATTTCACTAATCTTCTCATCAATTTGAAAAATTTGCGATACAAGTTCAATCTCCAGAATGATAATTTGAGTTTTGAAAAAGTAACTAAGTTAAATGAGCATGAGTTTTTGGAAAAGTTGCCTTTGGCTAGACAGTTGCCGGTGAATTTGGCACAATGGGATCCAATGTCACTGAATAGTGAAAGGGTTAGTACTGATTTAGATGGGAATGGTGGGCCATCTGCTTATTATTGATGATGGTTCAGATTAAAGGTTTGAAGCTCGATCAATTTATAAGATAGATAACGTTTACTTGCAAAAATAATTATTATTATACCAGTTTTTAGAAATTCCGTTCGCTGCATTATAGAAGCAAAAATTTTAGTCTCTGTAAACTTTCATTTCTTAAGATCCGTAGATTGAACTAATGCCTAAATAAATTTTTTTTTTGTTTGTCAAAAAATACTAACTACTATAATCAAACCAATAGATCCTCCATACAATACTTTGAACCATAATTGGCTACATTACAAAGTGCAACTCAAACCGCTAAAAATTCATTATCGTGATAATATTTACTATTCATCGGTAAATCTAGTTGTCCTCTCGTAAAGTACAATTAAGCCAACCCTAATGCTTTAGCGTGAAAAGCAACATGTTCAGCCATAAATGTGCTGACGAAATAATACGAATGGTCAAAACCTTCTACCATATGCAACTCCACCTTCCCATCAAGTGGAGAACCTTTACTAGCTTCCACCAAACTTTCTGGCTGCAATTGCTGATCATGGTAAAATTGGTCACCTTTGCCACAGTGCACCAAAATTTTATTATCAACTTTTCCTTTGTAGTTCTTGATTAATTGAGTTGGATCATACTCGCTCCATTCGCTTTCGTTTTGCAAGTAGCCATTGAATGCCTTTTTACCCCATTGACAGTTACTTGGGTGAGCAATCGGGGCAAATGCACTAACTGATTGAAATTCAGTTTTCTCGGCAGTATTGTTACGAAGGTAAAAATGCAAAGCACCAAGACCACCCATAGAGAAACCAAAGATAGATTTGTTGTTGAAGTCCAACTTTTTATATTGTTCTCCAAGCAATGGCAAATCTTGGAGCACATAGCTGTGCATTTGGTAGTTGGTGGCGTACGGTTCCTTGGTACTGTTGAGGTAAAATGATGCAGCTTCACCAAAATCCCACGAGTCTTTGGCCCCAGCAATGTCCAAGTCTTTTGGACTGGTGTCTGGTAAGACTATAGCAACGCCGTACTTGTCAGCATGGAAAAAGATTCCTCCCTTTTCACTAGCGTTTTGTGGTGTGCAAGTGAGACCACTAAGGTAGATCAATACTGGAATTCTGATGCTGCTAGTTTCAAAGTATTGGCCTGGTAAGTAGACATTGACATCCATTTTGGATTTGGTGGTTTTCGATTCATGAGAAAGTTTAAGCAATCTGCCTTTGGCAGCGTAGACTTCTGAGTTAACAGTGAAGGACATTCTGAGGGTGTAAAGAAGTATAGAGGTTGATCAATCGCTACTGAATGAGTTGTTTGTCTAGTTGACTGCTAAAGAGCTTCACTGAGGTCAATTGGTTAGTTTGAAGATAAATCGAGTTCTTCTTTCTTTGTTTGTTTTTGTTTAAAAAATGAATCAAAATAAATTTTCTCAGTTGAATGATCGTCCTTATAAATAGCCAGCACCGCGCTACCAATGCAATCCCGTCGCAGCAATCCAACAGGGCCCCGGCCCCGCAACGGCTCGCAACCGGGCCAAGCTTCTCCAATAGTATTCTATCAACGTACACTGTTGTCCTGTTTTAATTTTGAGCATGTGTAGAAGAAATCATTAGAACTGGAAATTGATTAGTATTGGATGTTGAAACTCAATTTTAGTTACTGTAGGCTGCACTGGGATAGTGGCTCAAGTACTGCAACCATTGTGCCTCGTTTGTATTATGTGATCAAAATGTGTAAAATTACATAAGAAATTACATAGCAATAACCGCGCTGTTTTTCGCCTGTTTTCTTGAGCAAAAAGATAAAGTCGCCAATTGTTGACATGCAGAAATAAGAGCAGTAAACACCATAGCGTTAAGGTGCAAGTCTGTGCCTAAATTTATTATTTTGATTACCAAAGCTCACCAATGAAGCTCAACTGCCACTCTATAATATCGTTGCTCTCTGCTATTTGTGTTGTGTTCGGCACATTGAGCGGTGCCGCTGCCAGCGGTAGTAGCAGTAGCAGCAGCAGCAGCACTCTTGACAAATTCGACATCCCAGCAAGCTGGCAAAATATTGCCATCGTCAGAACGCTAGACGTCAGCAAAGCATACGTCAAAGAAGCATTGAATATCAACATAAAAAACATTGACTCACATCCTGTCAGCGAATATATACACCCATTACCGAAACTGCTCACTGATGATTATGCCTTGATCTTAGCTACTACGGAGGGACCCAGGGGACAATACGTGATACCTACAAAAATCTTCAAAAATATTGACAATGAATCACTTCCGTATAATTTCTTGATGCTTAAGTTTCCTACTCCAGCGGCACCTGATGCTGTTATCAATATCCAATTGCAGTTTGTTATATTACGTCAGTTAAAACCGGTTCCCGATCAGATTGGATTGAATGATGCACAATCTCTATTGTTGAAGACTTTTAAGTATCCTGTCTCTGCATACCATACAAAAGAGTACAAGTTGGAGGTCACTGGCACTGATGATGGGCAAGTGCAAAATTTGCAAAGCTCTGACAAAGAAGCTGATACTGTACTGTTGCCGTCCCTAAAACCAGTTCAAATCACCAAGAGCAAGGGTAGTGGGCTCTCTGCTGTGTTTGAGGCAGATGGTGAAATTGAGCCATTCACGCTTGTGTATGCTAGTTTCTTGTTTTTGAGAAATAAACCATTAGCAGTGGCTGAAAATCTAACAAGAGATGTCTGGATCTCTCATTGGGGTAACTCGTTGTCTTTTGAAGAGACTTACGAAGTGACAAACAAGGTCGGTAAATTGAAAAACGGATTCTCCAGATTAAATTGGATGACAAGCCCATATCAGATGCAAGTTGGCCCACATATCGTTGCTCTCGACATGGAATTGCCACAAAATTTCAAAGAAAGTTATTTTATTGACTTGGTAGGTAATGTGTCTACTTCTAAGATCCTTAAGAATCATTTGATACTTAAGCCAAGGTATCCAATTTTTGGCGGCTGGAATTATAACTTCACCATTGGCTGGACACATGACTTGCAAGATTTTGTCAAGCAGCTGCAACTGACGACGCCTGGCCAAAATGCAAAGGAAACTTTTTTGGTTAAAGTTCCATTACTCAATGGACATCAAGACATCTCGTATAACAATGTAAAAGTATCTTTCTACTTGCCCGAGGGAGCTGAATTTTTGGAAGTTGCGTCACCAATTCCCTATGAGAACTATGAAATTAGTTTGGTGAAATCATACTTGGATTTTTCCGGTCATACCAAAGTGACCATCATTTACAAGAACTTGGTGGATGAGTTTAGACAATCTGATGTTATTGTCAAGTACAAGTATACTGTTAAAGATTACTACAGAAAGCCACTTATAATCAGTACGTATTTGTTTATTGCGTTGACTGGGTATTTGTTGTTGTCATGGATTAATGTCAGTATTGATCCTGCTGCTGCTGCTGCTGCTGCTGCCGCTGCTGCTTCAGATAATGGACGCTATCAGAAGATTGCAGACGGGGATGAAATCAAAGAAGAAGAAGAACAAGAAAAAAAAAAGGCTGCTGCATAAGCCCTCGTGATAATTTAGTTAACTAATATGAATGTTGGTGGATGTAAGTTTGAATTATATATATAACACTCGGGGTGTGAAATGGGAAGAAGATCTAGTGAGAAACAACAATTTGCTTTTTTTCTTTAAACGGAATTTACCTATTTACTAGCTTGCTATACTTATGAGTTCTATAGGGAACGATATTGTCTAACTAGAGGCTAATAAAAACACGGCTAGATTTTACAAACACTGCAAATTTTACTCCGTAATTTAGTAGCGTATAATAACAGAGCAGTAAACTGTCCACATTCGAGCTTTCTTCAGATCCATTCTGGTTTAGTGGTTGCCCCAGAAAGTGTCAAAGTACCAAAACCAACAAACAAGAAAAACAAAAAAAAAAAAAAAAACTATCAGTTACATTCAATGTATTCATTCAAAAAAGCCAGCATGAACAAGTATTTTTTTCTTAACATGTTTTTGTCCATTTAAATAAGCAAGTGATTCTCTCCCCCAAAGTAAAAAAAAAAAAAAAGGACCAAACCCCCAAAATTCATCAAGAGCAGTAGTACTTGCAACATCTCAATAAAACTTTATTAGTTTATTATCTGATCAACAAAATTACACACGTATACATAACAGAGTACTTGTGCCTTGATTGCTACAGCCTATATTACTGAAATGAAGCATTGGCCAATCAAGTCAGGACATGCAGTCTTATAAATCTACAATTGTTTGAAGTAACAATGAGTCGGGGAGCAATGGCTGCTAGTAAGGGTTGGCAAAACTAATTGTTTATAATGGGTGTGTATCGGGGATATATCTATTTAGTACGAAATAAATGCAAAAGAAAGCGGGCCGGGAGGACAAATGTTGAGTACATGTCTGTGCTGCTTAGCATTGTAACTTACAGTTTGTAAGTGTATAAATAAAAACAATAGCGGGTCTGATGACAGCGAAACATCAACACACCACAGAAAACATGTTTACATACCGCTAAAATAGGCCAGTCAAATCCACAAACGACAGCTTATCACCAATGGAACTTCTAGGGGATGACCAATGCCGCGATGAGCCTTTGTCAACAACGTTGATTACTATCTTACACGCCATATCACACACAGGGAAACTCGATTACTCAACACAGCGACAATTGCACGAATCTGGAATTGTCCAACAGTGGCTAGATATCTGCGGAGCACTTTCCTAGTTAGTCATTCAGTTGTGCTGTATAGCCAGTTGCCCAAGTATTCCTGACTCAACCAACAGTTGAGCCATTGTGCGTTTAAGTGGTCACTCGCAATCTGCTCATCTGCTCATCGCGATCACCGAGCCGCTGCATGCCGCAGTGTGTCATTGCTGATTCCCTCAACGCTTGACTTTATGCCCTTATCGCTCCCGAGGGCACTTCTCCTACCGGGGGGCGTCACTCACTCTCTGCAGCTTGCTCAAAAATGTACACTCTCGGAATGAGCAATAAGGCGGTGAATTACCAATTAGCGGCTTGAAAAAGTAAACAGTAAACAGTAAACAGAAACAGTAAACAAAAGCAGAACCTAAGAAAAGGACAACCTGTTCTCGAAGATTCTACGCTGCGCTCGCATCTTCAACCACAATTGCATTACGCTATGCCTCAGCAGTCACCAGGCCGAGTAATCACTAACCATCGCTATACCACAGTGTAAAACGCTACTACAGTGAGCACACTACATGTAGAGACGGTGGCAAACTGAAATTCTGCAAAAAGTGTGGGGGAGGGGAGATGCGCTGCCCACTTCCGAGGAAACCCGTTTGACACAACGCCGACCCGGATCGCAGGCCGAGCAGTAGTGTGACCCTCGGTGGATAAGGGTGCACTCTAGTGTGTGAGTAACAGCACAGCACATACGCTGTGTCTCCGCTAGGTATATCTCAAAAGTATATAAACCCCCCTTGATCCTCCCATATTTCATACCATAGTGCCCCTCTTCTAGTTTGATACTTCTATATATCTTTTCTTTAACTACTTTCAACAATCTATTTTGAGCTCAATTGCCCACCAATTTCTTTTCACAATCTCTTACACTATAGTTAGTGCATAATTATAACCATACTTCTTTCAAAATGAGTAGAACTCACAGATGGCAACACCCAGAATACAAGTATTTCACCCATAACGGCAACTTCAATGAAGATAGAAACAAAGTTAAAAAAAATGGTGCCGGAAAGGGAAACTGGGGTTTCCAAGGTGATGAATTGAATGATTTGATCGATGCTGGTGAAGCTCCTCCTCTTGTTAACAAGACTAGAAGAGGTAGCAACAGTCTTAAAACTGAAGTTAAGTTAAGACCATTGAAGAATTATGATGTCGCTTTGGATGAAGCCGTTGCATAAGTAAACTGTGCATGTCTTGAAAATTTCACTTCTTGATTATTATTTCTCACTCTCTATGTATTTTTTTTTCTATTCATTACTGCTAGTTATGATGCCTACGACGAGTTATGAAGCGAATATATCATTACTGTTTCTTATTATTTATTTTATGATTTCACTTTAGATTAGGTATTTCAGTAATGTATGTCAACTGACTCATTTTTTAGATCTATTCTGATTAATAAGTTTTGCTCATGTTCTAGAAACGCCTATTCCAATAAAGTGATCAATATCTCTTTTAGGAACTGCAGCCCACTATTTCTCGCTATCTACTGTTTTCAAACACTTACCTCCTTTCCTATCAGCACTAATATCACTGCCCAGACGCCCCTTTAACAAACGCATCTGTGTATCATGTCCTAGCCAGTGAAGCAATACTACGCTAGCAAAATAAAATTTGGGCCTTATTTTTCGACATCAAGAAAGAAATACACCTTCCTTCGCTGTTGCTCCAAAATGACAAAAAATTCCAATCGATCGCTGGTTTTTTGTTACAATACTTTAAAGTTCCTTTTCTTTCATTTAAAATACAATTCATCCTTGGGATCTAAAGAAACAATCAATGCCTCGGGAGAAAAGAAACAAGATGCATGGCAATGCAGCATCAGACAGGAAAGTTCAAAGTTTGAAAATGAGTATTATGTTCCGGTTAAAGTTATAGACGTAGAAATAAATACAAGCTTCGAAGATAAGGGAATATTTATGATAAAATAAGGGGCTGCGTCCCGAGTGAGAGGGAAATTTAGGAGAAATACAAAAGCCATGTTTCTGGATGTAATGTCAATTTTGGCGATAAGACTACTTAACTGAATATAGAGCAAGCAGCTACATTTATCTAGCAAGAAGCTTAAGGAAATTTAATAGTAATGACAAACAACAAAACTGTTAGAAAAAGAAATTCTTTTCAGCCCTATGTGGTTGAAAAAAATATAGCAAAACAAAGGAAAAAAAATACAAAAACAGGGACTGTTTATCTTTAAGAGTAGAACAGATTTAGTAAATTCAACGATAAGTAAAAATGTTTCTAGGAGTATACAGCCATAGAAAGTTTTCATTCTCTAGGAAAGAGATTCTGTTAGCAGATTTCTTAGACCTCAAAGACAACTGGCTCGCGAGAAGGTCACAGGCACCGTAATGTATTTTAGAAAATTTCTCAAGCCGCAGTCACGAGAGCACTGGCTTTGCTACTGTAAGCCCTTGTCGCACTTAGATATCTCTGAACATCACTTCCAACAACAGGCCCCACGCCAGCATCACTTGGCCGGATAAGATTTAAACTGTCTGATGTCACTGTTGCATATCTATATTTCCCAGAAGAAGTATGGGTGTGCAGTAGACTAATAGTGAAATATGATTTATGAATTGAAGAAACACTGTCGCTACTGCTGGATGTGTCAGCTGTGGTGATAGCGGTCTTGCCAGATGGAAACGACCGGCCACCGTTAAAAAATGCAAGTATTTTGCTCAAGAGAGACTTATCTTGGATCTGTGATGTTGCAGCTTCGTCTTCGTCACTATCTGATCTGCGTTCAAGAGTTGCGGTGTTATTGGCGATGACGTTTTTGGCCGTTTCATACCTTGGAATGAGATCGTCTAACAAATCACTAAGAGCTGAGTCATTTGTGTCCAAGGCGTCTCGTTGGACTGCCTGGAGCGCATTGACAAATTCTTGGTTGCTTATTCTTGTGGATTCGCTGTTGAGCGTTGAGCGGGAAACGGTCGCGGAAACGGTACTGGAAGCTGAATCTACCGGAGCGGCGTTGGCATTATTAGAATTAGAAAATATCAAGTATGTGAAGATGAGCGTGCCAGGAGTTTTAAAATACATGATGCGAAACTGATTATTTAAAAATAGCAATCAGAACTTTGAATTGAGGATCAGAAATGAAAGGATCAGAAATGAAAGGTAAATGCTCTTGGAAGAGTGCCACTGTTGATAGTATGGACCACAAAAAGCAACTCTAATGTTGTTTGCGAATGCGTGTAATTGATTGACAACACGAAAAAGCAAGCAAAAATTTGAAAATCGAAAGGGTTCTTCAAAAGGATAATTTCTGATGTTAGAAATTAGAGAAATTAGAGAATTTTGTCTGTTGATGAATTATTAGCATCAAGCCATCGGTGTATATTTATAAGTATACCTAGTATATTACCAAGAGAGAACAACAAAAATAGCAAACGGTGATGACTTCCCATTTTCATACAAAACCCACATGGGTGGTGTGTGTACGTTGGTTCGGACTTAGACTCATGTTGCTGATTGTTGTGTTTTGTACTTGAGGCCGGATTTTTTCCGCAATAAAGGCAAACAAACAATAACCAGAGGCTTACGAATGAGAGGTAAAGGGCTCTAAGACCATTTGCTTCGGTGTTTGCTGATTTTGGGAAATAACTTCGAAGACCAGCTCACACCTATGCAAGTTTCGTGAGTGCATTTTCGCGAAAAAAACTATGAAATATATAAGCTGCTTCAAAACACTATCATGTTGTAAAGGCCATATCAAAGAAGTGCCATAATAATAAATATCTTGGCAACGAAATCAGTAACTTCAAATATTATTTCATGTCATGAAATACAGCTCTTCCTCGTCCTTGTCTTGTACCATAGCTAAGTGACTTCTTCTGCATGATGGGATCTGCGACCACTGAATCATTTTCCCGGGCTGCATAAAGGTACAGCTAATAACAGCGAAGCCGGAATAGTTCGCAAAGCGTAAGGAATGTGCACAATAATGATTTATTATTAGTGGTGACGCAGGTACCATTTTGGAGTAATAAAAGTGCCCTTTGATGATAGCGTAATTTGGTTCAGTGATTTATGCCTCTCAATGACTTCTTGTGTCCCGTCGTGAAAAGAGCTCTTCAGCAGACTCAATATTCAAGGACCACAAAAAGTCAGTCCAGTTGCTGATCATGGCGAATTTGTATAATCCTTGCTCTTCATAACCTGCAAAAAACCACCAGAATGGAAAGATGATGATTTTTACAAGAAAACTAGAATAAATTCGGATGTAGCAGTTTTGGAAGGACTGGATAATAGCTTAAACATTTGATTTCGTTGACGGGCTATTCGCTCCGTAACAAGGCAAGTCCAGAATTGAAAATTGCCTCGTACCAGGAAGCAGCTCGATAACCATATAACCCCTCAATAATGATTCAAAAATACATAATGCCCCATTGGCTACTACTGGTTATCAATAATGATAACAATAATAAAA
>JXWR01004353.1_pt1 | contig 11234 bp, 6 predicted proteins | sample 315541 | NCBI WGS metagenome assembly JXWR01 (sample SAMN03273951, study PRJNA271842) | soil metagenome | isolation source: rice field ambient CO2 | place: India: CRRI Experimental farm Cuttack,Odisha-753006 | collected 2013-12-17
AAGAAAGAAAAAAAAGAAAAAGCTGTGCTTGAAAGCATAAAAATATAAGAAACAAGATAATGAGGAGTATCAGTTGAAAAACAATTGACGAAAAAAAAAATGAAAAAAAACAAAAAAAAAAAAACAAAAGAAAAACAAAACAAAAACAAAAAAAAAAAAAAAAAAAAAGATATGAAAGCAACTTGAGCATGATTAAAAACAAATGAAAAAATTTTTTTTTCTTTTCTATAGTTTTTATAAGATTCTTTCTCTCTCATTTCTCTTTTGCGCCTGATAAATTATATCATCCCAATTAACGGCACATAAGCTGAAAAATGTCTGGATAGCAGAAATGCAAACAAGTCCCGTACCAGTACCAATCCAAAGTCCTTCCAAACCACAATTTAGCTTAAAAGTTAAGAAATAAGCAAATGGTAATCCAACAACATAATATGCAAACATATTCGTAATAGAACCAACGTGCTGCATACCTTCACCACGAAGTAATCCAGCAGTAACGGCATTAAATGCATCAAAAATTTGAATCACTGATATAATTTTAAGTAGACCAGCAATACGTAAAATTACTTCTTCATCAGAAGTAAACATTTTGGCAATTGGTACTTTGAAAAGGAAAACCGTAGAACAATTGAAAAATGCAACAACCGCACCGAGCAGGAGAGTAATTTTAGCACATTTGGAAGCACATTGGGGTAAAGAGGCTCCAATATAATTTGCTAATCTAGTAGAACCAGCAATAGAAACCGCAAATGGAATTTGGTAAGTTAATGCGGTAATAGAACTAACCACAGAATTTGCATCAAGGGCAATTAAACCAAGATAAGAACTGTATATGGTGAGTACTTCAAAAGCCAAAAATTCTGCCCATACCATGATTAACCCATTCAAGGCGAGATGAAGCATTCTATTCCAGTGTTTGAATGCAAGACTAATATTTAAACCACCCCAGCAACTTAGCACATTGGCTGGGTGCTTTGTAGTAATGGTGTAGACGAAAAGTCCCACAGCCATTAACCAGTCAACAATAGTAACTGATAATGGAGCTCCTAAATAGCCAATTCCCACAGTCTCATTCCAAACTAATAAGTAATTTAATAATGCATTTATAGGAGCACATCCAAGTAAAATGTAGGTAGAAGCATGAAATACTCCTTGGGATTGTAAAAATCTTTTACCACATTCAAACAAGATATAACCTGGCATACCAACGGAAACAACTTTGAGATAATCGGCAGCAAGTTTTGGTAAATCCTCATTACCTGGTCCAAGCTCAGATTTGGGTAAAATGTATTTCAAAGCTGCTTCAGCACCAAAGAACCAAAATAAGCAAATTGGCACGAAAATTGTTAAAATCAAAGCACAACAACGTTGAAAGTATACACCAACTAAATGATATCTTTTCGCTCCATACGCTTGACAGCACAAAGTGTCTAGACAAGTACTTAAGCCTTGTACAGCAGCATAACCGGTAATGTTGGCGGTCATGGAACCTAATGTAACTGCCGCTAACTCTTTTTTACCTAAATGACCTACTGAAAAAATCGAAGCCACTGAAAGAGAGTTCTGAAGTAAAAAAGTGATTACCAAAGGGAAAGCGGATTGACAAAGAACTTTAATTTCATCTGAAGTAGAAGTGTAATCTTCAAGAGGGAACCCATCATCGAGAAATGAACCGCTGTCTTCTTGAGTGCTACTATCTCTAAAAGTTCCATAAATTGAGCTATCTTTGTTATTGTTATCTCCGTAATTGCTGGTGCTATTACTGCGATTCTTGGTGTTTGTAGTAAGTTCAGAATAATCATTAACAAAATCATCCGCATTATCACGACCAATAGTTTCGTCGGCGAAATTAGTATAATTGTGGGTATGATCAGCGGTCGTCGCGTCATTTGACGCATAATTGTCATGTTCGTCATTAACATCATCGACACGAGAATTATCACCGGAGGTAGTAGCGATCGTTGGAGAACTGTTCAATGAAATATCATTAAGCTTATTATTGCGATTTGTGCTAAGCAATGGAGTGGTTTCTTGATCTTGTTGATTTTGGTTTTGGTCTTGGTGATGGCCGTTGAACTCATCTTCGTACTCCGCAACTTCTGCCTCATCAATATCGATTTCAAGATCCAAATTGTTTGGCATTGGAGAAGGAATCACCACAGTGCCCCTTGAGCCACTGTGAACAAGACTTCCAGAGAGCTCACTGCTAAGTCTTCTAGTTTTATTGGGGGAAGGTATCGGTATTGGGCTCATTGTTGAAAAAACCTTTGAGTTTATTTTGGTGAGGATGATGCTATATGAACGTTGAGTCCAGAAAAGTTTGATGAGTCAAAAGTATTCTAATCTTCGGTGTTTACTAAATATTACTTGAACTCAGATTATCTTGTCTAAGAGTGGTTTGTTCAGTTTATTGGAAGGCAAATTGCTAATTAAGCGAAAGGGAGAAATAAATGAAAAAACAAGGGCCTTTGAAAAGTAAGCGAGATGCCAGAGTGAAAATCCTCGAGTTGAATCGATGAGAAATTTTACGCTAGCTGGATCCTTGTGACGGTGGGCTGGCTCTAAGTAGGTGTGTTGCCGGGATTCTGTATTGGCTAATTAATGAATCCTGATATCAGCCCTGTTGTGTTGTGTTTAATTTATTTACGTTGTTGTCATCGCTAATTTTCTAGAGTGAAATTCCTCGGAAAAAAAAAGAAAAAAAATTTGATCCTGCGCTAAGCACGTGACTTTGGCTCAAGATAGTTTTTGGCAGCAGTCTGACAGTTTTCAACATCAGAGAGAAGAGCATAACCATAGGACAAGAGAGAACAGCGAGAACAGCGAGAGCAGTAACACACACCCAAACCATGGAAGAGAAACAGCTGTCGGCCAAGCCTCCTGATGAGCAACAGCATGGGGGCGATGTTCCACTACACACACAGAAACAAGTGTCGATTTTTCACTCAATAGAGCCATGTGTCGGCCCGTTTTTGATCACCGCTGCCAGCGCATACGTCAGATTGAAGGATATCACCAAAGCTGACAGAGTCATTTGGGACGAAGCCCATTTCGGCAAGTTTGGCGCATACTATCTTCTCCATGAATTCTATTTTGATGTGCACCCACCGTTGGGAAAGCTTTTGATTGGCTTATCAGGCTACTTGGCAAACTTCAACGGCAGTTACTTATTTGAAAGTGGTGAATATTATCCTAGCCATGTGGACTATGGTACGATGCGAGTGTTCAACTCAGTTTTTGGCATCTTGTGCTCCCCAGTCACTTATTACACTTGCAAAGCTCTTGGATTCAATTTATGGACCGTTTACTTAGTGTCTTTGATGGTGGTGTTTGAGAACTCGTTTGTTGTACTTTCCAAATTCATCTTGCTTGACTCAATGCTACTATTTTTCACTGCTACAACATTTCTCTGTCTTGCTCAATTGCATCGCGTTAGCAGAATACAGCAAAAAGGTAACCATGAGTTATCTAAACAGTGGTTGCTTTGGCTAATTTTGACTGGAATATCCATCGGATGCGTGTGCAGTGTCAAATGGGTTGGCTTCTTTGCTACAGTAGTAGTGGGCATTTACACCATTTATGATTTATTCACCAAATTCATAGATGACAAAATGTCTCGTCAAACATATTTCAAACATTGGGTGCTAAGAATTATCAACTTGGTTGTTTTGCCAGTAATCATCTATGTCTTGACTTTCAGAGTGCATTTCCTTGTGTTGTATAAAGCCGGCACAGGCCATTCATCCATGCCTTCATTGTTCCAAGTAAACTTGGAAAACCATGATATTGAAGCATCACCAAGAAACATTGCCTATGGTTCTAGAGTTACTATGAGATCACATGGACTTTCTCCAAATTTGCTTCATTCCCATGTACAAGGGTACCCTCAGGGCTCTAGACAACGTCAAGTGACAACTTATGGACACAAAGATACCAACAATGACTGGGTGTTTGCTCCATCAAGATTATCAAAACAACCACGATTCAATCCAAATATTTCGACATCCATTGAATATGTGAAAAGTGGTGACAGAGTTCGTCTTTATCACGCAAACTTGAATGTTAATTTGCATTCTCATCGTGTCCCTGGCCACATGACAAAGAACACTTATGAGGTTTCTGGCTATGGTAGTGAAGAAATTGGTGACATAAAAGATGACTGGGTAGTGGAAATTGTAAAACAAATACCATTGCCCCCAAAACTTAATAATAATAATACAGCAAATAGTACAAACTTCGAAGACACAAACTTAATTCATCCCTTATCAACTAATTTCAGGCTACGTCACGCAGAAATTGGTTGTTACTTGGCCACCACCGGTGCTTCATATCCAGCTTGGGGCTTCAAGCAAGGTGAAGTGGTTTGTAAACAATCGATTTTCAAAAACGATAAAGCTACATGGTGGAATGTTGAAGATCACAGCCATGACAACTTGACCGTTGATTATGATTTCGTTGCTCCTCAATCTAATTTCTGGAACGATTTTATTCTTTTGAATTTTGCCATGTTGGGATCAAATAATGCATTAGTGCCCGATCTTGATAAACATGACACTTTGGCTTCGCAATGGTGGCAATGGCCACTTTTACAGGTAGGATTACGGATGTCTAGCTGGAATTCATTGGATAAGAAATACTACATGATGGCAAACCCATTCATTATATGGATCACCACATTAAATATTGTCATTCTTATCATTATAGTCGGCTATAAGATATTTTTATGGCAATGCCAAGCCATAAATTACAATGATGTCCAATTCCATAAGTTTTTGAGCCAATCATTATTGCCATTGTTGGGCTGGGTGCTCCATTATTTACCATTCGCAGTGATGGGAAGAGTTACATATGTGCATCATTACCTTCCTGCTGAATATTTTGCCATTTTTGTTGCCGGATCTAATGTTGATAGATTTGTTGCGAAATTTGGTAAGGTGTGGTTCACTGTAGTTGTATATGGAATACTTTACGGGTTAGTTATTGGAGTGTTTCAGTATTTTTCGCCATTGACATATGGAGCAGAAGGATCAATCTATGATTACGAATACTTGAAATGGTTTGAATCTTGGAACATTTGTTAGTTGTTATCCAAGTGTTCAATTTTTTTGTTCATAGTGTGTGATACTGATTTTCACCTGTTGTTTTCTAAATTATATCTAAAATTACTTTTCAGCTTTAAAAAACTACTGTAGAAGAAAACACTGCCGCCACTTTAATTATTAGAAAACGAAGGAACAGCTAACAAAATAAATAAATAAATAAATAAATAAATAAATAAATAAATAAATAAATAAAAAAAAAAGAAACAGAACAGAAGCGATAGGTTGAATATAAATGATTGTTATTTCTTCCAAAACTATATCATATCCGTACTGTACTGTATCAGTTTCTATATATTATGAATTGATAATATAATTTAGCACTCAAACAGTCAGGATTCGTTAGTTTAATTGTTGCTGATGTATTGTTTTATAGTTGCCGATAATAGGCACTATTCGTGCTAATATTTTTAGCGCCAGACAAATTAAGATTTGGAAATCACCAGAACACTGTTCAAAACATCTTTGGTCGACAAAGCCAATCATTCCAATGTCACTATGTACAGTTACCTACAAGACAAAGAGGAACAAATGGCGGGGACAAACCCGAAAGAACGAGTTCCCAAACTAAAAATGGGGGTGGGGGTGAGAAGCTGACTCCAAGAGGAAAGGGTTGAAGAAGAATTAAAAAGCACTATAAGTGAGCATTCGTTATATCACCACTCAGTCCGCCATTAGACAATCTGGAAGTGTGACCATCATGTCAATCATACCCATCAGTAATCTACCCAGTAGCTGAGGCAGTGGATTTTGGGGTTGAATAGGCCAATATATTTTCGTTGTTAAATTATTCGACAATACCATGCTTGCTGAGACTCAGATCCAATAAGTCAAGTACAGTCTCATTCGAGTGAGTGTGTTTGATACATTATCTTTGGGGAAGGTGCACAACAGGAAATAATATCAGAAAGATCCCAAAGGGGAAAAAAGCTTCTTGTGCGTCCTATATGGAAACATAACTCGAGACCCAAAGATGACACAGAAACTCCGAGACCAACCCGGGGCCCCAAAATAAGATAGACCTTTGACTTTGACGCACGCTCGGCCTTCTATTTTGCGTTGCATTTGTGAACCAAAGGGCCCTGAGAAGCTTGACAGCCAGTTTGACAGGAATCAGGAATCTCCACGCATGTTCAGTTTTTCCGTACTTTTTTTTGTGCTTTTCTGCAGCAAAACCGAAAAAGTAAATAAACCCAAGCAATGCTCACGCCGCAGGGGTCGTAACAGACCATATAAGTGCACTTTGAACAAGACATCGAAAGTAGATAGAGTCCGGACCAAAAATGAGTTAGAGACATTTTAAATTAGTGTTATATGTTGCTCATATGTTATGAACATTTTGTATTGAAGTAGTTTTGAGTGCAGTTTGTCAAGATGGCTTGCATACGTCTTTCATCTCATGCAATACCTGCATAAAAGCCGTCGCTATGTCACATTTCGTGATAATCTTTGAGAATGATCGTTTTTATATAGTGTACTAACCGATTATATGAATAACTTTTTGACTTCCAGCTAGATTATGTTCTCATTTATGGCTATTATTGTGGAAAGATAAAATTGTTATTTTCAGATATGTTAGAAAATATTAAATCTCAAGTAAACAGTCTACTAACAGGCCAGAAGCAAATTTTGTTTATCTTTCTTACTTTACAAACACAAGATCAAAATGCCTACGCCTAATACAGAATGACTTCAAAATGATTATGTGCTATTAGAAATTAGTACATTCACAATTATCGCTTTATTGAATACCGTGCAGGCTTACGTTAAAATTATTGTCAACAATAGAGTGGCAATATCTTGGTAATTCAATTGACTACACGAGGACCACTTGAATGCTCCAATAGAAACATACGTATTTTACTTTTTTCCAGATAATTAAGATTCCATATAAAGCTCGTGTTGATTTTCCATGTTGATTTAAGACATAAAAATTTACATTCTGTGCTAGATTGCATAATGACTGAAATAAGAAAGCTACTTTTCAAGGGACAATCAATCAAGACGATACATCCAAAAAACTGGGTATATTAATCTGAAAATAACCAACGACAATGACAAGAAGACAAGGAAGGATCATTATTGCGCTTGAATAATGAATCTGAGATAAGATCAAATAGCTGAAGTACCATTGTTAGCCACCTCCAAGATGATGTGATAGGATTTGCAAGGCGCTTTTTTATTCGAATTCATACAAGCTTTCTCATATTCTGGTGTATTAAAAGACGCAATGGACCCTTCACTATTCAAATGCCTGACTTAAAATTCTGGGATTTCTGACAATGTCCCCTGAAGGGCACTAATCTCGCGGGAGTGAAACCATTTGAATTCAAGATCTCTACCATTTATATCAAGGGCTGCAGAAGCATTAAGCATAATTGGTGCCCCTATTCAATAATGTAAGGTGAAACATTCACGGATCCATTAACATCGACTATTGGTGCATGTAAAACATTATCAAAACTGTATACTGTCCATTAAATTCTGGCTGCAAAATCATTTTGGTAAGCTTCCCTCCATCTCCAAATTCCTGCTTTACTGCTGATATGGTTTTTGCCATCTTTGCCAACAACTGTATCTAAAGTATCTACGTAATGACGAAAATTATTAGATAAGTCAGCAAGGACGTAACATCCACCCCAACCACCATATCCTGGGTGAGAAGGTTCATTCAAACCATTATGTAACACAAAAAGTGTCGCCGGGGTATCGCCTTCCATAATGAATTCAAAGTCAGGATAGGACTCTCGTATTGCGCACGTTTTGGTTCACCCATTGAGCATTCACCAAAGAGCTATCTGGCCCACCCGCATCACTAGATTAGTATTTTTCTCCCGAGATCCCAGTCCAAGCAGCAAGCTTATAGTGATTAAATGGGCGAATTGAAGCTATGTGCTGAAGTTTTCGAAATTCGCTCTAATCCAAAAACCAGGGTCATCTTGGTCAGATATTTCATATATTGTGAATTTCGAAATGAAGTTATCAATACGGGCAGGGCTGGTTAATCTCAAATAATTTGGGGCTTCAGCAGCAACTACCGAACCACCCCACACGAGGACATAAATATGGTCACCTTCGGAAGTTTCATCCACTGTTTGAATGAGCCTCTTAGTACCGGTACTAATATTTGTTCCATTTTCTAAATTGGCCATACCATATAATGCCTTTCCACCACTTAATATACTTCTGAAATAATCAGCACTTGGATACGCAGACGAATGAGCAAGAAAATTTTCATGCACTTTTTCATAAGCGTCAATGACGTTCAAGATAAGATCTTCTCTCACAGTATTGTTTTGCCAGTATGAGGTGGTGTCCACTATTTCTTTCAAATTGATTTCATTGGTGTACAAAAGTAATATTACCATGGACTCATTACCAATATCCGTCAACACAAACACGTTGGGTTTGAGGTCCTTCTCTAGAACTTGGGCGTAAATGGCAAAAGAAAAAAAGTCAAGTAGATTAGTATTGTAGATATCATTTTTTTCTTATAAAGGATGAAAATGAATGGCCCAACAATTTGAGAAGTCTTGCAGAGCAGACTTAAAATTTTTATATTAATTTTAGTCTTCTTGTAAAGTATCGAGTGTTGTGACCGTTCAACAAAGCTATAGAAGCCAAAATCAATTGTACCGGATAGCTTGAGTTGCGGGGTGCGTATTCTCCTGAGTGCAAATCTAAATTGTTTCCAATGACCCTGCAGCTATGGTGGACTCGGAAAAATTTCCCTACTTTTGTGGTATTGTTTGGTGAAAATTCCACAGTTTTCCCTTACGGCTCGTTGTAAAACCCAGTCCTATATATTTTGCTTTGCCATTCCAATTATATTTAAATAAATTCAGTCTCAAAGTGGCATCTCAGCTTCAAGGGCATCCAATGACTCAGGCAATGCGAGCACCATCAGGATACTTGTAGCCAGGAAACGTTGAGATTAAACTAAAATGAAATTGTATTTCCCGAGTTAATTTATTATCTTTCAAGTGAGTATTTGAAGCATTGAAATCAAAATAGTGACATGGTTATATGAAACCGCTTACCAAGATTTTCTGCATGTTGGAGCGACGAAAAGCAAATTGGAATAATAACAGAGACCACTTCTTAAAGTAAAGCCCTAAGTTTATGATTCATTACCTTATGGCCATTACAATTGATGAGTAGCTATATTCTCAGCGATTTTGCCTATTTAGCCTACCTGTATACATGTTGTTGACGATATCTTAAAATGGTCCATTTCCTCGCGGAACAATAACCCAATAATTGTCTGTCATGCGTAGATTTTCCCAGGGCCATTGCAGGGTTTAAGTATGTTGCACACAATTGCCCAGTTCCAGTAGTCTAGCGTCATCATTGATCCAAGTTTGGATGGGCAAAAAATTCGTAATTCAAAAAGCCTTGTCTATATTCGCCCTGCATTTTGGATTATATACCATAATGACGGGCGACTTATTTGTTTTGTGTAAATAGTTAATAAACTAACTACTGTGCATCCACGGAACCAAAACAAAATGCATTGAAGAAACATGAACAACTAAAGAACTGCTTGCTAAATATATGTACAAAAAGAAACAGTCAAATCTAAATACTCTAATCTAACTTAATCTAATGTGCTAATCTTCAAAAACGTTTCTAATTGTGAATTTCTTTGCCACAAACAGCCAAAGCCCCACATGGATCATAAGGAGGCAAAACAATTGGTTCACTGTCCAACAAATTAACGTATTCCTCAATGTCATGCTTATCGACAACAATTTGGTAACAATGTTGTTCAAAGTAGTCTTGAGTCATGACGTAGTAGCCTTTGTTACCAGAATCAGGACCCCAAGAATTCTCCACTCTATATCTGACAGCATTACCATCTTCGTCAACATGAACCGCAGTAATGACCATGGCATGTGTCATTAATGATTGATGGTAAACTAATCTGGAAGCCTTTTGTTGTTTTTCTTCGTATCCAATCAATTTGTAGTCCCATAAATCAACATCCATGATGCCTTTCTTTTTGTTCATGTATAGTGGGGTATGGGAACCAAAAAATACTGGCTTGTTTTCTCTAATACGTTTGATAATGGCCTTAGTAAGTACTTCGTTTGGCATGTTCAAATAACTAACAATCTTGGAACCAGAAACGTTACCCAAACGATCAATTTTGATCATACGTTCATATGGGTTTCTTGGGTCATTAAGCAAACTGACCTGAGTCGAAGCATCATATTCAGCAACTTCGGTTAAAAATTTTAATGGAGTAGATTTCAAAGAATGGTATTTGCTATCCTTGTCGTAGTATTCCCAAACAATCTCATCATTTGGCGATGGTGGAGCACCAAGGAAAATCACCAACAATCTATGGATTTCTTGCACTTGTTGAACTTTGATTTCTTCAACAGATTCACCTTTGGCCAATTTTTCTCTCAAAACTTCAGCAAACTCTCTCAACTTGGTGGTGATCAAGTAGTTCAATTTTCTTGAGGCAAGAGTATTGTAAGAATCTGGAAAAACAGTGTTTGGCACAATACCATATTTGTTGATAATATTGGTGAACATATCATATTGACCACCGTCACAAACTGGGTCAGTCAATAAGTATTGGATCAATCTTGAGTCCACTGGTTCTTGGTGGGTTTCAATGATTTGGTCCAAGAAAAAATTAGCCTTTTCCAACTTATCATAAAAGAACAAATAAGATGGTGATAACTGAAACTCTTTCAAATTGTATTTTTCGTAAAATTTCAAACGCAAAATGTTGGTAGCGGCAAACAACCAGCATCTACCAGAACTCTTTTGATTGGTAACTGGAGCACCTTCTTGCTTGATTTGATCAGAGAAAAGGTTAAGGTTCTTAATGGTTTGGTCACGGCTAACAAGCACATCGTCAGCATTAGCGTTTTGCAAAACGGTGGCGGCAAGCCTTGTGTTCAAATCATTGGAAAGATCTTGTTTCCATTGCTTTAAAGCATCAACTGAAAGAGATGAAGTCATTCTGAGTTGATTGATTATAGATTTACTAGTTGAGGTATTAGTGATAGTTGTGTGCGCAAAGTTTCGACTAATTCTGCTACTTCTTTTCAAAACAGCAGTGAACATGAGAGAGTCTATAAGCTATTCATGTATATCGTATCTGTGAGAAAAAAAAAA
>JXWR01002823.1_pt1 | contig 11214 bp, 4 predicted proteins | sample 315541 | NCBI WGS metagenome assembly JXWR01 (sample SAMN03273951, study PRJNA271842) | soil metagenome | isolation source: rice field ambient CO2 | place: India: CRRI Experimental farm Cuttack,Odisha-753006 | collected 2013-12-17
ATTAAAAAAAAAAAAAAAAGGCGGCCGAGAATTAAGTAACTAATTCGCTCGTTATGGTTTGAATGCAAAATATCATATACACCTAAAATCTTATTCTAGTCCTTTCCTCAAAAACGAACAAAAAATATATTTACCTTTTTATACTTTGATTCGCTCACAAATAGTTCAGTCATGAAGACACCTCGCCACTCTTTATTGTCTAGCACAAGGCCTATATATCTTCTGGCTGCACGGCCTTAATGTTTCAGCACTTTTTGCATTTCCCAGCCAAATCAATTTGTTTAAGTGGTTTCCAAATAATGTTTCCAGAGGTCTTTCAATATTTGGGAGAAAAAAAAAGCTCTCATGGGAAATGTGGAAAAAAACGCTAAACCGATGACGCCAACTCAACAGCCGGCGTACGGAACAGCTAATACACGTCCGTAAATGTCAGGTACTGCCGGTTGCTGCCGGAATATGTATAAATGGCTACGGGCCGAGGCTATCAGGCGCGGAACTGCGCGGGGCGAGTAATTATTTGCAGACTTTTGCTTGATCCGTGCTGTGTCTCGCTAGTTTTTATGCAGAATAAAAAAAACTCCGGCAATCAGGTGAAGCGCGTGACTTCGTAAATACGCGTCGTTTTCATATCTCGTTCTTCGTTTCTTTGCCGACTGAGTTTAATCGCCAGCTATTGGAATATCTCAGAGTGTAGAGCCAAATTGATTTTTTTGTTTATTCAAAGACAGCAAAGAGCTACGGTACAATTGAAGGAGGACACAAAGGTAATAAAGTTTTAAGAAGAGGCGGTAACAGCACTAGAGATACTGTTTCATGAATTTTTCTTTTTTATGGGCTTTTTTTACATCATTCATCGACTTTAAAGTCACCAAAGTAGATATGAATACAGCGTATGAAATCGATCATCACAAATAACCTGATTCGTAGAATAACGACAAAGTTTTGAGCATTGTCATAACTAGAGATTTAATCAATAAAACCAAATATTTTATTGTGTTATTGGCATTTTTAATCCAGACTGTTTGGACAGCCTTTACAACGCGGAACAAACAAAGCAGCGGCACTGTCTTGTACTTGACTGAGTTAAATTGCCCGCAAATTTTTATTATTAAATCACAATATAAACACATGCCAGCTTTTTGTTACAATCCGGAACAGTCAAGCAGGATGCAACAATTGCGCCTGATAGCCCAGATGTGAAATGGCAACCTTGTGACACCAGTTCAAGAGTAATGAGGCTGCTTAACTAATATATAGATCTAGGAAAAGTTTATTGTAAAATAGTTGAAACAGTTATTGTCACCCCAGATCATGTAATGCCACCCACAAGAAGCCAAGACCGAGTCTCAATCTGCATGGATTGATTGATTAATTTCAAAGATCCTGATGATAATTCAATGGACGCTCTAAGCAACTTTTTTATGTTTGCATTGAGTTTCATAATAAAGCCTTCTTTCCGATGTTGTTGTGTTGAGTTTGTCACACATCGCCTTCAGTTCCGTATATCATTTTGAGCTTAGATCGCTTTCGTATTATTTTGTTTTGATTTTGTGTTGATTTTGTTTACACTCGATGGAAACGTAAACAAACAAAAGACCAAACTTTAATTAAAATAGCGCGATTGTGCGATGCAGGAGAAGAATTACGCATCTGCGACTATAATGCAGATAGCAGTAGAGGGTTGGCGCACAATTACAGAATAGCAGAATAATCTAAATTGGCGCTTGCGAGAACTGATGAAAAATGCAGCTAAGTAAAGAAAAAAAATTTTTTTTCCTCCCCATAATATAATTTTCTGTTGGTTTGAACAGCTACAACACCTATAACAACGGCCAACTTTTTGAGAAATTTTTGCTGTTGCCGTTGCCGATTCACTCACCCCCTGATTTTGTATCTCTGCCCCGGATTAGATCAAAATTTTCTGATTACTCCTCGGCCACTACGGAACAGAATATTTTTGGGTGGCGTGCCAAAACAGTCTGCAGTGGATCTTTCCTATGTCTCTGTTTTCCCTCACTACAGAGCATTATCACAATAGTGGACTCTATTGTGTATCACATATATCTACTTTTGAGTCTGTAAAACATTTATGTAGAGCAAGAGAGCACAATTTGGCGCAAAATGACTGCTAGTATAGCGGTATTATTGTTCAATGATGACATTATGGATGCTGGTTGATATTTACTAGAAAAAATCGAGTCAGTAATTACAGTTTGATAGATAGGCCCTATGCAATAGTAGCCGAGTTGGCTGCTGGAGTTCTCGTAGAGGCTCGGCAAACAGTCTTCAATGCCGATATGCGGTTTCACAACGAGAACTATTTGCTAGTTCAAACATATTAAAACAAATATGAAAAACAAAACAAACAGCAAAAAGAACATTAGAGAGTGAAAAATTTTTTTTTTCCTCGTTCCCCTATCTTCGTGAATTGCGTTGTTTACGTGCACCGTTTGTGGATTGCTGCTTCTTTTACAGTTTCACACATTGCCAAGTGGCGGGGACCTCCTTTTTACTGTATATGTAACTCATCGCCCATGTACGAAGATAGCGTACGAAGTCAGCCAGCGTACACCGAAGTGTTGTTTTGCTTGTAAGAGTTTCAGCAAAAAGCTGGCAGTAAAAAGAGCCCTCAAGTGTACCGACCCGGCAGAATTCATCTGGATAGAGAGAGAGCGAGGTGTGTTGCTGCGGCGCGCTGCGCAGATGCGTGATAAGGAGCGCTAAGAAGCAAAATGGTGCAGTAACACGCAGCGAGAGCGGATTCTTTTTTTGTATGCAAAGGCTTCCGAAAATAGCTGCAACGGTGACAAAAGCAGAAGCGCAGCTCCAGCTTCCTGAGGTTCCGGTTGAAAAACAAGCACACGACAGAGAGCACATGGCGTGAACGTTGATGATTTAGCCATGAATTATCCATCATTGTAACGGAATGAAACAATTAAATTTGTGGGATAAATGAAGATAAATGGCTGTATAAAAGAAGGTTTGTAAAAACCGCTCTTAAAGCGGAAGATGAAGGAAAATGTCGTAAAAAAGTAGGGAGTTTCTCTCGTACAAAAATGCTGTAGTCATCGAGGCAATTGTCGCACAGACTACTGACCCTAGTAAAAACGGAGGAAAAATAATAATAGAAGGTGGAAAAAAGCACTCAAAACCTGCGGCTTTCCTGCTATCACGGCGATGAAGGTTCCAGTGGTTGCCGTAATCCGATTACCAGAATTGAAATAGGAGAAAAAAGTTCTAATATTAATGATAATACTAAACATAATAATAATAAGCTCAGCAGTCGCGGTGGCACACAGAAATCCGCTATTTTTTTAGCAAAATGCATTTTGTGTTCCCCTGTGGAGTATCAGTGAGTTACTATTGTGACTAAACACTACGGCGCCCATTAAGTGCACTCGTTGTATATTGTAGCAGTAGAAACTATTCAAGTGCCACCAGAAAACCTCGAAGAAGCTTGAAGGCTAAATCTTCACAGAAAAAGAAACAACCACAGCTATTGAACCTAAACCTTGTAGAGGACCCTAGCGAAGAAAAACGGTCGCCGGGTTCATTGGCCACACAATCTATTGAATACACACCCGACTGCAACGAACATTCAGCTCCGGTGGATCTCTTACTAGCATCACCATCAACAGATTCAACCAACACATTCTGAGGCTGGCTGCCGTGAAGAGTGGGCCTAGCAGACTGCCACAAAATCCCGCGTATGGCCTCGGAAAGCCAATCAGGGCGCGGCAAAAGTTTTTTTCAGCGCTGCAAGGCCGGTTTCTCGTTTGGGACGGTCGTTTTCGTCAGGATTTTCTTTTGGGCTGGTGTTTATCGTGCAGCGCAGCCTGCATGATCGGATGCGTCGGCGTGCTTCAAACAGCCTGATTGGCCACATTCGAAAATGTCCAGTCTTACACATCTAGCACCACCGATTTTCATTTAAATATCCAGACTTTCCAAGGTTTTCTACCACAACTTTCCCTTCATTTGTTTTTCCTTTCTCTTCCCTTTTCTTTTTTTTTTTTCACTTCCTACTCTCGTTGTCCACTTCTTTCTGAGTTGTCTTTTCATTTGCTACCAGTTAAATACCCCTCTATCTTTCTAATAGTGGCTCACCTCTATTCAGGAATTTAGTTATTATTTAAGAAGAAAACAAACTGGAAAAACCAAGATCCTGAAAAGAGACCGAAAGGATAAAATCAAAATGTCTAGCGAAAAGCCTGTTGAAACAGGAGCTACTGAGCCAATTGCTGAAAAGGCTCCAAAAGCTGCCCCAGCTCTCGACGCTGAAGATGACGATGAAGAAGAAGACATCGATCAATTGATTGCTGATCTTCAATCTCATCATGGTCTTGAAGAAGGTGAAGAAGATGAAGAAGACAATCACGCCACTTCTTACAGACCAGTTCCTGAGGAATTGTTGCAAACCGACCCACAACAAGGTTTGAGTGACGACGAAGTTAGAAAGAGAAGAAAGAAGTATGGTCTTAACCAAATGGCCGAAGAAAAGGAAAACTTGTTTGTCAAGTTTGCTATGTTCTTTATTGGTCCTATCCAATTCGTTATGGAAGCCGCTGCTATTTTGGCTGCCGGTTTGGAAGATTGGGTTGATTTTGGTGTTATTTGTGGTTTGTTAGCTTTGAACGCTTTCGTTGGTTTTATCCAAGAGTTCCAAGCTGGTTCTATTGTTGATGAATTGAAGAAAACTTTGGCTAACTCCGCTTTCGTTATCAGAAACGGTCAATTGGTTGAAATCCCAGCCAATGAAGTTGTTCCTGGTGAAATTTTGCAATTGGAAGAAGGTACCGTTGTCCCAGCTGATGGTAGATTGGTTATTGAAGACTGTTTCTTGCAAGTCGATCAATCTGCTATTACTGGTGAATCCTTGGCTGTTGACAAACACCACGGTGATGACATGTTCTCCTCCTCTACTGTTAAGAGAGGTGAAACCTTCATGATTGTTACTGCTACTGGTGACAACACCTTCGTTGGTAGAGCTGCTGCCTTGGTTAACAAGGCCTCCGCCGGTTCAGGTCACTTTACTGAAGTCTTGAACGGTATTGGTACTGCTTTATTGGTTTGCGTCATTGTTACTTTGTTAGTTATCTGGACCGCTTGTTTCTACAGAACCTCCAAGATTGTTAGAATTTTGAGATACACTTTGGCCATCACCATTGTCGGTGTTCCAGTTGGTTTGCCAGCTGTTGTCACCACCACTATGGCTGTCGGTGCTGCTTACTTGGCTCAAAAGAAAGCTATTGTCCAAAAATTGTCTGCTATTGAATCCTTGGCTGGTGTTGAAATTTTGTGTTCTGACAAAACCGGTACTTTGACCAAGAACAAGTTGTCTCTTTACGAACCATACACTGTTGCTGGTGTTACTGCTGACGAATTGATGTTGACCGCTACCTTGGCCGCTTCTAGAAAGAAGAAGGGTTTGGATGCTATCGATAAGGCCTTCTTGAAATCTTTGATCAACTACCCACGTGCTAAAGCCGCTATGCCTCAATACAAGGTTTTGGAATTCCACCCATTCGACCCTGTCTCCAAGAAGGTTGTTGCATTAGTTGAATCTCCAGAAGGTGAAAAGATTATCTGTGTTAAAGGTGCTCCATTGTTCGTTTTGAAAACCGTTGAAGAAGACCACCCAATCCCAGAAGATGTCCACGAAGCTTACGAAAACAAGGTTGCTGAATTTGCTTCCAGAGGTTTCAGATCTTTGGGTGTTGCTAGAAAGAGAGGTGAAGGTCACTGGGAAATTATGGGTATTATGCCATGTTTGGATCCACCAAGAGATGACACTGCTCAAACTGTCAGTGAAGCTAGAGTTTTGGGTTTGAGAGTTAAGATGTTGACTGGTGATGCCGTTGGTATTGCTAAGGAAACTTGTCGTCAATTGGGTCTCGGTACTAACATTTACAATGCTGAAAGATTGGGTTTGTCCGGCGGTGGTGACATGGCTGGTTCTGAAATTGCTGATTTTGTTGAAAATGCCGATGGTTTTGCTGAAGTTTTCCCTCAACACAAGTACAATGCTGTTGAAATCTTGCAAAACAGAGGTTACTTGGTTGCCATGACTGGTGATGGTGTTAACGATGCTCCATCTTTGAAGAAGGCTGATACTGGTATTGCCGTCGAAGGTGCTTCTGACGCTGCTAGATCTGCTGCTGATATTGTTTTCCTCGCTCCAGGTTTGTCTGCTATCATTGATGCTTTGAAGACTTCCAGACAAATTTTCCACAGAATGTACGCTTACGTTGTTTACAGAATTGCTTTGTCCTTGCACTTGGAATTGTTCTTGGGTTTGTGGATTGCTATCTTGAACAGATCTTTGGACATTAACTTGGTTGTCTTCATTGCTATTTTCGCTGATGTTGCTACTTTGGCTATTGCTTACGACAATGCTCCATACGCTAAGGCTCCTGTTAAGTGGAACTTGCCAAGACTTTGGGGTATGTCTATTGTCTTGGGTGTTATTTTGGCTGTTGGTACTTGGATCACTTTGACCACTATGTTCGTCAAGAAGGGTGGTATTATCCAAAACTTCGGTGCTATTGATGGTGTCTTGTTCTTGCAAATTTCTTTGACTGAAAACTGGTTGATTTTCATCACCAGAGCTCAAGGTCCATTCTGGTCTTCTATTCCATCTTGGCAATTGTCCGGTGCCGTCTTGATTGTCGACATCGTTGCTACCTGTTTCACTTTGTTCGGCTGGTGGTCTCAAAACTGGACCGACATCGTTACTGTTGTCAGAGTCTGGATTTGGTCTTTCGGTGTCTTCTGTGTTATGGGTGGTGCTTATGTTTTGATGTCTGAATCTGAAGCTTTCGACAGATTTATGAACGGTAAGCCAATCAAAGAAAAAGCTCCAACCAGATCTTTGGAAGATTTCGTTGTTGCTATGAGAAGAGTCTCTACCCAACACGAAAAATCTGGTTAAACTGAGAGTCTTAAATTTCTAAGATTTTTTCTCTACTAGATTTTTTTCTACTCCATATAAATTTTTTTTATTTTTATGATTGATTTTCATTTGCTCATTTTATCCCCTCTTAATTACCATTTCAATAGTTAATTATTAATTCTTTGAAAAAATAATAGTAACTTATTTTATTAATATTCTATCTACTGTTTCAAGACCGTAAAATTCATTGCTGAACTTGTAGTGTATCCGATTGTTAAATTTGTTTATTGATATTTTTTTATTAGGATATATTGAAAAGTAGTTATTGTGCTAAAAGTTGTTTGTCTGCAGTCTCAAACTGTGACAGTATTCTACTTATTTTTTACGGGCTTTGATTCATTTCATGCTTTTTTATGGAAGCAGATTTACAAAGCATTTTTAGCTAAACCATAAATTCTGCGTGCAAGTTCTAAATGTGGGAATACTCTTCAAATAATACATACCGCCAGCTATGAACTTTTGACTTTTTGTGCCTGTAAGGCAGCACTAATCCAACTCTAAAGTGACATCGCTCGATGTTGAAATAAACAAACGCAAAACTTTTTCAGCCGCATAAAAAGAAAAGTAATTCAAATGCACGTTATACTGGAGATATCGCATAACCGCTAAGATGACTGCACGCTCGCTGTCCTATTGAGTAATTATGGCAGTATCAAATAATTTTTTAAAAGGATATTAACACGAAGCATCCGCTCGGGAAAGCAAGCAAACTGGCCAATCTTGTATTGACTAAGAGGAAGAAAATTTTATGAAACAGAGTTTAAAATTAACCGACATCACATAGTCAAACATACTGTAGTCCAAAGGAAAGTTGAAGTGAAGTGAATGAAAAAAGTGGTGCCTGAGCCAATGCGTATTATCAAATCAACATAATGAAGACGATGATGTGGCCTCGCTAAGCTTTTCGATCCTGGGACACATGCGTAGAAATATACTTCTTTGTGTGGATAGCTAGATGTCATAGGATGACAAGAGTGTACTGGTGGATATCATAAATTAGGATTGCTGAATAGTTTTGGGAATGAGGACGATTGGTGGTTGATGTATACACACATGAACCATGTAACATGATTTAACAAAATTGTAATACAATACACTATGAAACAATACAAGATAAATAATACAATATAAATAATACAAGAAACGAAGCAGGCTACAAATCACCGGCTGTCCTATCCTAGTCTGGCATGTACTTTATAGCAAATTTAGTAACAAGTGCCTTCCCACTATATATCATACTATACTATTTATTGTGCTATATATCACCAATACTTTATCGATTCTTTGTAAATTTTTCAACTTACAATGGCAGCAAAGTTTAGTTGAAAGTGATTCGCATCACTTTGGCTTAATCGGGTATGCCTAATTGCAATTTACAGCGATTGCTGACGTATGCCGCACAGATGCGTTTGTGTGATGTGACGTGGTATGGTGCGGTGTGGAGTCAAGCGAAGTAATTCAAAATTGATTTAAATCAAATCAGCTCAATCATGTGTATGGCGCGCATGTTATTTGCTCGTCAAATTGTTGAAAACAGTAAGAATAGTGCTTCAAGGCAGCCATATTAAAGCTATAGCATAGCATTGAAAAGGGGCACACTATAAGTTACAGTTCTCACAATAACAGTAAATTGGCATTATTGACTCAACAATAACTATAAGTGTAGAATGATAATATTGAAACGTATTTTGCATTTGTAGCACGCGTTATGTGTGTTTAACTAAATATGGTATAGCAGTAGATGCAAACGTATACCCTCTACGTGTTGAGTACATGCATTTATGATGGCTCTTTGGTGCTCTTACAGGTCTTTGAAAACGCAAATGGAATGAAAAATCGACAGTAACGCTATATTATAGAAACAAAAATCAAATGACAAGTAACAAAAATTGTCTTAAAAAGAGAAGAGCATTGATCTTTCCCTTCTATGGCATAAGATCCTGACAGTTTCTTTCAACATGAAAAGCAGACAAAAATGCTATTTTTTTTTTTTTCCAAAAAGATAATAATGAAGATAATATAAATTAAGTGAAGTGCACCGTCATGTGATGAAACTGTAGAATTAACTAAAATCAAAAAGAAAAGAAAACCTAATTTCATGCTATATTGGTAAGAATAAAGAGATGAGATCTGAAATAACTAAAAAGCAATAGTAAAAAAAAAAAAAATTAATGGAGAAAATTATAAATAAGCAGAGTAACAGTTGAGATAAAATGAGCTAAGATGAAGTGAACAAGAAGTGATTCGGTGATGAAATGAGACAGATAATAGTAGAAAAATGTAAACGGAAAGATAAAAACAAATGATCTAGCACTTTTTTTTTATTTTTAATCAAAAAAAATTAAATGTTTATAACAAAAACGATATGATGGAAAAAAAAATGAGATAACAGAAAAACAGGGAGGCCAGAATTTAGAAACAGCAGAGTTTAGAAAAAAACCCGCCGGATTCCTCTTCGTCCTTGCCTTGCTTTTGAGACGCACGAACTCTAGCATCAACAGCAGCATTAGTGCCAGTATTATTGTTAGTGTTGCTTCTGAGTTTACTATCGGTTTGACCATTACTGGTTTGGATATTGTGAGCTTCAACAGTGGCAATATGCTTTGGTGCAGCCACACCCGGTTGAATATTATTAACAAGATTTTGGCCACTGCTTTTTGGATTTGGAGTACGAATTGGTTGATTAGTTTGTAGTTGAGTTGCAGAAGTGTTTTTCGATGGGTATGGATTTTGCTGGTGTTGGGGCACACGACTTCTTCTTTGGCGATGATGTTTTTCTCTTTCTCCTGGTGGATTAGGGTGACCATAACCATGCAAATTTGGCTTCTTGTTGATGGCATAATCCCAGCCTCTACCACCGTTAAGCTTCATCCAATCATATTTACCATCTGCTTTTTCTCCTATATCATCCAAGACACTTAACAATAATCTTCTGTAGCCTTCATAGTCAGGAGTCTGATCAAATCCTAAGCTTCTAACAGTTTCCAAATATTGAGCAAATTGTCTTGGTAAACCAGCGCAAAGTTCCAATACTGGAGTGGATCTCTTTTTTTCACCAATCTTTTCATATTTCTGTTTATTGGTTGGAGCTTTCAAACCTTGCCATGGTAACTGGCCTCTTAAAAAGTAGAAAAATACATGACCCAAAGCTTCTAAATCATCCCGTCTAGACTGTTCTCTTCCTAGATGAGTATTAACAGACATGTATCTGGCAGTACCACTCAATGATTTTTTCTCTCTGTACGGAATATGCTGTTTTGTTCTTTGATCAATGTAAAATTTAGCCATGCCAAAATCAACCAAATGAACAGAGTTTTCATCAGTTTGACCAAGTCTGCCAATCAAGAAGTTATCTGGTTTGATATCTCTGTAAATCAAATCGTGATTGTGTATAGTCTCAATCAAACTCAACATCTGCACGGCTACCTGAACAGTAGTTTTAACAGAAAATCTTCTTCCACACCAGTCAAACAAATCTTCCAAAGATGGACCCAATAAGTCAATGACCAAAATGTTATGCAAACCTTCTTGACCAAAGTAGTAAGCAGAAGGTACACCTTTGCTACCAGTCAAAAACTTGTAAGTTTTGTATTCGTCTCTAAGCTGAGGGGCCTCAGTTTTTCTTGGTTCAAATTTGATGGCTACTGGGACATTATTGATAATATTGACACCTTCAAAAATGACCCCAAATGAACCTTCACCAATTTTCTTACCGATTTTGTAGTGCAAACCGACAACGGTATTGTTGCTGCTAGAATTCCCGCTAGCAGAAGACTGCTGGTGCAGGTCACCTTTTTGATATTGGGATGACAATCTGTTACTCATTTCTGTGATTTAGTGATGAACTTGGCAGAAGCTGGTTGACAGTGTTTGTGAGAGTCCAGGGGAAACAAAAAAGGAAACAAAAAGGAAATTAAGCAGAAGACAAAAAATAACGATAAACAGAGAAGTGGGCACCAAAATGATAAATGACAGACAACAAGTATAGGTGCAAATGCGACAAACGTCTAACGAAAAAACCGGATGAGTGGGCAAGGAATATGAATGATGCTAGTAGTGTGAACACGAATGTGAACGTGTAGAGCTTTAGGGACTTTGGAAGTGAGAAAGTGACAAAGAAATAACCACAAACTGGGAACAAAGCAGAGATGCAGAAAGATTATAACAGGTGAAGAGGAAAAAGTGTTGCTTTTTTTTTTTATTTTTTTTTTTGTATTCTGTATTTTGTATTTTTTTTACTTTAAGAGAACAGCTAGAGATAA
>JXWR01002911.1_pt1 | contig 11212 bp, 3 predicted proteins | sample 315541 | NCBI WGS metagenome assembly JXWR01 (sample SAMN03273951, study PRJNA271842) | soil metagenome | isolation source: rice field ambient CO2 | place: India: CRRI Experimental farm Cuttack,Odisha-753006 | collected 2013-12-17
ACCGCAATGAAGATCCAGCATATCTCCGCCATCAACAATACAAGCTTAAAGAACAAGAAGAGAAACAGCAGCAGCAGCAAAGTAGACAAACAACCAGAAGTCGTAGAAGACTGGGTGATAATTATGTTGAGTCGTTTAGTAATCCTTTGAGTGAATTTGTCTATGGGACTTCTGCGGTGCTTGCTGCCCTCGAGGCAAATAAGCGAGTTTCCTATGCTCGATTGCTTTTGCAAGGGACTGGAGGACAAGATGATAAGATTGTGCAATTGGCCAAACAAAGAGGAATATATGTGGAGCAGGTGGATAAGCATCGGTTGAACATTTTGAGTAATTATAACCCGCATAATGGGGTGGTTTTGGAGACTAGACCTTTGGAGTTATCCGAGTTGAAAAAATTGGGACCAGTGATTAACAATAGAGATTTGCAGCATACTGAATATGAAGTGTTTGAAGATGAGTTGGGTGGGATTGTTGAGCCAGTGACGAAGCAAGTTGTTAGAGAAAAAATTTTGTTAAATAAAAATGCAAACAGTAATAAGATTAACGGTACTGATGAAGTGGTATTTAACCCTTTTGGTGTATTTATTGATGAAGTCACTGATCCATACAATTTGGGAGCCATTATAAGATCAGCATATTTCTTAGGTGCTGATTTTGTGGTTGTTACTGCGAAAAATTCAGCTCCATTGAATGGTGTGGTGGCCAAAGCTTCCAGTGGCGCTCTTGAATTAGTGGATTTGTATGCTACTCACAAGCCAATGACATTCATGCTGGAAAGTCAAGCTAATGGATGGAGGTTTGTTAGTGCTGGCGTAACGCAAGTGCAATTCAGCCAGGATCCGAAAGCCAGCATGGAAAAGGCTATAGATAGTGATAGTTTGAAAGATTTGCTTACGGTGCACCCATGCATATTGGTGCTTGGATCCGAAGGTAAAGGGATCAGAAAGAATATTTTGAGTCGTAGCGACTATGTGGTGCTGGTAGAAAGTTATCGCGAAGACGTTAATGATGGTAGTTCAGTAGTGGATTCGTTGAATGTGAGTGTTGCTGGAAGCTTGCTTATGCATCAGTTTTTGCACGGTAATTAGGGGATGCTGTTAGAAGTAACGTTAATGAAGGAAGTGTATATAAGGTGGTTGGATAGAAGTGTATATGCAGGGATTGAAATACACTACATGGACATAAAGTTGATGGCAAGGAATCGTAGAACATGTTACGTGAGTTATGGGTAAATTTTTTTGGGATTAAAGAAAACGATTGCAATGAAATTTGTCAGCAGTAAAGGCGGTATTAAATACAAACAGTGACAATATATACAATTTTAAGTCATACGGTGATATAGAGTTAGAAGCTACAAAGTTATTACTATTATTATCATTGCCCCATGTGTACCAGCAAGTCACAGACCAATGAAATATGCAGAAAGCTTTGGCTCTATCTTAGCTGACTTGACTTGCTGAGTTCCTCAAATTTACCTGTCTTCCTTGTTAGGGATTAAAAAAAAAATTGCTTGTTAATAGTTACAGTGACAACGGTGATAATAGCCAAGATGGTCCTATTGATATGTGTGTGTCTGTCAGAATGAAATGCAGATATCTAAAACTCCTACTTCTCTGATTTAGAACTTATCTTAACACGTCAGTTTCCTCACTTACGATCCGGAAGCTAGATGCTTTGACAAATACTAATATTTTGCATATTTGCATTGTATTAATCCAGGGTTGTATTGCGAAACGTAAAGTTTTTGCAAAATATGAATACGTGAGTTATCTTTTGATAAAATTAAATTTTAAAAGTAAAAGTATAGCACTATGAAACTCGCTGCTTTCAATATTTGCTTCTGACTCTTTATTTTTAAGTTTTACAACTATTGTTAATCTTGTTTACAATTTATTGCAAACATGCAAAGTGTGTTCCAACATAAACTATTGAAAGCGATATTAGAAAGCTAGCTACGCTGTCTACGTATTGACTGCTGCCTTGGAAAGTCTAATTCACCACGTCAAAGTTTGGGTCCGGAAGTGCTAGGCAAACTCTCTAGGAGGCACAAGGATTACTGACGTACTACTTTAGATTGCACTGCTTAGCTGACCTCAATTAATGATAGTTTTCGTGTGTGGTAGCTTTGATTTTTGATTGTAATGAAAATATCAACTAAACCTAATATCATATAGCCACTGTACTTTGAGGTCACTAAGCCAAGCACAGACCCCTTTCATAAGTATTCACTAAATTCTTCTTACTTCTTCCTGTTCAACATCATCGGTTTACTGACTGTTCTTCGCTTTAACATTCTCGTCCAATGGCAGAATCCTCAAGATTCGCCATGGCAAATGACCGCTGGTAATCCCGACACATCACAGGGCTCGTAACACAGATCACCATCGACAATTCCCCAAAGGACATTAATATGTTAATATTGATACAACTACTCATCTACATCAGCTTTCCAAAAACTGCTCTCCTCCAACTAGCTATCACAATGCTCTTGCCCAAGAAGCCCGTGTGGCATTCCGCTGCAGGCCTTGCTCGGCACTTTACAACCGCTTCCCATGCCAGAGTCCAGCACACGTTTGCCCCGAGGGGATCATCCATTCATATTCATCGCACCCTCAGCAGATCTACCGTCAACAATTCATCATCAATTGCCAGCAGACCATGGTCTGCTGGCAAAAAAAATGTAGTGCAGAATGACAAACCAATTACTTCAATTATATTTTCGACAAAATTCCACACCAAGACCAAACCTCTATATCCAAAACAGAACCCACTGCCCAAGGACATTAAGGTGGACAATTTACCGAAACCTGAACCAGAAGCAAAGCCAAAACAGCAGTTATTATCTCTATCAGTGCCGCAACTTAACATAATTAAAGAGCTTCTTGGAAAACTATGGCCCAAGGGAAACACCAATGCCAAAGTGCGTGTTATCCTTGCACTTTCCATGCTTGTTTTTTCCAAACTTCTTAACGTGCAAGTTCCTTTTTTCTTCAAAAGTATCATTGATGCAATGAATATCGATTGGCTTAATGAAATTGGCACAGTTACCACTATCGCTGGTGGGTTGATTGTCGCTTATGGTGGTGCTAGATTCGGTGCTGTGCTTTTCGGTGAATTGCGTAATGCTATCTTTGCCAGAGTTGCACAAACCGCAATTAAGAAAATCGCTAATGACACTTTCACCCATTTACTTAATCTCGACTTAAGCTTCCATTTATCTAAGCAAACTGGGGGTTTAACAAGAGCCATTGATCGAGGAACCAAAGGTATTTCGTACGTGTTAACCGCAATGGTGTTCCATATCTTGCCCATCACTTTTGAAATTTCCATGGTTTGTGGTATCTTAACTTATAACTATGGTGGCCAATTCGCAACGGTGACATTATTGACAATGCTCGCTTATTCAATTTTTACCATCAAGACAACTACTTGGAGAACCGGATTCCGCCGTAAGGCCAACAAGGCCGATAATCAAGCTGCTAGCGTGGCATTGGACTCATTAATCAATTATGAAGCCGTGAAATATTTTAACAACGAAGCATTTCAAGTAAGCAAGTATAATGATGCGTTGGTAAAGTACCAAAATGCACAAATTAAAGTTGCTACATCATTAGCGTTTTTAAACAGTGGGCAAAATTTGATTTTTACTTCAGCATTAACGGCAATGATGTACATGGCTTGTAATGGGGTAGCTAATGGAAGTCTAACTGTTGGCGATTTGGTGTTAATTAATCAATTGGTTTTCCAACTATCAGTACCGTTAAACTTTTTAGGCTCGGTGTATCGTGAATTAAAACAATCTTTGCTTGATATGGAGACGCTATTCAGCTTGAATAACCAGCCAATCAAGATCCAAAACTTACCTTATGCCAAGCCATTACCTACATTAACTAAGGGACCGGAAATTGTTTTTGAAAACGTTAGTTTTGGATATAACCCAAATCGGAAAATCTTGGACAATGTCTCCTTTACCATTCCTGCGGGGGAAAGAGTAGCCATTGTTGGTCCTTCAGGAAGTGGTAAATCTACAGTACTCAAGTTAATTTTTCGTTTTTATGACGTGGATAGCGGAAGAATTCTTATTAATGGCCAAGATATCCGTTCCATGACTTTAGACAGTCTTCGTAGAGCTATCGGCGTTGTGCCTCAAGAAACACCATTATTCAACGATACGATATTGGAAAATATAAGATACGGCAGACTTGACGCCAAAGATGATGAAATTCGCTCAATTATTAACAAAGTCAAACTTAACACTTTGATCGAAGATTCTCCTGAAGGTTTAGCCACCGTTGTTGGAGAACGAGGAATGATGATTAGTGGTGGTGAAAAGCAAAGATTAGCCATTGCTAGGTTATTGCTTAAGAAGGCGCCAATTGCATTTTTTGATGAAGCTACGTCTGCACTAGATACACATACTGAGCAAGCTTTACTCAAGGAGATCAAAGCCCTTTTTGAACAAGAAGGGTTGGAGGGAAACATTACCTCTGTTTCCATTGCTCATCGGTTGAGAACGATTGCTGATTCAGATAAGATTATTGTGTTGGAGAGAGGCAAGTTGAAAGAAGAGGGGACACACTTTGGGTTGTTGAAGCAGGAGGGATCCTTGTACGGCGAGTTATGGAATATCCAGGAGAATTTGGATTTGGAAGAAGAGTTGCTCGAGAGGGAGAGAAAGAGAATTGAGGCAAAGAAGCAAAAGTTAAAGGAGGCGGTTGTTAACTGAATGAGTGAGTGACTGAGCTTAATGAATGACGAAAATGTTTAGGGCAACAGCGGGCATTAGTACCACTGAAAATGATTCTTGTTGCGCTGTTAGGACCAAAGATTCATTTTGAGCTGTTTCAACAAATGTTCAAATTGACTGTTGATTATTCTACAATATGGCTAAATTAATTTTTATTAGTGGCATTTCATCAAGCGTTGGTTAATTGAGGCTATCATGCTAACCGAATTTTTACGCCGACCTAATCTGAATCCTTTGAGAATACGCAGGTTATATATCCTTTTATCAAATCTAATGATTTGAAATAAAAAAAAATTGTACAAAAAAATTGTACAAAAAAAATGTGAAGTATATAAAAAACAAAATTCTTATTAATATTTTGCATTGTATTTTAGGTTATCTAGGTGCTGTATTATCGTAATAATGTAATACCCGGATAGCTATCAGATGCTAGCTAATCGTCACCATTACTCTTGATTAGTGGTGCTCGATGCCTTATTACTTGTCTTTTCTTCGACACTAACGTCAACATTAATCTAAGTATTCCTATGAAATTTTGACTATAATTCAAATACGCACTTTATGTCACAGTATTAATCATTTACCTCAGCTTATTTCTGTACACACACCTACTTACCTACTCATGAATCTAGTCGTTTCTTTATTCATTTATTCGTTTGTTTATTAGTTTAAAGAGTTCTTCATTTATAAAACAAATCAACATTCCCGTCCTTCTTAACATGAAACAAATACTCTTTTTCCGCCACCGTTATCTCCCTACCATTACCACCACCACCACCAAGTGTTCTTCCTGAGGCTTTTGCATTAGCTCTAGCATTGTTTATCACTGCTGCCAATGATGTGCTCTCATTTCCATTCCCATTTACTCTTGATCTTGATCTAAATGTGCCATTAATCGAAACTCCTCCTTCTTCTGCTGATGTTGCTGAGACCACTTGAGCTCCATTATTAGTAGGATCAACAGCCTGCAACTCAAGCAATCCCCTCGACACCGTTACATTCCCCGTAACATCATCTGCTCTCCCTGTACTCAATGGTTTCACATTGATAACCAAGTTACAACGATGCACCAAATGGGACAATAGTTTTGTGACTTTAAACTCAATGGACTGTGTATCATTGTATGTGTTGAAGTCAATTAATGGTTGATCGATACTGTTGATTATGAATGTCAATTGAGCTAATTTCTGTAGTTTGTGAATGAGTTTGAGGAGGGAATAGGGGGTTATGGAGGTGCTGGAGAGGAGAAATTCGGGATTTTCTAAAAATACTACAATGTCGTTGTTCTCATTGGTGCTCGCAATTGAGGCGATCTTGTCGAGGATATGTGTGGTGAAGAACTTAACTACTGATTCTTCAGAGATGTCGTTGTTGAGTAATGTGGTGAATAAGTCATCAAAACAATTGATGAAAAAATATTTGTCATTCAAAAGACTATTGCCATTGCCATTGCTATTCAAATCAATTCCTGTGGTCCGTTTGAAATAATACGCATAATAATTTAAATTATTACTAAAGGAAATATAAACCACTTTCGTACTAGATTCCCGACTGTTTTGCAATTTTTCGTCAATCGCCTCATTGGAAACCGGTCCTCTTGTTGAGGTTGCCGTAAACGTAGAAGTGGCATTAGAGTTCGCAGTAGCTATTGATTCTGATGAGTTTAGGCGACATTTACCAAAGAGGAGTTGTTCAGTTAGGGCATTAGTGAGCCATAGTGGGGAAGTTCCTTGGATGGCGGTAATTAAGGCGAGCGATGGAGTGTAATGTTGTGATTGAAGGAGTTGCGGAGAGATAAGGGTGTTGTCGCTAAATATTGTTAGATCTTGTTTTTGGCGGGAAGTCATATTATGCTATTGTAGGTCAATTGTGCTGTTGATGGGGTGATTATAATGATGATTAATGAGCCGTGTTACCTTGTTCATCAATGTCTATATCCTCAGCTCCGATGTTGAGAGCTTTTGCAAATTTTGCGCTGTCGGCGCCGCGGAGCACAGAGCTCGTGACCAAAAATGCTTAACATTGGATCAGACCCTAATTAAACCATAGTCTATCCATAATCTACAATAGTCTACAATTACAGAAGAGAGAAGACTGTGTATTACTGGTAGCAAATCTAAGAATCTAGCAGTAGACAGAGAGTCAATTAAGTATAAGTTAATGTAATAAAAAGTAGCCAAGTTATCCCGAGTACGAAATCCGCCTTATTAAAGCTGCTCTTTCCATATTATCCTCCTCCACGGCCTCAACGACTTTTGTCTTCATCAATTTCTTCCACTTGTTCCAATCTTCATACCGTACAAAAAATTTGGGCCCAAATTCGTCATGTTCCAAGTCAATAGTGTTGTTGCTGACGATATAGCAGGACCAACATCCTTTGCGATTATATAGACCATTCCCTTTCAAGTTGCTGCATAAGTTTCTTTCAAATTTTGTAGGTACCGGATTAGCATTGAAAATAACTTTCTTGTTATGTTCATTGTGATGTAAATTTTCTTCAATGTTGGCTTTGGGCGTGTTCTCCTTGCTTGGAGTTTTGCCAATAACGGCCGGTCGAGAACTAGCTTGTTGTGGCGATGACGATGTCTGTGATTGTGGAAAGTATTGTTGGGCCAAGTCCGGAAAGAGCCAGTTTGCAATAAACAAATTCTGCGAAAATGCCGGAAACCATTTCAAGATAAAACTGTAATCTGAATTGTATGTATGGTGTTCACTATCCCAATTCGAACCAACTCGAGGAAATTCGTTAAAGAACCGTTTGGAGCGATCAGGTACTAAATTATCAAATCGCCAAATATTGTGGAAATTTTCATCATCTTTGGAAATGAAGGACTTTTCAATATCTTCAAAAGAAAAATTGTTGTAAATGTTTGGAGGGAGCCGTAGCTGACCAGGGAGCGAGAGACGGTAAAGGGGTTCGCTTTGCTGAAGACTCTTCTTGTCCTGAACAGGAATGCAGTCGTCAAACATGGGGTGGGTAAATCAAATGGTTAGATGATTGATTTGTAGGATATTATGGTAGTAGATTGAGTGGTATAACTAGTATTGGTAGTATCGGCGGTGCGGATGAATATGAATATAGGCAAGAGTAAAGACAAAAAGTGTCAAAAGAGATCAAACAGGAACATTTAGAAATAATGACGTGAGATATTTTTGAGTATTTATAAAAAGCACTTGAGTCGCTAGAGTCTTTCTGATCAGAAGATCGATCTTCACTGTTTATGCAGAATTTTTTTAGTTTCTTTTGCAATTCCGCTGCCGCATCATGTACTTTGGTGTTATAGAATGCATAGCTATGTGTTACTCTACTTATAATTGCATTTAGATACTTGTGTATGCATATATGCCTAGATCACATCATATAAGCAGATATACACTTCATCATAACTCATTATACATATTATCGCATACTGTGGTACCGAACACACAGAAACACACAGAACCACACAGCACGTAAGTCGAATGAAACGAAAAAAACCAAAACACCAAAACACCAAAACATTGGAAATTGAGCGAACTGACTGAATCGGGCAAAACAGAATCTTGGATGGACGTAAACAATTTCAGTTAGTAGGCGCAGTGTAACATACATTCAGTTCCACGGTAGCCAGGTCCAGTCAATTATTTTCACTCGCTCAGTCAATTCATTAAATCTCTTATTCACTCGCTTGCCATAGACCATACCATATCTCAATGGCCCAGATTGCAGCTTATGGCGTAGCAAATGCTGCCCGAGGAACTCAGGGCCTGCGCCGCGCTGCTGCTCATGCTGCTGCTGTTAGCGGTAATACTAATAACAACATAATAAGGTCCACTACAGTACCACAATCATCCATACCATCATTAACGTCAACATTAACATTGACTCAATCATCAACATCGAAATTACAATTACAATATAGATATAAATATACCTCAACTACACATGATCGATTAAGACTGAAATTACTAGGTTTACAATCTTACAATCAATTACAATGCCAATCGCGACTATTCCATAGCAGTAGCCCCAATAATGTTAATCCCCTCTTACCCTTTGATGCTCTCGAAGGCATGGAAAATGAAGACTTAAAAGAAGAAAACGATTCACTTGCCAAAGAGAAGAAAAAACTCAAGAAAAAAGTCAAACAGAAAGAAAATGAGAACAAGGTGGTAAAGCAGACAAAATTGGTGGAGCAGAAGGATCGAGTTTATCAAAAGCCGGGGCCTGGTGGTGGTGTTGTCGATGCTGGTGTTGGTAGCGGGAGTCCATATCAAATTGGAGCAGGTGGTACGGCTGGTACTACTGGTGGTGCGGAAGTTATTGAAAGTCTAAGTGGCAGTGGTGGTTCAGGCAATGATGGAAATGATGGCGATAACAACAACATTAGCAATCCTGCTCCTCCTAATATTGATCGACAAAGCAACTTGCACAACAACAACAACCAACAGAGCAATATGAACACAGAAAGGCAGAACAAAGACGCCCAAATTCAACACCACGAACAACAAGAACAAAAACAGAAACAAAAGGAAAAAGAAGAAGAAGAAGAGGACGAAGAGGAGGAAGAAGACGAAGAAGAAAAAGAAACACCAAAACAAAAACGTAAAAGAAAATGGGAAGAACGTAAAAAGAGATTTGCTTCATTCATTTTTAAATGCTTAGAAACCGCAGGAATTACATTTGCCTCAGTTGCTATTCTTGCCGCTGCAGGTTTAACATATCACCGTGCCTACGAAAGTCATGTCTTGGACAAGATGGATAAAGCATTCGACGTTGGTGACACTTCATTTGATCTAGCTATTCATGAAAGAGCTAGCAACGATGGTGAAAATTGGGTATATCGACCAGAACAACAATTGATGGATGATATAGTTAGCGGTAAAATTAAAGGACGATACTTCTTGCTTATTGGCGAAAAGGGCACTGGAAAGACATCCCTCGTGTTGGAAAGTTTCAGTAAAGTGAATGGTTTAAACTGTACCACGATGGATGCTCATGCTGACCCCGAAATTTTTAGAATTAGATTGGGCAAAGCTTTAAACTTTGAATTTTTTGAAGATTACATTGGGTCCTTATTTAGCATCAGAGGACCAAGAGACACCACTGCGATTCTTGATATCGAGAGAGCGTTTGGCAAGTTGGAACAAGTGGCGATACGCCGAGTTAAACGCACCAAAAAACCTCTAATTTTATTTATCAATGCTGCCCATTTGATCAGAAATGATGAACAAGGGGTTAATTTGATTGAATTGTTGCAACAAAAGGCAGAAGAACTTTGTGGGGCTGGACTAGTTACAATGATTATCAACTCGGATGATTATTGGCTATATGAAAGATTAAAAGGTCTAGGTACGAAATTGGAAGTCATTAGCTTTAAAGATTTGAATCGTCATCAAGCATTACTGGCGCTCAAGACAGCAAGAAATCGGTACTTTGGGGAGAAGTTGGATGATGCTTTGGCTAATAGAATTTACGATCTTGTTGGTGGAAGACCTCAACATCTTGCTCAAGTGGCAAAACAGAAAAATATGGTTGTAGCAAGTCATGAAATCATTGATCGGGAAAAGACTTGGTTTTTGAATCAGTGTGGTTTACTTGGTGAAGGAATGGATGATGATGTGATGGAATCAGGCAAGTTTTCTACTTCGGCAATGCTTTTAGCGAAAGAATTGGTAACCATGGATAGAGAAAGAATTAAGAGCTTGACTTCAAAGAACGAGAATGAAAATAATTTGTCAAACGATCCGTTAAACGGAAATGATTCAGAAACTGCTAAAGCAGCAAAAGCTGCCAAAGAAGCGACCGCAGCAGGCGCCGGAAACATGGAATTGCCAGTATTTCGTGACCATGAATTACCATCGCTTCCTTTATGGCGAGCAAGACAAGTAATGACACGACCAGATTATATTCAAAAATACGATAATATGAACATCTTCACTATTGATTCGGCATCCCATGTTAAAGCAGATAGTGTGCCTATGATGCGCGCATTTCATGAAATTTGCTCACAACCAGGATTTGATAATTTGTTGGATGAAACGTGTGAAAGAGTTTCTGCTATTGAGTCGTTAGGTAGAACTAGAGAATTGGTAGCTAAAGATTTGGTCCTTGGTGGTCACTACAAGTTTGCCACTTCTGCTCCCTCCGGGAGCAGAAGTGTAAGAAGTTATGGCGGCAATAGAAAGTCCTATGGCGAAGGTTATGGGGAGAAGAGCAGATATCAGCAATTGCTAGAACAGGAATATTTTGCCAACAAGCGAAGAGAGCAGCTTCAAAATGATGCCAAGGATGCTCAAAATATAAGTGATGATGCTGGCGAAGTTGATGATAACAGGCACGAAAACCAACCGGAGTACATTACCAAAATGACCCTCCATGGAGGAACCAGAGAAGATGACAATGACGAGAAAAACAATAATGACGATGATGACAACGATGATGGTCCGTTCAATAGCACGACTCCATTACAGGATCTCGGCAAA
>JXWR01006925.1_pt1 | contig 11211 bp, 8 predicted proteins | sample 315541 | NCBI WGS metagenome assembly JXWR01 (sample SAMN03273951, study PRJNA271842) | soil metagenome | isolation source: rice field ambient CO2 | place: India: CRRI Experimental farm Cuttack,Odisha-753006 | collected 2013-12-17
CACAAAAGGATCTTCTAAAGAAAGTTCAGCAATTGCTGACGAATTGGATTGGTTAAAATTTGGTATATGACCGCGTATTATCATTATCATTATTCTTATTATGTTAATAATTACTGAACGGTTGCATTGATAGATTTTCATTACCTCTGACCACAATCCTGAGCATTGGTATTATTTGTTTTGCTATTTTCAGATCAAATTACTTGTAAAAAAAGAAATGGTAGTATATTGGCATTGAACACTGGCTGTTCTATTTGTATTACTTTTATGTGTAGACATATATTATTAGGAATTTGTAATATCACTCTAATTATTATTTGGTATTCTTTCTCTATCTCCCCTGTTTCTTTTGTCTATCTCTTTCTTTTTTTTTAAACGGCCCTTTTTTAATGGCATTTTCTTTTTCTTATAATGCCCACAGTTGAATGATTTAACTAGCTTTTCACTGACACATAAACAATAATGTATATGATCCATCCAATGAAATGACAGTTCTATTGCATTTTACCTACTTGTATATTCTGGATACTGCACAAGAAAATGGGTGTCTCACAAATATGGGAATTTTTGAAGCCATATCTGCAAGATTCCAGAATTCCGTTGAGAAAGTTTGTCATAGATTTTAATAAATCGCAAAAAAGAGCTCCAAGAATCGCGATCGACGCATATGGATGGCTATTTGAGTGTGGATTTATCCAAAATATAGATATAAGCGCCAGATCTAGATCAAGATCAAGGAGTCCTACCCGTTCTCCGCGTGATAGTGATATCGACAGTAGTCAAGAATATTATGGTAGCAGAAGTTATACAACTACAGGAAAAGCTGTGATAAACTTCATATCTCGATTAAAAGAACTACTGAGTTTAAACGTCAAATTCTTGCTTGTATTTGACGGAGTTATGAAACCCTCTTTCAAAAGGAAATTTAACCACGAACAGAACGCTACTACTTGTGATGATGAGAAAGAGTACTATTCAAGCTGGGAACAGCATGTTAAGAATCATGAAGTTTATGGCAATTGTAAAGGATTGCTAGCGCCATCTGACCCTGAGTTCATCAGTCTTGTACGGAAATTATTAGACTTGATGAACATTTCATATGTAATCGCATGTGGGGAGGGAGAAGCCCAGTGTGTTTGGCTGCAAGTTTCTGGGGCTGTAGATTTCATTTTAAGTAACGATTCAGATACTCTCGTATTTGGGGGAGAAAAAATCCTGAAAAATTACTCGAAATTCTACGATGATTTTGGCCCAAGTTCAATAACTTCCCACAGTCCCAGTAGACATCATGATAGTAAAGAATCTTTTGTTACTGTTATAGATCTACCCAAAATCAATAAAGTAGCAGGGAAGAAGTTTGATCGCCTGTCTCTCTTATTTTTCAGCGTGCTATTAGGTGCCGATTACAATCGTGGAGTCAAGGGTTTGGGTAAAAGCAAATCTTTGCAGTTGGCTCAATGCGAAGATCCTAACTTTTCCATGGAATTTTATGACATTTTCAAAGATTTCAATTTAGAAGATTTGACATCAGAAAGTCTGAGGAAGTCTCGGTATAGATTGTTTCAAAAAAGATTATATTTATACTGCAAGGATCATTCTGTCGAGCTATTTGGAAGAAATTATCCTGTTTTATTGAATCAAGGTTCATTTGAAGGCTGGCCATCAACTGTCGCAATCATGCACTATTTTCACCCCATTGTCCAACCATATTTTGATGAAGAAGTTCTCAGTGATAAATACATAAATATGGCTGGAAACGGACACTACAGAAACTTAAATTTCAATGAACTGAAATATTTTTTACAAAGTTTGAATTTGCCTCAAATTTCTAGCTTCGACAAGTGGTTTCATGATTCTATGCACGAGATGTTTCTATTAAGAGAATTTTTATCAATTGATGAGTCCGATAATATAGGTAAAGGTAATATGAGGATTACCGAAGAAAAAATTATGAACATAGATGGTGGAAGATTCCAAATACCATGTTTTAAAATACGGTATACAACATTCTTGCCTAATATACCCATTTCTTCTCAATCTCCTTTGAAGCGCAGTAATTCTCCCAGTAGAAGCAAGAGTCCCACACGACGTCAGATGGATATAATGGAACACCCAAATAGTCTTTGGTTACCCAAATACTTGATACCTCAATCGCATCCATTAGTAATTCAATATTATGAGACACAGCAACTTATACAGAAAGAAAAAGAGAAGAAAGGTAAAAAATCGAATAAGTCTCGGCTACCACGGAAGAATAACTTGGATGAGTTTTTAAGAAAGCATACTTCGCCGATTAAAAGTATCGGAAAGGTAGGCGAATCGAGAAAGGAAATCCTGGAACCTGTGAAAAAAAGGCTTTTTGTAGATACAGACGAAGACACTAGTCTGGAAGAAATACCGGCTCCCACAAGACTGACCACCGTCGATGAACACAGCGATAATGACGATGATTCGTTGATTTTTGTAGATGAGATTACAAACAGCCAAAGCGTTTTAGATAGTTCACCCGGTAAAAGAATTCGGGATCTTACACAGGACGAACAGGTTGACGTTTGGAAGGACGTAATAGAAATATCACCAATAAAAAAGTCAAGAACTACTAATGCTGAGAAAAATCCGCCTGAGTCTGGTTTAAAATCACGCTCAAGCATCACAATCAATGCTCGCCTTCAAGGTACTAAGATGTTGCCTCCAAACTTGACTGCCCCAAGGTTAGAAAGAGAACACTCCTCTGTCCTTGACCAACTTTTCACAGACGCACAAGATACAGTCGACCGGTTTGTAGCCTGTGACAGTGATAGCAGTAGCACTATTGAATGAGTTAACAGACACAGCGTCAAAAAATCCGCCACCACAGTTGATCGCGCCGAAAACGAGGGAGTTGCGATGAGTAAAATGAAGGGCATATATAAACAAGAGTAGACAGAGACACATTTTTCAATATCATATATATAGATTTAATTGGAAAGACAGTTATATTCTAACGTCAAAAACTTAACAAGTAAATCAAATTGCAATGTCGTCACTTATTTCAAAAACCATTAAGTATGATCCAGCCAAGGATAAATTAATCACATTAGCATGTGGATGTTTTTGGGGTACAGAACATATGTATAGGAAGTATTTGAATGACCGTATAGTGGATTGTAAAGTAGGTTACGCTAATGGAGAAGAGTCTAAAAAGGATAGCCCCTCTAGTGTCTCTTATAAGAGAGTTTGTGGTGGTGACACAGATTTTGCGGAGGTTTTACAAGTATCCTATAATCCCAAAGTGATAACTTTGAGAGAATTAACTGATTTCTTTTTTAGAATCCATGATCCTACTACATCTAATTCACAAGGACCTGATAAAGGTACACAGTATCGCAGTGGATTGTTCGCCCATTCAGATGCTGATTTAAAAGAATTAGCCAAAATAAAGGAAGAATGGCAACCAAAATGGGGTAATAAGATTGCCACAGTTATTGAACCAATCAAGAACTTTTACGATGCTGAAGAATACCACCAGTTATATTTAGATAAGAATCCACAGGGATATGCATGCCCTACTCATTATCTGAGAGAAATGTAGCTTTTTTAGTGTATGTGCCCTTATTTATGAAAAAAAGTCAAGTGCATGAATGAAATATTTACTGTTGAAGAATTTATTATATATATAGGTATACAGGATCTATCTTTTCGATAACGTAACTTAGTATCACATGTATTAGTATTAATACTGTGATAGGATTGTTAGCTGTTGTTTTTATATTTGCAATTTATTTATGATCTTTTTTGATGATCAAACCGTTGAGTTTTTGAACATTAAAAAATAGTGAGAAAGAAGAACTGAAATGGGAATTGAATTGATCAGTATCTGTAGTGGTCGGCCTTGAATGGACCTTCTTCTGGAATACCCAAGTATTCAGATTGGACTTTACTCAATTTAGTCAATCTAACACCCAAGTTGCCCAAGTGGAACTTAGCGACAGCTTCATCCAAGATCTTTGGCAAAACGTGGACACCAACTTCGAATGGGCCTGTCTTTTGGAATTCAATGTGCTTTTCTCTGAAAGACTTATCGTTAGACTTGAACAAAGCAATTTGAGCTAAGACTTGGTTAGAGAAGGAACAAGACATAACGAAAGATGAGTGACCAGTAGCACAACCCAAGTTAACTAATCTACCGTTAGCCAACAAGATGACGTGTCTACCAGAAGACAACAAGTAACGGTCGACTTGTGGTTTGATGTTAATACATTCTTTAGCGTTAGCCTTTAACCAGGCGACATCAATTTCGATATCGAAATGGCCAATGTTACAAACAATGGCATCTTCTGGCATGTTGATGAAATGTTCACCGTTGATAATATCTCTACAACCAGTGGTGGTAACGAAAACTTGACCAATGTGGGATGCATCTTCCATGGTAACAACTTGGTAGCCTTCCATGGCAGCTTGTAAAGCGTTGATTGGGTCAATTTCGGTAACCAAGACACGAGCACCCATTCCTCTTAAGGCAGCAGCACAACCCTTACCGACATCACCGTAACCAGCAACAACGGCAACCTTACCAGCCAACATGACATCAGTGGCTCTCTTAATACCGTCGACTAAGGATTCTCTACAGCCGTACAAGTTGTCAAACTTGGACTTAGTGACGGAGTCGTTAACGTTAATGGCAGGAACCTTTAACTTGCCTTCTTTGACCATTCTGTATAAGTGGTGAACACCGGTAGTAGTTTCTTCGGAAAGACCAAAGCAGTCTTCCAACATTTCAGGGTGCTTTTCATGAACTAAAGTGGTTAAATCACCACCATCATCTAAGATCAAGTTCAATTTCTTGTTGTCCTTGAAGGCAAACAATTGTTGTTCAATACACCACAAATACTCTTCTTCAGTTTCACCCTTCCAGGCAAAAACTGGAACACCGGAAGCGGCAATAGCAGCGGCGGCATGATCTTGAGTCGAATAGATGTTACAAGAGGACCAGGTAACTTCGGCACCCAAAGCAACTAAAGTTTCAATTAAAACAGCAGTTTGAATGGTCATGTGCAAACAACCAGCAATACGGGCGCCTTTCAAAGGTTGGACGTCACCGTAAGCCTTTCTGATGGCCATCAAACCTGGCATTTCATGTTCAGCCAATTCGATTTCCTTTCTACCGAAGGCAGCCAAAGAGATATCAGCGATTTTGTAGTTTTGAGCTGGAGCAGACATTGGGAATTGTTCTTTTTGTCAGTTGGGTTATTTCGAGGAGAAGAGGATTTTCAGAAAGAAAGAAAAACAAATGAGGAATGGAATCATGGAGTTAATAAACCACGTTACTAAATAAGAGATTGGAAAATCTAAAATACGGCTTCGAGGTCGTTTAATTTTCTTTTTCCTCTGAAAATTTTCTTTCTTTTTCGGCCTTAGCCTGTGAAAATTTCGGCCGAAAAAAAAGCCAACGAGATCACGTGCACAGAAATATCTGCGTTAGAGGAGAGAGGTAAGGATACTTACAGAAATGAAGCCAAATTGGCAGCTTTTTGAGAAATAATCATGAATGATAAACAATTGCTGTTAAATAATGTACGGAACGTTTGGATAAAGGTTGCTATAGGCATTATATAAATAAATCATCTCTATATAATTTTTTTTACAGGATATGCTTGCCCTTACATCAGAATTACCAAGCAACACCAGTGTAGTATTCTCTTTGTTTGTACATCCAAACCAAAGAGGTGGTTGAGACAACCAATGGACCCATGAATCCCTTTCCCAACTTACAAGTTCTAAAGATCAATAATTCAGAGCCGAAGTGGAATAGGGCAACCATATAAGACATGAAGACCAATTCGAAAATGTGTGGTTCATTCAAGTACATAGCCCCATAGAATCTGATAACACAGGAAATAAAGGTCCAAGTACCGAAAGTTCTTGCACTCAAATGGGTTGTTTCAGTGGGTTTTCTTTCGTAGACTTTACGTGTCAATTCTAAACCAGAAACGTAAGTCTGGATAGAATTGAAGACTGATACAATGGAAATGAAAAGTAACCATTTTGGTAAGTAACCTTTTGGCATTGCTGCCAAGGTGGTCTTGGTTGTAGTTATTACGTCTTGTAGGCTGAACATTATCTGATACTTTAGTGTATTTGAATCCTTCGATATTATGGTCTAGCTAGTGTCAAGAATATAAAAACCTGAAATTAGTCAATGCGTTTACGTCAAAAATAGTAGCAATAGTAAAGCAAAACAACAGGCTTGTTCAGCTTAGTTTTATATACGGGGGTAGAGAATACAATGGATCGTACCTTTTTTTTTTGTTTCCTGTTCGTTCCGTCCCCGAACGAAAAAATCATAAAATAGAAGTTTCCTATCGGTAATACCGTAAAGTTTAATTCAGTTCGTATAAGATTAGGTTAATCATGGGCAAGTCCGGAAGAAGCGTTTTAATGTAGGTCTGTTGGGGAAGATGTTGTGTTCACTGTAATTTTCAACTGAAGTTGTTGTCCCCGAAATGAAAGAGCTTTCGATATTTTTGTGTTTTATAATGCGCCTCCTACTGCAAAAGAAAAATTAAATGTTTTCTGTCTCATTGAACCATCTTGACAATCGAAAGCGCGCTATCAAATTTCTTTCGGCAGTAATTAATAAGGCCGCCTGTATATATTTCCTTTTCTTCTGAAGCGATATTTCATGAGCCGGAAATTTTTCCAGGAAGGGTTTTAAGTGCTGCCATTCAATGCTTTCAAATGTCTCGAGCAATGATAGAATAACTATCTTGAGTATTTTTAATAGACCCCCTAACTCTTTTTCTGGGACACCGCTTATTACACTGTAAAAGTTCTTTAAGTAGGTTTTCTTCAAACTCAATTCTCTTTCGAGGTATACTCGACAGTACGCCTTTTTCCGGTTGATGCATATTAGTTTATGCTTCGATACAAATCTAATAAGTACATGTATCAGACTTTCGATGATGATAAGTATGTGTTCAATTAATTTCAGAACAGATACGTATTTTAATATCTGCGGTTCAAATGTTTGGTTTGTCTTGATTTTGATGAGTTGAATGTTAATAATAGAGTAAATAAGGGTAAAATGCAACGAACACAAGCGCTTGTAGTCAACTTTATCACATAAATGTTTGCCATCCCCCTGGTCGTAAAAGTTTTGAAGCCATTTTGGATCGTTTTGTTTCTTCTTCAATAAAATTCTATTAAACAGAAACTTGGCGATGAAATTGAAAACATGAACGTCTATCAGTGTCCTCTTAAAAGAAGAATCAGAATCTATGCGATGCGAATAATGAGAAACTAACAAGACTTGGAGTGTTTGAAACACTTGCGATAACCCTTTAAAGTCAATTTCTTTTGTTTTTAAGCTCAGGATTTTTAGCAGAATTTTATATCTCGGTAAAAACCAGTTGTTTATATCAGCAGTTGATACATCTTTGCTAAATGATTGCAGCTCCTTTAAACCAACTGCATCTTCGAAGCTTTTGTACTTATTCTGGCAAAGGAAATTGTATATAGGTTCCAGATGAGCAAACAGTGATTTATTATTCAAAAATCCATTTTCGAAAGGCGCAACCCATTTGTATATATGTTTTGAGTTTTCCCGAGGATTTATTTTTAAATTTTTTTCACTCTTGAGAGCACCTACATCTTCGACATCTCCTTTCTTTCTTGAAAGTACCCTCTTCCACAACGTAGGATTTCTGGATTGAATTAAAGCAAAACACTGTCATAGATAATATTCGAGGAGATTACACCTCTTACTAAAAGTTAGTAAAGAGAAAATAGGTTAAGGATGTGACAATTTCACGTACGATTATCCAGTCAACTTCCGATGTTTCCTTTTGTTCCATATCTTCCAGTTTGCCTCTACTCATGTCCTTATTCTTCTAAAAGATTATTTAATGAAACTCTTTCACAACTACAAGATGTTTGTTATGTTTTCTTTTACAAGTCGGAAACATTTAGCCGCCCAGCGATATATATGACTCCGAAAGAAAATGAAAGGAAATACATACATAGTAAAATAAATCGTTTAAACATAAATAATCGTACAGAGGAAAACATTAAGGAAGGAGAGTCAAACTAATGTACTGGGAATTTGGATCTCCTATAAGAAGTATGCGCAATACTTTTACTCATCATATAGACTGGAGCTGCGTATCATTTCTTCAATCATTTTCAGAAATACGTTAACATCACGATCCTTGTTTTGAAGGCTTTGATAACTATTATTACCACCATTAATTGTGCATTCTTGCATGTGCAACCTCGAAATTTTCTTCATTTTTTGAACCAGTTTTTCGTAATTTTCAATTTTTTTCTTCATCATTGTGTTTTCTTTGCTTATTTGGTCAAATTCCCTTTGAAGTTGTAATTGTGACATTTTCTTTCTTTGTCGACACTTGGAAGCGGCAATTCTGTTTCGTTCTAGTAGCCTTGCACGCTTCCAAGCTTTAGCACCGTCTTTCAAGCCTGCAGTATTGTTCTCTATTTTTAGGGGTCTAGCTTCCTGCTTTATTTGGAAGGTTGCTGTAGTGTGCATAGAGGAGAAGGGCGCGGTATGTACGTCTTTCTCACTATTAATATTGTTTTTCAGTGCAGAAGTGGCATCCTTGTATTGTGGTTTTGAGTTGGCATGTGTTAAATTGACATCAGGGCATTTCGATTCGTATGGAAGGCTGCTTGAAATATTCAACTCGGCATTTTGGCAGGAATTATTAACAGTGTGGTGATTAACGCCATGGGAAATTGAAGAATGGACGGATTGATTTTCGATATTATGATCATTAATGTTTTGGCAGGAAGAAGAAGAGGAAACGGAAGAATTAGAAGCTGGAGTACATGGATGCACATTCAATTGAGCATTTTTCCATGCCTTAGTTTGCATTTGAGCTTGTAATCGGAGTTGCATGTTGATGTAAGCCTGATTCATTGTGGAATCGCCAGATGGGATAGAAGGCGTGGCAGAAGGAATGTCACAAGTGGCTGCTACCGCGGGTATGTTAAGCTTTATATTGCTATCATACGGGGTCATTGCAGCGTAGATATTCTTGCTACCTGTTTGAGGTGCAGCTTCGGGTATGACTGTAGCTTGTTCGTGTGGTTGTGGCACGTTTTGCAATTCGTTCGAGCTAAAGCTTGGGTATGTGGCTGCGCTTAGATTTGCCACCTGTTGAGGATTGGAATTCTGTTGCGCCTTAGACGATAGAATCGGAGGCTGACAGTTGTAAAGATTTTCAACCGTTTCTAAGTCTTCGCCTAATTGACTAATCTGACCATTGGAGATAGATATGCGTCTTTTGTACACGGGCTGATCAAACGCTGGTAAAGAACTTTGAAAAATGGGAGGGTTGGTGATGGGAAGATGGCTGATGTCGACGCCAAAGGGTTGAAACATTGGACCCAGGTTTTCTTGCACGCTACGATCATGCAAACTGTTTTGGTGATGAAAATTGTAGGCAGAATCCACAGGACCAGGACCCGATGGTTGTTTGTATATAAGCTCCTTGTTTGAAGATAGAAAATCTGTATATAAGAGTGGGTTCTGCCTTCCATCTAGGAAAGAATCTGGACTTGTAGCAAAATTATGCTTATAGTCCATACTTTATTTGGTTCCTTAGTTGTTACCTGGTGTTATTCCAGTACTATTAATATAACTCAGTACAATTAGCTGCCGTGAAAAAAAAAAAAAAAATCAAAAAAAAATTTCAAGAAAGTTTTTTACCTTTCCACTCCGTAAGCATAGATTGATGGCAAACACTTTACCGGTTCTCTCAATTGTTTCCACTTATTGACATTATTGATACTGTCCTCCTAGACAGCATCATTATTACCACTACCGTTACGCTTGAACATATTGACCAAACGCTTGAAGAACCTTGTGGTTGGCTTTTGTTTCCGTGGGCGCACTTTATACTTGACTTCTCTTGCTTGGGAGCTCAGCAGCATGCCTTTGGTATTTCCTCTATGACTACCACCACCACTAACAATAATGTCTTCATCGTCACTCTCATTGTTAAATTTCTTATCTCTGCTATTATTAATGTGTTTGTCCCGGTTACGCTTATCATTATCATTACCATGAGTGCGCGGTGGGTCCAAATAATCTGCTTCAACTATTGACTGCTTCAACACATTGTAAGAGCGGCGACTGCTAAGACGACTTTGCAATCTTGAACGCAGCTGTTCATCCATTTTCTCAATAACGCTTCCTGCTGTTGAGAATACATCTCTTATCTCACTAAGATTATGGCTGCCACTGTTGTTGTCTCCTTCATGAATGCCACCAGGGGCACCACGGCTGAAGTCATAACGGAGGAATGCTGGGCCGTCATTATCCACGTCAACACCACCATTGATGAAGTCAGCATTATCATCCTCGTCATTATTGCATTTGTCATTATAGTCGTAGTGCTGTTAGTGATGCCAAAACAATTGACAAGACCAAAAAACGACCCAAGCACGCAAAGCCAAGCACGTAACCCGCCATCAGGAAAGTCAAGTTGGGGTTCGCTGTCATCAGTGCCATCCTTGGTATTACAAGAGTATCCTTTTGAGTTCCTGGTGGTCGCAGCCGCTTCAATTTCGTTGTTATGATCACTATTTTGCTCATTTTCAGTAGCCGTTCTGCCGTTATTGTCGCTATGCGGGCTAGCAGCGTTGTTTTCCTCAGATTCCCTCTCGAAAACTGCACTATTGCTTGCAGAGGCAGTGTTTTCATTGAATGTCCTTTTGGACGAATTCTTGTATAAGCTGGAAGGCTCAAAAGCGACAGGGGTCGAGTTGTTTCGAGATGGAGGGGGGGTTTGTTGCGGAAAAGAAAGGATGCCTAGAGGTTTTTCCCCAAAATGATTCGGGCTGCCAAACATGTTGGCAAAGAAACGCATTATGGTTTGATGTAAATTTAGAGTTGGCACAATTGATTATATGGGTAAAGTGTTGCTAAAGACTTTTTAAGTTTGATGAATATAAAACTGTACTTTAGTGAATACTTTAAATAACGCTACTGTTATTAATGTCAGAATTTAATATGATGGCGAGTTTTGCAAGTTTCAATAGAAGCTCGAAATTAAAAAGAGAAAGAAAGATACAAGAGAAAATATAAGAGAAAAAAAAGCAGACACAGCCATATTTAATATAATTTGGGCTTCAAAAGATAACAAATAAGTAATGTGGCAGAGTTGCAAATACAAAGAAAAATGTTTTTTTTTGTATTTGCAACTCTGCCAC
>JXWR01000048.1_pt1 | contig 11184 bp, 13 predicted proteins | sample 315541 | NCBI WGS metagenome assembly JXWR01 (sample SAMN03273951, study PRJNA271842) | soil metagenome | isolation source: rice field ambient CO2 | place: India: CRRI Experimental farm Cuttack,Odisha-753006 | collected 2013-12-17
AGGCACACCTAACTTTCAAATTCATACTTGGTGAAAAAACTTTATAAAAATATTTTTCAAAAAGAGTTGCAAAACAATGTTGAATGTGAGATAATTAAAACAATCAAGAAAAGGAGGAAATAAAAATGCACTCACATAAAACATATGTTGTTGCGTCAACTGAAAATATTCGTGACGTTCATATCAAATCAGTATATGACGGTGATGTTTTCACCCTTGATTCTATTGTAACAGGTTTGAAGAACCAATTAAAGGGTTCAAATTATTATGTATCAATTGACGGTGATAATGCGTACATTGATTTGATTGATTCACATGATGAATTAGTTAAAACTTATTCAATCATCGGCAAGTTAGTCATGTTAAACTACTAATCAAAAAATAAAGGAGAAATAAAATTATGGGTTTAAGTGTATACGAAAAGAACAATGTCGAAGCAGGTAAAGATTGTGTTGTAAAGGGTAACTTGACTTTCAATGTGTTAGATAAACCACGGAAGCAAGCACCGAGTTCATATGTTCCAGACCCGAAACCCGAATATGTGGTTGCAATTGAAAACCCTCAATACCTCAAGGGTGACGAAAACTTGATTAAAGCATTAAGCGAAACACAATACGGTGAGAAGCACAACCAGTTATCAATTCATGACAAATCACCGTTTGCGCCAACTATTTTTGGTGGTGACAATGAAAAGTCTACCACTGATAAAGTGATTCCAGCAGGTAAATGTTTAAAGAAAAGTCAAGATATTTTGATTCACGTCACAACATATGAGGGTTATGGAAATGTTGGTTGTGGTTTTGATGCTATTAAAGTACAAACCCCGTTAAATGAACTTATCTTACAAAGTGCCGGAGGTAGCGTTGATTCTAGCGTATTTGATATTTAGTTAGTAACAAGGGGCGGGTAACCGTCCTTTTTAATAGGGGGTGAAAGCATGAACATTAAAGAACAACGAAGTAGACGGAAGCTTAAATTACAACAGATTGGTTCACTAGCCAAGCAAGCCCGGAAGCACGATCACATAGAAATTAGGGAATTAAGTGACAAAACCGGGTATACCACACAATTAATTTATGCGTTTGAGAATGGTAATTCTAGCAACATGGTGATTTTGTTTGATTGTTATTTTTGCAAGCTGACGGAAAAAACACAAAATGAATTATATCAAAAGATAAGGGGTGTTTGCGGTGAGTGATTATTCAGATTTCAACCAATTAGTTAGTAAAGCAAACAAGCGTTACCGCAGGTTGGCCGAAAAAGGCTGGAAAACTGGGGCGTTGAAAAAAGCCAAGGCAACCGGGGGTCAATTCCATAATAAACGTGGTATGAGTGAGAGGGAAAAAGCCAAGGAATACCAACGAGTTAACAATTTTTTAAATTCTAAAACGTCTACCGTTCGTGGTAGTAGAAAAGTGTTAAAGAACATGCTCAACCGAACCGGTTTGAGTGATTTGGTTGATGATACCCCAGATACAATCATGACAACTGATTTAGAACCCGGCGGCGACGGTTCTACTGACGTAGTTAATAAGTTTTTTGATATTGCGTCAATGGTTGATGAGTATTTGGAAAACAACCGCGGGGTAAAAGTAAGTTCTGATGAAATTTGGCGTTCAATCCATGATACTTATCTATCAAATTATGACGCTGACTTTTCAGACGCTGACGCTGACGATATGGTAGCAAATGCAGTTAGAAAATTACACCAAGATTATTTGAAAAGTCATGGGTCAAAAAGTTCAAGTCAAACGTGGTCAACAATTTAAGGTGGTGAAAGCATGATTAATGTGAATGAATTTGATTATGATATTGTTAAACGAGCATTTAGTCATGCTAAAACCATTAGGACTAATAAGAAAGTTACTTATTATGAAATTGTAACTTCATTTGATATTGAAACGACCAGCACCATGCAAGACAGTCAAAAGTTTGCTTTTATGTATGTTTGGCAATTCGCTTTTGAAAATGTTTTGATATACGGGCGAACATGGGAAGAATACCAACAATTTATTAGTAAGGTAGCTGAAATTTTGCAATTAACTGAAAGTAAACGGTTGGTGATTTATGTTCATAACTTAGGTTACGAATTTCAGTTCATGCGAAAATATTTTGAGTGGGCAGAAAATGGTATTTTTGCCGTTGATACCCGGGAACCAGTAAAAGCATTAACCAGCACCGGGGTCGAATATAAAGACAGTTATATTTTAGCAGGGTTAAACCTTGACCATGTTGCTAAGAATTTACAGCACCATAAAATTGAAAAACTGGTGGGTTACCTTGATTATACGCAAATCAGAACACACAAGACGCATTTAACCAATGATGAGTTAGCTTATTGTGCCAATGATGTTAAAATTGTTGTCGCATATATTCATGAACAGATTGACGAGTATGGTGATATTACCAAGATCCCATTAACTAATACCGGTAGAGTACGCCAGTACACCATGCAACAGGTTTATTTCAACGGTCAAAAACAGCACCGTAAAACCGGGGGACAATATCAAAAGTACCGTAAATTAATGGATACTTTAACCTTGTCACCAACTGAATACAACCAGTTGAAACGAGCTTTTCAAGGGGGATTCACACACGCCAACGCCAACAAGCAAGGCCAAGTAATTGATAACGTCACCAGTTATGATTTTACGAGTTCGTATCCGACTGTTATGGTTACCGAACAATTTCCAATGGGGCGTGGTTTTCACCCTAAAATTGATAACCGTAAAGATTTTGATTTCTACCGTGAGCATTATTGTTTGGTTTTTGATATTAAGTTTAGTAACTTATTTCCAAAAATTAAGCAGGAACATTATTTATCAAGTTCAAAATGTGAGTGTTCAACCGATATGATTGAGGACAACGGGCGAATTTTTTCAGCGTCAAATGTGGAAACAACGATTACCAACGTGGATTATGAAGTGATTGAACGGGCGTACACATGGGATAAAGCACAAGTATCGAATGTGATTGCTTATCGTAAAGAACTATTACCAAAGAAACTAATTGAAGCAATCATACATTTATACAAGAACAAAACCAAGTTAAAAGGGGTGCCAGAACAACGGCCTGAATATATGCGTTCCAAGGGTATGTTAAATTCAATGTACGGTATGAGTGTTACTAATATTGTTCACGAGGAAAATAACTACATTGATGATGAATGGTCACAATCCGAACCGAACTTGAAAAAAGAAATTGTCAAGTATAATGAAAGTAAGAAACGTTTCCTATTTTACCCGTGGGGTGTTTTTGTTACTGCATATGCAAGACGTAACTTGTGGACTGGGATTATTAATGCCGGCAATGACTACTGTTATTCAGATACTGACAGTATCAAGATTGAGAATGGTCAATCACATTTTGATTATATTGAACGTTATAACAAGGTAGTTAAAAGCAAGATTGAGCATGTTTGCGATAAGTATGCTTTAGATGTGAACGATTTTGCGCCCTTTACGATTAAGGGCAAACAAAAACCAATCGGTTACTGGGATAGTGAAGGGGTTTATGATAAGTTTAAAACATTAGGTGCTAAGCGATATTTAGTTTTACAAAATGATAACTTGATGTTAACTTGTGCCGGGCTTTCAAAAAGTAAGGGTGTTGATTACTTATTAAAGAAAAGCAACAACATTGATAAGGCTTTTAAAATGTTTAATGATGAAATGTCGGTACCAGCGGAATACACCGGTAAGTTAACCCACACGTACATTGATGAACCAGTACATGCGTTAGTGACTGATATTGACGGTAACCAAGTTGAGGTTAACCCCTTATCAAGTATTCATTTAGCACCAACTGAATTTACCCTATCTATTTCAAAAATGTATAATCAATTCTTATTGGCGTTGATTCACGGTGAATTATTATTAAAGGACGTGCAGAAATGACGAAGTATAAATTTTATAGTTTGAATAACATTAAAAAGAAACAAGCCACTTACAACGTGATATTTGGTGAACGGTCAAACGGTAAAACCTACGCCGTATTGAAAGAAGCGTTGTTGCTATATAAAAACGAGGGCAAACAATTCGCTTATGTAAGACGGTGGCAAATTGATATTCAAGGTAGACGATCACAGGCAATTTTCAGTGCCCTTGAAAATAGTGGGGAAATTGAAAGAATGTTTAACGGTCAATATACTGGGGTTTATTATTATGCCGGACGATTCTATTTATGTACGTATGACGAAAAGGGTAAAGCAGTATATTCGGACGCTGATATTTTAGGATTTACATTTTCACTATCAGATAATGAACATAATAAGTCAAATTCATTTCCTAACGTAGGGTTAATTATGTTTGATGAATTTCTAACCAAGGGATTATATTTACCAGATGAATTTGTTTTATTTATGAACACCGTTTCTACAATTGTACGATTGCGAACTGACGTAAAAATTTATATGTTAGGGAACACAGTTAATAAGTTTTCACCGTATTTTAAAGAAATGGGATTGAAGCATATTAAAGAAATGAAACCCGGTTCGATTGATGTTTATAGTTATGGTGAAAGTAAGTTGAAAGTGGCGGTCGAATATACGGCTTCCACCAATAAACAGAAAAAGAATAACTTTTATTTTGCTTTCAATAATCCAAAATTGGCAATGATTACCGGTGGGGCGTGGGAATTAAATATTTACCCACATTTACCCGTCAAATATAAACCGCATAATATCAAGTTTATTTATTTCATTGTCTTTAACGACCAAACTTTTCAATGTGAGGTTGTCGATAAAAAACCGTACTACTTTACCTTTATTCACTTGAAAACCACCCCGATTCAAGACGAAGACAATGATTTGGTGTACACTACTGACTATGTGGCGAAAATGAATTATAATAGAAATATAATGAAGCCTATTACTGAGTTACAAAAGAACCTTAAATGGTTTTTTGAAACCGACAGGGTTTATTATCAAAATAATGATGTTGGCGATAGTATCAATAATTATCTAAAATTATGCAGACAGGGGTTATAGTAATGAATGATTTAAGTAACTTTATTTCTACGCTGGGCTTTCCGATTGTGGTTGCGGTGGCAATGTTTTACCAGAACAATGTACTATCAGCCAATTATCAAAAATTAACCAATCAGTTACAAAACAAGATTCAAAGCAATACGGAAACCATGACCCGGTTAATTGAAAAGCTAGACCAAGACGATTTATTAAAGAAACAGGGGTGATAATAAATGATTAGTTTAACCGACAAACACGGATTATTGAAGCAATTCAAGGACGACCAGTTAAACAAGACTTTAACCATGTTTGAATGGTCTAATTTACCCGAAACATTACCAGCATTAGAATTAGAAAAAATGTTGCAAATTAACGGTTATGCCGTGATTGCTAAGTTTCAAGATAATGTTTACGCTTTTCAAGGTGGGTTCAGTGGTCAAGATGTTTACAATCAACCTACTACGGTACTTGTTAACAATCCAGCATTGAAAAATAATTCAACTTACACGATTAACGAAGATTGTGTTGTTATTAAAAATGACGATATGAAACAAGGCTTAATTAAAACCTATGAGTATTATGGACAACGCTTGATTGAGAACCAGATTACCATGTTGATGACTGACTATAACTTGCGTATGCCGTTCACTATTTCATCAAGTGATGACCAAACCACACAGTCCGCCAAAGATTACCTTAATAAAATTATTGAGGGTTCACTGGGGGTTATTGGTGAACAGAAACTATTCAGTGCCTTAAATGTCACCCCGACCAGTGGCAAGCAAACGTCAAATTTTGCTGATTTATACGGTTATCAACAGTTCATCACGGCACAACTTAATAACACCATTGGATTAGCAACCAATAACAACATGAAGCGAGAACGGTTAACCACTAATGAAATTGAAGTTAACAAAAACGCTAGTTATCCATTAGTTGATAACATGTTGAAAAATAGGCAAGCGGCTGCTGAAAAAATTAACGAAATGTTTGGTTTGGATATTCAAGTCGAATATAGTTCAATTTGGGGCGCTGATAATTCAAATAGTGAGGATGATGATAATGATGACGATACTGGAATTAATGGGGACGGTAGTCATATTGATAGCGATGATAAGTCCGTTAATGGTGGCAATGAACAGCCAGAAGAAACTAATCCAGAAGATAAACCGGGATCAGATGATTCAGGAAATGGACAACCACAGGAAGTTAATGAAACAGTTGCGGAAACACGAGAAGATGTTGGAACTACTGAAGAACCAAAAGTAGACACCACAGAAGACGTTGAGAAGCCGTCAGAAGACGTTAAAGAAGACGTTGAGAAGCCGTCAGAAGACGTTAAAAAGGATAAAAAGGAACGTGATAAAAAATGACGTACGCTGATTATATCCAAGCTGGTGGGACGGGTATTATTACCCTATTATCAAAGAACCAAGCCTTGAAGTTTTTATTAAGCGATTCAATTCAACCATTAGATGCTACGTTCTTAATGGAAAACGGGTCAAAAAATTTTACCCTTGCAGTCGGAAATATGTTGAATGTTGAAAATGATTTAACCCCGATTGCCAGCATGTTAAAAATGCGGTTTGGTCAATATTGGCAAGTGCTTTACAATTCACAAACTAATGCCGACAATCCCGTTTATAGTTCAATCACGACAACCAATGGTGAAATTGACACCAAGGGAAACACCACCAATCAAGTCAGTGGTTATGATAGTCCCACTATGGTAGATAATGACGGTAGTAATTCAACCGGCAATCAAACGACCACTCACACGGTTAAAACGTTGAATTATGAAGACCTAACAAAATTATTAGGCGAATTGAAAAATAATGTTTTTTATGATAAGATGTTTACAGATATTAGAAATTACATTTTTAACACCGTTTACGGTAATGAAAAGGAGTAACTGATTATGAAAGTCACACAATTAAAGGATATTCTCGGTAGCGTTACGAGTGAGGTTTTAGGCAAAGAAGACGTTTTGGCGGAAGATTTATCAAACTTAGTTGATGTTGGTAATGAAATTGTTGATACTGAAAACGTAGACAATTATGTAAAAAAGTTAATTGACCGTATTGGTAAAGTTGTTTTTGTTAATAAATTGTATGCCGGTGGGGTTCCCAGCGTTTTAATGGATAGTTGGGAATTTGGTTCAATCGTTGAAAAGATTAGCGCCGATATGCCGGAAGCTGATGTCAACGATAGCTGGAATTTACAAGATGGTCAAACCTATTCACAAGATACGTTCTATCAACCAAAAGTATCAGCTAAGTTTTTCAACTCACAAGTTACTTTTGATGTTAAATTGTCCTTTACTTCAAAGCAAGTTCAAGAAAGCTTTACCAGTGTAAACGACTTAAATGCGTTTCTATCCATGTTGGAAACTGGTGTACAGAACTCAATGACGGTTAAACTTGACGGTTTGATTATGCGGACAATTAACAACATGACCGCCCAGATTCTTAACGGTGGGCAAGCAATGCAAAAAGTTAACTTGTTAGCACAATACAACGCCGCCAATGGCACAACTTTAACTGCTGATAAGGCTTTACTTGATAAGGGATTCTTAAAGTATGCTAGTTTGGTTATCAAGCAATACCAAGCACGTATTACAAAGATGAGTACGTTATTCAACCAAGGTGGCAAAGCCCGGTTTACTAATACCACGGACTTACACACGGTACTACTTTCAGATTTTTCCGATAGTGCCGATGTTTACCTTATGAGTGACACGGTTCATACCGACACCGTTTCATTACCACAACACGAAACAGTCCCTTATTGGCAAGGTAGTGGTACAACCTACGGCTTCAATGATGTTTCAACGATTGACGCTAAAGTTTCCACCGGTAAAACGACTACCGAAGTAAAACAAAGCGGGATTTTAGGGGTAATGTTCGATACCAACGCCCTCGGTGTTTCTAACCTTGACCAACGGACAACCACCGCTTACAACGCCCGAGCGGAATTTTACACCAATTTCTACAAGCTAGACGCTGGATTCTTCAATGATTTAGATGAAAATTTTGTGGTATTCTATATTGCAGACACTAAGCCAGCAACAACAAAAGCGTAATATTCAATAAGGCGGTACGGTTCTAATACCGTGCCGTTTTTATTTTTTGAGGTGATAATATGCAAGTTAATTTTTATGATAACCAATCAAATGAAAACGTGATTAACAAAACTTTAAAATTAGTCACAAGTAAAGATATTGTTTTCCGTGCCACAATCAACGAAAAGAACCCGGTGCTATTGATTCACAATGACTTGCTTAATGAAGTTAATTATATCGAAATTACAAATTTTAAGCGTTATTATTATATTGAACACGTGGAAGCATTCAACAACCAATTATCACGAGTTTTTCTAATCACTGATTTACTAATGACGTATCAAAATGAAATTCTAAATAGTGAAGTGTTAGTTACCGCAACCGAACAGCCCAGCTATTCATCTAATCAATTACCGACTACCCGTCAATTAATTAGTGATAAATATGCTAGTGACGTCACGTTACCAACGGGATCAACTAAAGTATTAACAACCATAGGGGGTCAATCATGACAACATTATCAAGTAAAATTGACGGTATGCAATTGTGGACGTATGATATTGCAAGACGACCAGATAAAACGCCAGATACTAATGGCAACCCACAATTAAATAGTTATACTTTTTCCAATACGCAACAGGACGGAATTAAACCCACAACCCAGAACCCTACGGAAAGCCTAACGCAAGCCCTCAACCAATTTAGATATATTTGTGACATTAACCATATGAGTACTGGTAAACCTATTCAAACTCACGGAATTAAATTCACCACTAGCGATAACCTAGACCAGCAAATTCAAACGACCAATACTTACAGTGACCAAAAATATAATAATGCAATGTTTTATGGTGATGATATTTATATCCAAGCGCCGACCGGAACGACTGTTACTCAAGACACGAGTAAAACCCCTTTTACCACGTCAACGCCCGGAATTAAAATTATTCATCAAACAGGTATCGTTAAATATGCCCGGGGCTTTGCGATTGTCATTTTTGAATTAGAAACGGGTTACAAAATTCCAGTAAACAATACCATTACAGCAACCCCGAAAATTCAAAGTTTAATGACTGGAAATATGACGACTGGAACAACCGAAACGTTTAAAGTTGCTACTGAAATTACCCCCGGAATTTATGAAATTACATTGACCGAAGACCAAAATAATACATGGTATTATTGTGATGTTAATTTTGCTACGGTTCAAGATACGACTACACCAACGACACCAACGACACCAACAAACCCCGTCACAATCCCGATTCTTCAAGATTTGGAACATGCTACGAGTAATATCACCGGGGCTTCAATTGATAGAAAACTCAATGCGATTAGTTTAACTGCTGATTCCGGATATTCATTTCAGACCAGTATTCAAATTTTGTTTTATTCGGGTGGTAAAATAGTCGGTGATTATAATACTACCGGTAATAATAAGGATAGTATTACCATTCCATTGAACACCACCACGGAAAATACGATTACCGATAAAATGGATGATGTTCTGATAACCGCAACTGCTACCCTTATTACATTACCAACCGGGTATGAACACAATTATTTGATTACCGATACGGAATTAAACGCTTTTGGTGCCGACCAGATATGGACCCTATCACATGATGATGAGGGCGTAGAAGCATACAATGTTAGTCTATTTATTAACAACATTATCGAATTACCTTTTATTGTCAATGCAACCACTACCATTAGCAAAATTTCAGTTGGTAGAGAAAAATCCCACGTTGTATCACATGAAGCAAAAGAACGCATTGTTACCCTTGATTTAGGTCATGTTCAAGTACCAGCAAAATATCATAACGGTTATGACTATCAAAATAAGTCAATCAAGCTATACGCCCCATTCGTGCCACCAATTACCGTTGATAATGAAAACGCAATTAATAAAACAATTCATATTATTTACAAAGTCGATATTTCAAATGGTAATTTAACCGTTAACTTGTACAATGATGATGTGTTATTCTTTACTGGTACGAATAACATTTCTAGTCAATTGCCATTCTTAAACACCTTAAAGAATACGATTATTAACCGTGATACTCACTTTACAGATAACGATATTAGGCAACCTTATATCATTGTTTCACGTGAAACACCTATCTTAAACAGTGATTATTACCCGACTAATGAACGGGGTTTGATTAAGAATTATGATGGTAATATCCAAGTCCGTTTATTGAATAATATGAATATTCCTAATAATGAATTGTCTGAATTAACTAATCAATTAGAAAGTGGTGTAAGATATGTTAAAAGTAATTGATGTTTCAAGTATCCAAGGTTCAATTAAGATTGCCCCGATTGATTGTAACGCTGTTATCACGAAAGCAACCGGTGGTGTTAGTTATGTGAACGATTGTTGCGATAGTGTTATTCAACAATGTATCAAACTGAATAAACCGTTTGGTTTCTATCACTATGCCCATGAGTTTGGAAAAGTGAACACACCAACAAAAGAAGCTGATTTCTTAATTAAGAATACCAAGAACTATTTTACCCATGGTTTGGTTGCCCTTGATTATGAGGTTGCTATCAATGGAAGAAATTACACGCAAGATGATATTAACTGGATAGAACAGTTCATTGAATACGTGCACCAGAAGACGGGTGTTTATTGCTTGCTATACATTAGTAAGTCAATGGTGACAAGTACAGGTAACTGGTCTAAGGTTGCCAAGATTGCCGGGTTGTGGTTCGCACAATACGCAGACAACAATCGCACCGGGTGGACTAGCAAACCGTGGAATGACGGTAAGTCAACCGCACCTTTTAACGTTGTAATGCAACAATACACGGGGCACGGACGTATTAAGGGTTACAATGGTGATCTTGATTTATCAGTATTTTACGGTGATTATAATACGTGGAAAGCGTACGCCAATCCGAACAAACCAATTGTTCACCAATCAGCAGATAAAACAGTGGATTATTTAACTCCTTTTGCTAAAGATGTGATTCACGGAAAATATGGTGACGGTTTGCAACGTAAAGAAAATATTTTCAATGCAGTTCAAAATAAAGTTAATCAGTTAACAAAAAAATAATTTTGTCAAGTAAAATTTGAAAGTTAGGTGTGCCTAAAAAATAAGTTTTGGGTATGCCTAACTTTTTACTATGCAGGAGATAATTT
>JXWR01009492.1_pt1 | contig 11182 bp, 5 predicted proteins | sample 315541 | NCBI WGS metagenome assembly JXWR01 (sample SAMN03273951, study PRJNA271842) | soil metagenome | isolation source: rice field ambient CO2 | place: India: CRRI Experimental farm Cuttack,Odisha-753006 | collected 2013-12-17
TATAGTTATAGTTATAGTTATATAATAGGTGTTAACCTCGCGAGAAGGAGGAATTCCGGAATCCAGCATGGGGGCCAATTAATTATATAATAAATAATTAATATTATTTATTATAATTATTATTTATAAAAAAAAAAAAAATTTGCAATATTGATCAAATCAAACATACCTTTAACCGGGGCTTTAGTACTAGGCTTCTTCTTGAATCTTTCTGAAATTCGGATGTGGTTAGTATAACTGGTGGATTAATCGGGGTGGACTCACTGCAAAACAACATACTTTTCAAGTTTTTCACTGTTTCTGAGACATCCAAATAACATTCCCAAAGCTCATTGTACATGTCATCGTAGTCGAAGCCAGTATAATCTGACAATTCTTTCTTCACTTCTGGGATCAATTGATTGATCTTCTCGTCATCCTCTGGGGTAATCTCGTCATTGAGATCATCGTCGTATTCCTCGTTTGTGTAGTCGTGGAGATCATCATCATCTATAAAGTTTGACATCCTGCTGGCACTGCTCTGTAACGGTACGAAGCTGGGGTATCTATCAATTGTTAACAGCGTAAAGCAAATATTATTGACTCCAGATCTTTGCCACACAGTAAATTTGTCGCCGCTATACTTTTGGTTTACGCTCGGCATTATAGAAAGAGCAATCGTGGTGCCCTTGATATACGTTACCCGTGTAGATCTTTGCTTAGTGCACTACTAAGTATAATTGATATTATGACTATTGTACTACGCAATAATTGCGAAGTATATCTACTATTTAACGAACACACAAACATATAATAAGAATGTTTCACTTGTTAGCTATAAAGAGATAATTTATATACAATACAACTCTATGGTTGCAGCGAGGAGCAAGAAATGATATGTCAATGGATTGCAGGATGCTCAGTATGAAAAGCATCAAGATTGTCAATTTCCTCAAGTTCAATACCGACATCATGAGCCATTGATCTCAAGCTTTGATTTTTAAATGAGGATGATGGAGATTTGATGTTGGGTATACTAGCGTTGCTTTTGAGGATCATGCCAAGTTTTTGAAACACATTTTTCAAAATTATTGATATAACTCTTGCCTTTTGCCCGTTTTTGATAAAATGTTTGAAAAGCGCTTTAATAATTTTTGCCTGGTTATTGTTGCTTTGCCTGACAATTTCATAAAGCTTGTCTCTAGAGATGGAAACGTTATTCATCATTAGCAATGCCTCAATTTGAGATATTATCAACTCAGTTATCTGATCTTTGCTGCGATGTTGCGATTTATCTTTGTTGACCCAAATTGATAATTTTGAAATACTTTTTGAGTACATGGATACCTTTTGGTACCAATAATTCATAAACTGCTGTTTAGTCAAGTTTTTTACAATCATTAAATCAATATCATAATTGTTGTTAAGGCTTGATGACTTAGAGTAATCTGATCTCAAAGTTTGAAATCGACAAGTGCCAGAAATTATCTCATCCCAAAGAATGAAATGCTTTTTGGCCAACTCTGTATTCAAATTACTTAGGCAGCCTCCTGTTTTCACCATTGATAGAAGTGACATATTTTCTAAAGTTTTGGTATCGTCATTTTTAGCTCCATGGGAAAAATTCACAAATTGTTTAATATTCGTTTCATTCAAGTTTTCATAGAATAAATTGTTATTACTTTTCTGTCGGAAATTTGTCTCCTCACGAATAAAAGTTTTCAAAAATGCATATTTGATCATTTCATTAAATTTATCCTCAGTATAAGTTTCCCATTTGGCCTCAAGCTCACCTAAAAAATCCTTTATCTCTTGCTCTAAAAACGATGGTTTGTGGTTGCCGCTAACTATCGAGAAATGGATTCCTATAGTTGCGCTATAAATTCTCATACCAGCTAAAACCACATACCCTAGTTGCCGCTTTGTGCGAAGCTCCGAGATAACTTCTAAAGAAATTAAGAACCCAATAAGCTTGGTCATAGTTCTATCTAAAACGCTATCTTTAGGTCCAGTTTGAATGAAAAATACGATACTGTTGGTCAAGTCTTCAGAATTGACCTCATAGTACAAATTTGATCCTGGTTTGATAAAATGAGTTGTCGGTACAGTATGCTGTGGTTTTTTAGTGATTCTGTTTTGGGACTTAAGCAACTCAACATGTTTTGATACCTTATTGAGACTATATGAGACTTTAGTGGCCATGTTTATATCCACATCGCCTTGAAGGAAAATATTCGTAAATAGTTGATTATCAAAAAACTCTGTTACCAAAGCAGCAATATCTTCAAATGTGTTTTCTTCAAGTTCAGCTAGTCTCTCCTTGATGCCAAAAGAGCACTCTTCTAAAATAACAACACTTCCAGCTGTGGCTAATTGAAGGGAATTTTGAGTTGCTAAATCATTATAAAAACTCTTGATTTTCAATCGTGCTTGAAAATAATCTTTATCGCTGACAACTTCGGTGAAGTCCGTACTCAAACTTTTGAAGTCTTGAAGTATGGTATTTATCAATGTGTCAATTCCGTCATTGAAACCACCTACAACCACGCCAATTCTTATGTCATTTTTGCTCGATGTGATCAAATTCCAGCTATATCCGAGCACTTCGCTGAGATAGAGTTTCAGCGCAAGCCGCAGGTTGAAAATTTCACACAAAATCTCTAGTGAGACAATCGCCGCAGCTGTTGTTTGCATTTGAATACTCACCATGTCCCATGATATCAAACATTTGCCTCGATACTTGTTGGAATTTTCCACTTTGTACCATAGTTGATGCGAACTACCTTTTGAGACTAACTTTGGAAGGGTGTCAAGTAGCGTAGCCTTGTTGTTGTCGAAACCTAGCAAGATATTCAGTGACCTTTCGTAGCATTTAGTAAACATTTGGCTCATCATTTGGTATTTTTTGCCAATTTCCGTGATGAACATGTTATTTGGAAATAACAGTAAGCTATAAGTGTCTTGAACTATGCGATCTTGGACACTGATTATTCGGTTTAGCTCGTTGACGTTGACTCTATAATACTTGTAAGAAAACCCAAAGTTGAGGTCTTTGTAAATTCCATAACCTTGGTCTTGTTTAAACTTTTGATCTTTGTTAAAAATGTAGTAATCGTCAGTTTTGAAGAGCAGACTGTTTTGAGAGATTATTTGATCGTCACCATATATCAAAAGATTCATGTTATTCATGTTGAAATTCTCAAGAACAAACTGTTGCATTTCAGAAGCCACAGACTCCCACCATTTATTGCAATATTCTGATTCTCCGTAGAAGCCTTGAAAGCCTGGCAAACTGCTCCAGCTTGGTGATCCTTTAAGAAGCCACTCGCTTCCTAATGCGCTGATATTCTGTTGCATGTGGAATGCATAATCGGATGCTTGATCCATTGCAGATTCATTAAAGTCAGAATAGAGATAATTGGTTTGTTTTATTGCAAAATTCTCAGAGAGGTAACTTGCTAAAATGGCGCGGTTTTTACTCAGCAAACTGTTGGAAGTTTTGAAACTCAATTGAACAGCACTAAATATTACCGCTATAATGTAATCGAGCATGGATACTCCTGATTTTTCGAGCTTCATTTCTATCAAAAGACAATGGCATCCCTGATGGATCTCTGATACATAGCAGCAAAGCAGGCCTATTAATGATTTTTGTTTCAATAAATGAAAAAGGGAGGAGTCATGTTCAGAACCAAAAATTGATACTATTGCTTCTGAGAATAAAAAAACTTTTCTGGAAGCCATAGCATCCTTGTGGTCATGTGTGATTGGAAATGCTAGTCTTATGGTATTTTTCAGAGACTTTACTACTTTCTCGTTATATTTTATGAAAATGCATCTGTTCAATTCTTGTTTTCTGAAAGGTGGTGTATTATACTCGTAGCTGTCCTGCAAAATATGAAATTCCTCTAGTTGTGACGGTAGTAAATCTTTTTGCAGGCCTGAAAAATTCCCAAAGTCAAAATGCTTGATTGCTAATTTTTGCAAAATATTTGAAGATTGTGGCCCTTTTATAACTAAAGTGAACTTATCTGGAGTATAATGCTTTTTGAAATAATTGACCACTGCTTCGTTCAAATTGTTCTTATCCCCAAGATGTTGACTACTCAATGTGTCCAAATTTCCTGTAGCAAATCTATTAAATGTACAATCTGGACTAGAAAGTAATCTCAAAGCATGCAAAAATACTTTGCTCAATTTATGCTTGTTCTCTAAATGTTCATTATTTATTGCGAAAACTTCTTTTTTGAGGTAGATTGGCGGAAACAACGGGTTCTGGAAAATATCTGCAAACACATCTAGCGACTGATCTAAAACTTCATAATCATTATTGGGGCAATTCATCTGGTAATAAAAGCAAGTTGTTTCGCCACTAGTATACGCATTTATGGCACCACCGTTGGTTGAGGTTATTAGTTTCTGTAAATGGTTGACTTTAGGGTACTTTTTGGAACCGAGCAAGATTGTATGCTCACAAAAATGAGCAAGGCCAGGGATATCCGGTGGATCATTATTAGCTCCCAGGGCAACTGCAAGAGCAACAGAAGAAACATCGTCTGTAGGATCTGAGATAAGCAAGGTAAGTAAACCATTGGGTAATTGGATAAATTTGTAGGATCTATTGGAAATCCCGATGGGGATAAATAATTTAGCTTCGAATTTTCGAATCTTTGAAATTCTAGTGTTTGTTAATGACATCGATTATTCTGAGGCAGTATGCTTTACAACAAGAACAGACAAAAGAAAAAAGAAGAACAGAAAAACTACAAAACAAAACAAAAGTAATCAATCATTAGTGTCGAAAAAAATGGCTCATTGTGGATCAAAAGAGGCATTAACCTGTATTAATGTCGAAGAAAAGTTGATGTGAGCCAGTAATTTCCTAATTGGGCAATCTCAATAGAAATGCCAACTTAAGGTCCGAATCCAGAAAATGACAATCAGAACTTTGTGAATGTAACGTAAGAGGGGGTGGACTCATGGTAAAAACAAAAAAAAAAGCCCACGCTAAAAAATTGTATCTTCAGATAAGAGAAGAAGGAGTATTTTGTTTAGCAGTTACAATTTGTGAATTCTATATTCACTCTATGATCACAGCTATAGCTAATATATTGCAGCAGAACTTAGTCATTGGTTTTTCTGACGACAAGAATATTAGGCCATGTGACTTAAATGCTAAACATCCAAACACAGTATAATTATTAGAGGTGTACGGGTTTATTGGGTTTGCTTCTGTATTATCTTAGTTTGCTTTTTTGTGCCATTTTATTCTCTTGCATAGCATATGGACTGTAAATTCAAAATGTGAGGAGAGAAGCAAAACCGCATGCCCAATTCACACAGTATAATAGCTACAGTCGTTCAGCGAAGAGCATGGAAAACAGTCTATGAGGTAGTGAGGCTGGACCAATTAGATCGGCGACCCCGCCTGATTTGCCTGATCGTGTGACTTCGAATCTACGGAAAAAAATGTTATTGCCGAGGAGCGTCGGAAATTTTAAAATTACTGCCTATCCCGCTCTTTTGATGAGTTTCTTTTCTGAACTTTGGAGTCTGTCTGTGCAGAACGCAAGTAAGAAATAGCGATCATCACACGCTTTCGACGCTAATTGTCGTTGCGCCAGTCAGAGTGAACTGTTGGCAATATTGTTAATGTCGCAGTCTGGGCTGAATTCAATCAACTGTGCCTTGTGTGTCTCTAATTTGCTCGTAGTGGCTGCTGCGCCGTGACTCGGTCAGATGATCACGATGGTTTTTGCTCCAGGGCTAACAAAGCTTGGCTCCTATTCTTGGCGGCCGAGAAATCACCAGCAAGAACCGCAAATTTCAAGATTTAGCTCTGAGTTTTCTTAGCTTTCTCAGCTTTGTCTTGGTGTAACATTGGGCTCTACCAACTGCTCTTTGATGAATCTACCCGACTGTCTGCTATGGTGTTGGAGAGCTCCGCTAAGCATTATTTGGATGGTGGTGTGTTTGGCGCTGCTCGCTGACTCCTCGGGGGGCGATGAGCTGCAGGAATCTGCGACATCTGGGGTCCACGTGGGACCCGATTGGGAAGGTGGCAGTTTAGCATCGCGGCCAAAAAGAAACACAGAAGAAGAAAAAAAAGAAAAAAAAAGAAAGAAAAACGGAAAAACAGGCAGGACCCCAGACACTACATCTAAAAGGCTTTTCCTCACACGACCCAGTTCTTCTTTCAGTTTTTTCTTTTGGACAAGAGCCAAGCTAACTCTAATTTTTTTTCTTCGCCTAACTAACTAAGTTACCGTTGAGTGTGCTGCTACTTTTCAACATCAGAGACAGACAAAGGCTATCCAACTAGCTGCTTTCGTATCTACTCTATCTTAATTTAGGCCCAAAAATAGTAGCTTCAAACAATGAAGTTCGCAGACTCTTTAAAGTTCAACATTGTTCCCGAGTGGAGGGACAATTACTTGGACTATGACTCATTGAAGGATGAGATCTACTCCCTCGACGAGAAAGTCCTCAATGAAAAGCTTACCGTTAAAGATGCCGAGGAAGCGTTCATGAAACAACTCAACAAGCAGGTAGAGCATGTTGTGAATTTTTACAACGAAAAGTCGGAGGAAATTTTCAAAACTTACAATGAGTTATCGGACGAGTTGAAGAAACGTTTCAATATAAATATTGTTCCTGAAAGAAGCAGTACCAATGCTGATTCCAGTACTGAAGACTCTAATGTCGAAATCGATCATTACGACCCGGAAAAGCAGGAAAATGAGAAAGGCGGTAATTTGGAAAGAATTGTTTCCAATCAAACTGTTCTCACTCAGAACTCTATGGTGAAAGATTCTTCGTTGATGACCAATATTGACGATAAAATTTTTGAGGCTGAAGGTTTGAAGATTTCTTCTAAAAAGGCTATTACTACTGCTTTTATCAGTTTGTCTGAGTTGAAATCTTTTATTGAACTCAACAAAGTTGGCTTCTCAAAGATTACCAAAAAATTTGATAAAACTTTAAGTGTTGCTACTAGGGAATCTTTCTTGAACTGGCTAGAACAAAATACCGACATTTTTGACCCGCAGACAGTTGCTTCTATTAATGAGAAAATTAACAATTTGTTTCACAGTTACTCTTTATTGACAAACCAAACTATCGAGGAAGTTAAGAATGACTTCAAAATTTACTTGAGAGAGCAGATTATAATGGAAAGATCTGTTGTTTGGAAGGATTTATTATCATTGGAAAACAACAATTTCAAAGTCACGAAACAGAAGCTTGGTCACAAGTCAAAATACTGGGAATTTCATCCCTTCAACAAGACTGTTAAGATTCCAAAAATGCTTGTTCAAAAAGATTGTATCAAACTTTATATTGCTATTATTATTACGTTTGTGTTATTATTTGTTAAAACTTTGAATGATCGTGTTCAGGGAAGATGTTTAGCCTTATTGGCTTGTTGTGCTTACTTGTGGGCTACTGAAACTATCCCATTGTTTGTCACTGCATTGCTCGTTCCATTTTTGACTGTATTATTCAAAGTGTTAAAAGATGATGATGGTAACATTAAAGGCGGACAAGCAGCCTCTCAATACATTCTTTCTACAATGTTTTCTTCCGTCATTATGCTTTTGTTGGGTGGTTTTACTTTAGCTGCTGCCCTTTCCAAATACAATATTGCCAAATTTTTGTCATCTTATCTTTTATACGCTTCTGGTACTAATCCAAGAAGAGTGTTATTGGCGTGTATGGGTATTGCTATGTTCTTATCCATGTGGATTTCCAATGTTGCTGCTCCAGTGTTGTGTTATTCTTTGATTCAGCCCGTCTTGAGATCTATCCCAACGGAGTCTCCAATTGCTGCTGCTTTGGTCTTAGGTATTGCTCTAGCTTCTAATGCTGGTGGTATGGCATCTCCAATTGCTTCACCTCAAAATATTGTTGCCATTGAATCTATGGATCCAAATCCAGGCTGGGGTAAATGGTTTGCCGTTGCTATTCCTGTGTGTTTCTTTGAACTTATCTTCATCTGGTTACTTTTGATTTTCACTTTTAACTTCAAAGGTCAAAGATTAAAGGCCGTTAAACCAATAAAGGAAAAATTCAATCTTACTCAATGGTTTATTTGCTTTGTCACTATTGGTACTATCATTTTGTGGTGTATTTTAACGAAAGTTGAAAACGTTTTTGGTGAAGCTGGTATAATTTCCTGTATTCCAATGGTTTTATATTTTGGTACTGGTATTTTAAACACCAGTGATTTGAATGCTTATCCATGGAATATTATCATTTTAGCTCAGGGTGGTTTAGCATTAGGTAAAGCAGTTACATCTTCTGGGTTATTGAAAACCGTCGCATTATCATTGAAAGATCGTATTGAAACTTGGTCAATTTTTGAAGTTTTGCTTATTTTTGGTCTTTTGATTATTGTGTTTGCCACTTTTGTTTCTCATACTGTTGCCGCTTTGATTATTATTCCATTGGTTAAGGAAGTTGGTGAATCTCTTCCAAAGCCAAGACCATTGGTTTTGGTTATGGGTACTTCTTTGCTTGCTTCTGGTGCTATGGCTTTGCCAACTTCTGGCTTCCCTAACGTTACTGCAGTTGGTTTGGTTGATGAAAAGGGCGTGAGATACGTTAAACATAATACTTTTGTTTCTAGAGGTATTCCTGCATCCATCATCTGTTTCATTAGCATCATATCTGTTGGTTATGGTATTATGTCTGCAATTGGATTTTAGGTAATTTAAAATCAGCATCAACTGATCCATTGATTAATTTATAACGAAATGCGTTACGACAAATGAGAATATTATCTACTTTTTTCTGTCTTTTTTATTTATTTACTTATTTCTTATTTTGGTTTTACCTTCATTAATTCATTTGAACTTTTTCTATGTCAGTTTTAGTTTCTTCCATTTTTGATTTTACTTGATTTTTTTTTTTTTTTTATTTTTTACTCTTTGCCTTTGTTTAGTTTCATTTTCGGTTTTACCTGGTTTTACTTATTATTATCATCATCATCATCATTTTGCTTTTCTTCAAATATGTTAGTCGGTCATCTTGGTCATCTTCTCCATTAGCATCCGCGTCTATAACGATAAACGGAAGCAGCATCTTAAAAATTTAATACAACCTAGTATAACGAAAATTTTGTTCTTGTGCTATTTTATTTATCAGTTGCTTTTTTTTTCATAATAGATTAACAACAATGAGGGTTGTTTATAATATTTTCTTTTATAGATGATGGTTTTTTTTCAACGTAAACTTGCGTGAACGGGTTTGGCGGTTCTAAAAATATTGGTGGTTCATTCAAACTCATAAATTATCCCTATTAAGATAAGCACCCGCTCAAACATTATTGGTGTAAAGAGGTAAACTTTTGACAGAGAAGCGAACAGCACATCGATGGGCATTTGTTTAGATTGAGTGCAGACGTACCTTCATTCTCAAATGATTGAATATGGTCATAATTATTATTTCCTGACACAGGAGTGCGCTTACAGTACGGTACCGCGATACTGCATCGTCATATATCGTATCGTATAATAATATTCTGTCGCAGAAATGTTTTATGTACAATAACGTTGTGCTTTTGTTGTTTTGAAATTCATCTCAGGATATAATATTTTGCTCATCGGGAAGTACCATCGTTGTATTGTCAATAAGGCTTACCGTTTGCTACGTTACATCCTTAAGCTTTGTCACGATTTTTTGCTTGCTTTCTTGCTTTGTTGTTTTTCAATACCTTTGATTTTTTTTTTTTGTTTTGTTTTGTTTTGTCTTTGTTTTTGTTTTTCTTTTGTAAACAAGAGAAAACACGACGATCGGGTCCTAGCAATCAAGCATGTTAACCAAATGCCTGGTCTACTGGTGGGTGGATGGTATAATTTGCGAATCGGCAAGTGTGCCAAAAAGAAACGAAGCTACAGTTATAGCAAGCAAATCCCGACAATTTTAAGATCGACCGATCGCCTGCTTGTACTTGTACAAGGGATAGAAGAGAATTAAGTTTCAACGGTGAAGATACCACATGATGCATCATACTGCATGTCTGGCGTAAAGCTATCCATGTGTGACGTTGATTAATTGATTGTGTGTTTTAAAATATAATTACTATGGTGCAAACTAACGCAAGGGAGAGCCTCTTGAAACAAACGTTAGTGATAAAAAGTTATGATGTGCTGAGCGATCAATTTCTTGAGCTGTGTTTTTTCTCATGTCGATCTCGATAGATATATCTATCTGTTAAAAAAATTTAGGCTTGTCGGTTATTAGTGCACCCATGAACTAATATTCTTGTACATACATTTGTTGAGAACTAGTCTTGTCGTCCTAGTTTAGAGAAAGTTATCCATCTTAGTTGACAGGTAGCTATAATCATAGATGTTTTTGCTGATAGCTCACTGTATATGTACTTACATTGTGCTAGCTGAGCACATAGAAGGAATTACACAAAAAAAGTGTGAGCATAATGGTGAGCACACCCATCAGTTAGTATGTACATTCTAAATGTACGTCGAATAATGAACTATTAACAAATAATGATGATAGAAATAATAATAGCAAGAAGAAAATAATATTTGTAAATTTAATAGTACTGTCCTAATCTGCTTCATCATTATCAATATCGCTGTCCGCTTCGTCAAAGCCAAAACTAAACGAAAATTGACTAGTGCCACTGGTTGCATCGCCACGGCCTCCTTGAGCAGTTGCATTAGCGTCCAGACTAGTTTTGCCTTCACTAGATTCAGTAACAGGTTTTCCCACGACATTTTCCCATCGTTGATTTTGCTTCACTATCCTTGGTTTATTAGAGCTTTTGAGCTTTTCTTCAGCTGCTGCTAAAATCTCCGAGTACCCATTTTCGATAAGTAATTCTTTAAAAAGTTCATAAAATGGAACTTGTCCGATGCATTCATCATCCTCGTTGTCAATATTTGTATTCTTGCTATTTCTGCTGTCTTTGTTTTTCAAATAATTTTCAAAAACTTCTATCCTTTCAGTGAACGTAGTATCGTCAAGTCTTTGATTTTGGTCAGCTTTCATACGCTGTAGCACAGTCTCGATAAAAGCTTCGACTTTTTTGACATTCAATCCTGAGATCTGCTCCTTTTTGTTTTTCAAAAAATAAAGCACTTTAGGTAACGCGGGAACCGGAGTGAAGTTTTGGGTCAAAGCAACCGTATCTTCCACATTAATTACTAAATGCCACCATCCGTTAGGAACATAGTTACAT
>JXWR01007079.1_pt1 | contig 11172 bp, 6 predicted proteins | sample 315541 | NCBI WGS metagenome assembly JXWR01 (sample SAMN03273951, study PRJNA271842) | soil metagenome | isolation source: rice field ambient CO2 | place: India: CRRI Experimental farm Cuttack,Odisha-753006 | collected 2013-12-17
TTAAACATAGTTTGATGAGCATCTATGCAAATAGAATAACTTCAAAAAATTTTCTATTCCATTTTTGGAAAGCCCCAAAAAGCTATATTCTATAATTTCTGAATCTTATTGTGCTTGTGGAGGTCACCCCAGTTTTCTATAAATTATTATTCAGCTATTATCCCAATACGACTAAAGGTATTGAGATTCACGGATATTTTTCCCCCTGCAACCTTCACAACTGGAGGGCTCTGTTTCTTGATTTTCTTTTTGTCATATAAACATATCTTAGCGCGATTGCTAACAAAAAGTATAGATATCATAATTTTTCCTCATCTTGCACACTATTACCTATAGCAGCGTCATTCGCACCGCCCTCCTCATCGGATTTTTTAACTGTATTTCTCGTTTTAGATGAGTCTTCAACATTTCTATCGTTTTCATAAATATCAGCTTTACTGTCGCAATTTTTATCGCTCTCAGGACCACCTTCAATATCTTCATCTGCAACGGTTTCGTCCTCATTAAAGTTTTCTGCATTACCCTCAAAATTCTGTTCATTTTCTTTATCATGATCAGTGTTAATGTTCGTAACGTCTGTAAAACCATTGCTAAAATCTTGACTGTCTTCCTTATCGCCATTTTCGTCGCCCTCACCGTCATCGTCATCGTCATCGTCCTCACTATCATCGTCCTCACTATCATCGTCCTCACCGTCATCGTCATCGTCACCGTCCTCACTATCATCATCATCATCCTCAGTGTTACCGTCATCATCCTCAGAGTCCTCATCGGTATCATCATCTTCATTGTCCTCACCATTTCCCACCTCTTCACTTTGTTGATCTGTCTCCGCATCAGGTTTATAATGTAAACCCAAGCCCATCATAGCTTTCTGTATCGCGTTCGATGTTTTACTTCTGTTTTTGAGATCTTCCGTGGATTCAGTAACATCGTCATTAGCAGTATTCTTTGGTTTATTGAAATATTCCTTCCATGAATTCCATAAGTTGGCTGCTGGCTTGTCTGTATTCTTTCCAGGATTTACAGAAATTTGGGAAACAGACTTTTTTGACTCAATGCTTTCCTGGTCTTTGATATCCTCTTCGCTTTGATGACCATTTTTATTGCTTGAAGAGTTGCTAGAGCTTCTTTTTAAATTATGAAATGTGGCCAAAAATCGTTGCTGTAATAAAGACAGAGTGTCGGCACCGTTATATATATGCTTCGGAGGAAACAAGTCGAACAATCTATCATCTGTTCTTGAGTTGAATATCAGAAAATTTTGAGTCTCTTTCCAACTCTGAACCCAATTCAAATTGAATAAATGAACGGGATTGGAATTTAGCATATCTTCAGGTATAGTCTTCAAAGCTTGATCATTCTCTTTATGTAGGTCCAAATAATCACTTAATTTAACACTGGAAAGTAACCCCGTTAAATAGTCCTCGAATTGCCACCTAATGAAATCCTCACTGCCTTCAAATTGAGAGTTTTTTGGAGTTTCATCATCATTTTCGTTCCATGTGTCTGATACAATTCCAGATATAGATTCAATCCATTTTTTATCATGACTTGACAATTGGAGGACGGGGTTCAAAGTTTTGTCCAGAATATCTACAGTGGAATTGTCTGTATTGACAAATATGTGGCACAGTTCCTCCTTTTGTTCAGCAAGCAATGTATTGGAACTTCCAATCATAAAAAACAAAGTACGTTCTGACCGTATGTCATTCATTTGCTGCAGTGGAGTATAGGGTGAAAATAGTCCACCTTTTTCGAAAATCGGTAATGGAAAACCTAAGAATCTCAACACTGATTCTCGATTGCTTGATTTAAACGAGTCCACAACATTTAATTTCGAAATATCCTGAAATAACTGAGGACTGCCAGAATCCTGCAAATTTGACATCAAGTCCGGAATTAAGCTGATCAGACCGAACTGTAAATTACACAAAGCTTCCACATCGTTGCCGTAAACTATAATTTTTTTTTCAAGCATAATTGCTTTCAATAAGACTAAAGCGTTTCTCTTAAAATCATGTAGTATCTTTCTCAGACATAACCCAATATAAAGACGATTTTCGGCATTTCTGACCAATGATGCAGGCGTGTAAATCGACTTCAGGTTTTCGTATAAAGACTGGATTATCTTCCTGTCCCCAAAATCATGCTGCAAGAAAAAAGCATTAGTCACAATACTAAGTTTGTCCTTGATTTGACCGAAGATTGGTTGCCTTGAGATGACTACAATTGCCTTCTGTACAGTAGATCGTGTTACGTCCTTATCTTTAGTGACCAATTCATCACTCTTTATCTGTCTCGAGCAAGATATGGCAAACAAAGTCGTGTTGTCATTGATGCTATCATCACTGAGATCAGTTGCCCCGTTGGGAGGGCTCCTTTGTCTTCTTTCATCATATAGTAATGTGAAATAAGTAAATGTTTCTTCAAACGAGTGAGAACCATCAGGAAGGGCCTGGAAGGGTAAATTTGGCCATAGTTCTGCACTTTGGGTGCCCTCAGGTAAGCCATACCAGTATTCTATTTCAGGGCCTCTTTTGTGATGAAAGTCCACAAGGCAGATACCGAAGATGACTGCTTCCTCGTGTTCATCCATTATTTTGACAACAAGGTTGCAGCGAGGCAGAATGTATATGTTAGTTTGATATGGTCTTCCTGCTTGGATTCCTTTAAGGCTTCAAAATTTTCTTGAAAAGGAAACTTCGTGAATGAGCTGTAAGGATGCTTGATCGGGCCGTACATTCTTATGCAAGATCCATTATTGACTGCTCTCTGTTGGGTTAGCTTCCATATCTTCCGTTACCCGTTCGTATAATCATTACCCGACGGACAAGTATCATTTCAGCGGCTATTTTTGCTAGGCAAACCTTCTAAGCAATTATACTTCTCAAACGTTCAATGGAAGTAATAGAAGTTCAACTCACCCCATTAATAATCCACACATTAGAAGGCTGGGACAATAAAAATAAAAAGCATGAATTAGTGTGAACTTTGCTCCCAAATGCAAGTCTAAGGTAAGTTCTTTGGTTCATGGAGTTTTTGCAGTGTGATCTCACGTGCACTAGACTGAGTAAAGCGAACCTGAGTTCAAGAAATGATGATTCACCTGATGACATATAGTCCAACTATACAAGCAATGAACCCTTACGGATTGAAGTCATTCAATGTTCAATGTTTGTTGTAATAAGAAATATTACTAGAAAAAGATTTTTTCTTTCGGCGGCGTTTTCCCGCTTTTCTTAAACAATCTGCAGTTTTAACATCGAATTCAGGAATATTTGTTCGCTAAAGAAATAACACAGAAGAAGAAATGAAGAACATACATTGAGGGCGACGAATATATATGACTTATAAATACAATTGCTGTGATGATGGATCCGGAACCACCGTTGGTTCAGTGGTACGATTTGATAACGTCACCTTGTTAATCGATCCCGGTTGGAATCCATCTAAAGTATCGTATGAGCAATGCATCAAGTACTGGGAGAAAGTGATACCGGAAATTGATGTAATAATACTATCACAACCAACAATTGAATGTTTAGGTGCTCATTCCCTTCTGTACTATAATTTCACCTCCCATTTCATATCCAGAATTCAAGTTTACGCAACTCTTCCCGTTATCAACTTAGGGAGAGTTTCCACCATAGATTCATATGCATCTGCAGGTGTTATAGGTCCATATGACACAAATAAACTCGATCTTGAAGATATTGAGATATCTTTTGATCATATTGTTCCTTTGAAGTACTCGCAATTGGTAGATCTACGATCAAGATACGATGGATTGACTTTGCTGGCGTACAATGCTGGTGTGTGTCCAGGTGGTTCTATTTGGTGCATTAGCACATACTCAGAGAAATTGGTTTATGCAAAGCGATGGAACCACACTAGAGATAACATACTAAATGCTGCTTCTATATTGGACGCCACTGGTAAGCCCTTATCAACTTTGATGAGGCCCTCTGCAATAATTACTACTTTGGACAGGTTTGGCTCCTCTCAACCGTTTAAAAAACGTTCAAAAATCTTTAAAGATACATTAAAGAAAGGTTTGAGTTCGGATGGGTCCGTTATAATACCGGTAGATATGAGTGGCAAATTTCTGGACCTGTTCACACAAGTTCATGAGTTATTATTTGAAAGCACAAAGATCAATGCGCACACACAAGTACCTGTACTTATTCTGTCTTACGCGAGAGGAAGAACTCTAACATATGCCAAATCAATGCTCGAGTGGCTGTCCCCTTCACTACTTAAGACATGGGAAAACAGAAATAATACTTCTCCATTTGAAATTGGATCACGGATCAAAATCATCGCACCAAACGAATTGAGTAAATATCCTGGTTCAAAGATTTGCTTCGTATCTGAGGTAGGAGCTTTGATTAACGAAGTGATAATTAAAGTTGGTAATTCTGAGAAGACAACCTTGATTTTGACCAAGCCGAGCTTTGAATGTGCGTCGTCTTTAGACAAGATACTAGAAATTGTTGAACAAGGTGAAAGAAATTGGAAAACATTTCCTGAAGATGGTAAATCATTCCTCTGCGATAATTACATTTCAATAGACACCATAAAAGAAGAACCCTTGAGTAAAGAGGAAACAGAGGCGTTTAAAGTACAGCTTAAAGAAAAGAAAAGGGACAGAAATAAGAAAATTCTACTGGTGAAAAGAGAGTCTAAGAAACTGGCTAACGGCAACGCAATCATAGATGATACCAACGGAGAGAGGGCAATGAGAAATCAAGACATTTTAGTGGAAAACGTCAATGGAGTACCACCGATTGATCATATTATGGGGGGAGACGAAGATGATGATGAAGAGGAAGAAAACGACAATTTGTTGAATTTACTCAAGGATAACTCTGAGAAATCAGCAGCGAAAAAAAATACGGAAGTTCCTGTAGACATTATAATACAACCAAGTGCCCCTTCAAAACATAAAATGTTCCCATTTAACCCCGCTAAAATCAAGAAAGATGATTATGGTACTGTTGTAGATTTTACGATGTTTTTACCTGATGATTCTGACAATGTTAATCAAAATAGCAGGAAAAGACCTCTCAAAGACGGTGCTAAAACCACGAGCCCTGTAAACGAAGAAGATAACAAAAATGAAGAAGAAGATGGTTATAATATGACTGATCCAGTTAGCAAAAGGAGCAAACACCGTGCTTCTCGTTACTCGGGATTTTCTGGAACCGGAGAAGCAGAAAATTTTGATAACCTGGACTATTTAAAGATAGACAAAACGCTCTCCAAAAGAACAGTCTCAACTGTAAATGTCCAATTGAAATGCTCCGTAGTAATCCTAAATTTACAGAGTTTAGTTGATCAAAGGTCTGCATCTATTATATGGCCATCGCTAAAATCTAGAAAAATAGTTCTTTCCGCCCCCAAACAGATCCAAAATGAAGAAATTACGGCAAAACTTATCAAGAAAAATATTGAAGTGGTCAACATGCCATTGAATAAGATAGTGGAATTCAGTACAACAATAAAGACCCTGGATATCTCCATTGACTCCAACCTCGATAACCTTTTGAAATGGCAACGTATCAGTGATAGTTATACAGTTGCCACTGTCGTTGGCAGGCTGGTTAAGGAGAGCCTACCGCAAGTGAACAATCATCAAAAAACAGCGTCAAGAAGTAAACTAGTGTTGAAACCATTACACGGTTCATCTAGGAGCCATAAAACAGGTGCGTTGTCAATCGGTGACGTTAGGTTAGCACAATTAAAGAAACTTCTCACAGAGAAAAACTACATTGCAGAATTTAAAGGGGAAGGTACACTTGTCATAAATGAAAAAGTAGCAGTCCGCAAAATCAATGATGCAGAAACTATTATCGATGGTACGCCTTCCGAACTTTTTGATACTGTCAAAAAATTGGTTACGGATATGTTAGCAAAAATCTAGCCTTCTTGTATACAGCACAAATAAAAGGTTCAATTTACGTTCGTGGACTGCCCACAAACAGTATGTGACATAAATTGCTGTGTATCTCGCACCGCTATTATCTGTATATAACAATTCTAACTCACTTTTAACGATATTAGCATTATTGATTTCTTTCTTTTTCTGCTGAATTTCACCAAGCGGAAATTTTCAAAGCAGAATTTTTTCCCTAATTTGCTACAAGTGCTATTCTATCCCACAATAAAAGGAAATTGTTGATGAGTTTTAGAAGGATTAACTCTAGATACTTTGAAAATAGAAAAGGAAGCAGTATGGAAGAAAATAAAGCAAAGGTTCCCCCAAACGTCAACCTTTCGTTATGGAGAAAGAACACGGTAGAAAGCGATGTCCATCGATTCAATTCTCTTCCATCAAAAATTAGTGGGGCCCTAACTAGGGAACAAATATACTCCTATCAAGTCATGTTTAGGATTCAAGAAATTACCATCAAACTGCGTACGAACGATTTTGCGCCCCCCTCCAGGAAAAATAGGTCACCTTCTCCGCCACCAGTTTATGATGCCCAAGGTAAAAGAACGAATACCCGTGAGCAGAGGTATAGAAAGAAACTAGAGGATGAACGTATTAAACTTGTTGAGATAGCCCTAAAGACCATCCCTTACTTCGTTCCTCCGGATGATTACAAGAGACCCACCAAATTTCAGGACAAGTATTATATCCCGGTGGATCAGTATCCTGATGTCAATTTTGTTGGTTTATTATTAGGTCCTCGTGGACGTACGTTAAGAAAGCTGCAAGAAGATTCCAATTGTAAGATTGCAATTAGAGGAAGAGGTTCAGTCAAAGAAGGTAAGAATGCAAGTGACTTACCTCCAGGCGCCATGAACTTTGAGGACCCCTTGCACTGTTTAATTATCGCAGACTCGGAAGACAAGATCCAAAAAGGTATAAAAGTTTGTCAAAACATTGTTATCAAAGCGGTGACATCTCCGGAAGGCCAGAATGACTTGAAACGAGGACAACTGAGAGAATTGGCGGAACTTAATGGTACTTTAAGAGAAGATAACAGGCCCTGTCCAATCTGTGGTTTAAAAGATCATAAAAGGTACGATTGTCCAAACAGAAAAATCCCAAATATACAGGGCATTGTTTGCAAAATATGTGGACAAACTGGACATTTCAGTAGAGACTGTAACTCATCGTCTCAAAGAATGAGCCGTTTTGACAGAAACGCCACGGTAAATAATTCTGCGCCAATACAGAGCAATGACGTACACTATAATAGCAATACTCATCCAATTCAAGCACCAAAAAGATCTCGTTATGACAATAACTCGACGGAACCTCCTTTAAAATTTCCGGCTTCTTCACGTTATGCACCATCACCTTCACCTCCTGCGTCACATATTTCGAGGCAAGCTCAAAACGTGACGCCTACACCCCCTCCCGGCCTAACATCAAGTAGCTTTAGTTCCGGAGTTCCAGGAATCGCCCCTCCCCCATTACAAAGCCCTCCAGAGTCGGAACAACCGAAATTTTCGCTACCTCCACCTCCCGGTATGACTACGGTACAATCCTCAATTGCACCTCCTCCTGGCCTAAGCGGTCCTCCAGGGTTTTCTAATAACATGGGCAATGACATTAACAAACCTACACCTCCGGGACTGCAAGGGCCTCCCGGATTATAATACACTCCCATTATACAATATCTGCATTTTTTTTTATTTGTGTTGAAGGTATGTAGTCTCTATTTTGCATAGTTCCTTTTTTTGTTGATTTTTTGCCTTCCTGGTTATTATTAACTTTTGATATTTAATTTACTTACTAGCTTATTCTACTATTGTTTAGTTTCTACGGCCTGAACTACAATGACAAAAATATTATTTCACGATACCCTTACCTTTATTCAAAGTGCCTGTTCCTGTTTCCATTTTTTGGCTAGTTCCAAGAACTTTGATGGTTTTGGCTTGTCATCATCGATATCATCAGGAAAAACGTAATCCACGAATTCTTCTTCCACACCGTCCTGTAACCTCACTTTTTTGATTATTTTAGGGAATCTTTTCTTGACGGTTTCTTGATCGAGTTCAGTACCGTAAGTTTCTTCATAGTCTTTTAGCGCTTCCAAAATAGACAGTCTCCCTTGTTTATCATCCTTCTCCTTGAAAAAAACTATCGCCTCTTCAAAAACTTTTCTTGCCTCCAATTTATTCTCATCGGTAATTTCAAACTCTATGTCTTCATCCACATTTTCGCTTTGCAGTTTTGCTAAATCTAATAGTTGTTGCTCCGTCGGGGTTGAAGTTTGATACATGGCGAATTCGATCCAGCTTTGGGGGGAATATTGGTTGAGCTCCAAATATCTTCTATAAAGCTTCCTTGCCTTTTCAAATTCTTGTGATTCTGTCTCAAATGTTATGTATTTTTGAAGTAATACAATTTTAGCCTCCTTTGTTAAGAAATCAGAATTTTCATCTAGTGCAATTGTATATATACCTCTTACTCTATCCCAATCTCCTAAATTTTCTTCTAGTTCTCCATATTGTGACCAAATTTGTAGATCAGAGGGCTGGAATTCAATAAATTTCTCATATATTTTTCTCACACGATCAAATTCCTTCAACTTCACTTCCAACTCGATATATCCTTTGAAAGTTTTAGCCTTGGGACATAAACCGATTGCTTTACCCAAAATTTTTCTCGCCTTCGGTACATCATCATGTCGTATCAAAAATTTAGCATACATTAGCCATATTTTGGAAAAAGTGAAATGTTTATGAGGGATGATGTCGTCAATTAACCTCTGAAAAAGTTCTTCTTCTAAAAGCGAATTTTCCAATTCCAACTCAACATAGCATATATATCTCATCCACAGATAAATATACCTTTTCCACTGAACATTTTTTGATAGTTCTTTTGGTCGGCTGTCCACAACAGCTTTCTCGAAAGTTTGCATTATTTGTTTGGGGAAACTTTCTGAAATGAGATCCAAGTACAGCCACCAGGTGTCATAATCATAGGCGTTATTACCCAATATTGTTTCATAATCCATTTTCCTTTTATAGCTAATAGTTTCTTCTATTGAGTTTATGTCACCAAACTGCTTTTCAAAATCCAACAGTCCTGCCTTAAGCAATTGATTGGAGGGCCATTTTTCTATAGCAATTTGATAAAGAGCACTAGATCTTTCGTATTCTTGCTGCGCAGCTTCCCAATGAGCAAATGAATTTACTAATTTTGCAACCTCCATATCAGACCAAATCTGTAAATTTTGGAGGTTAGCTACTGTGTCTATCGCTAAAGAATACACACTTCTCGTAAATTCAGTATTACCATGTCTATTTTCAAACCTCACCCACTTTAGCCACGTCTGCATTTGCGGGTGAGCCATGACGTATTTTGAGTAAATCTCTCTTACACCGTTCCAGTTTTTCTGTCTTATTTCAAAATCCACGAAAGAATTCCATGCATTAACCCCTGGCTCCAAGGAGCACCATTTGGTGTACAGTGATCGTACAATTTCAACGTTGTTTAACGACTCTTCGACAATGAGATACTTGTACCATAACTTGTCTACTCTGGGCAACGTACTAATAGCTCTGTTCATAAGATTCCTAGCATGGTTAATACATTTGACTTTCAGCTCAGCATCAATGTATCGTATCCAAAGGGGGATGAATGAACTATCTACTAATAATGCTCTTTCAAAGATAGATCTGGCGCGCCTCATGTCGTGTTGTTCGATTTCGAATTGCGCATAACGAATCCATTGTCCCATATCCAATCGGTTTCTCTTCAAATAACCCTCATATTCTGTTCTCTTCCTTCGTTGATACTCTCGAAGTTCCTCCAAGTCTAATATATCAATATTAGTCGATCCTCTTGCTTTTTGCCCCTTCTTGTACACATCCCGCAGAATCTGCTCCGCAGAAACATGCGTATCAACAGCTGTTGGCTCTAAAGTGTCCATGCTGGCAATAGTAGAGTACTTTTAGCTCAAGTTTGTCTATCTATTATGAACTTGCATAATCAATGAGTCTCATCACCCCAACTATTTGGCACCAAGGTTTTTAATTTTCTATCGCGTCTTACGGATGTATATAAATTATTTAACCAAGTATAATAGCGGTTAAATTGAACTCGCAATATTAGGAAAAGAGCTATAATGATAAGCTCTTCTTGATAAATGAAGTCAAGTCTTCTAATTCATCTGGAACTGTAGAATGGGCCATACCTTTGTATACTTTAAATTCATAGTTTTGTATCTCACAGCTATCTTGATAGAACTGTTTTGCCTTTATACCTAGTCCAATAGGAACTACTGGATCCATGTCACCATGCCCATGAAAAATTGGTGTCTTTACATTAATGCCATTCTTATGTTGTTTCAGAATTCCTGGGATGGAACAAAATCCCGACAGAGCTACTATACCACCGATTTTCCATGGTAAAGTAACTGATGTTGCGAGAGCTAATGCGGCACCCTGAGAGAAACCTCCGATAATAATCTGCTCCGGTTTAATTCCTTTATCAATTTCTTGCTTAACCGTCTTTTCTATGGAATTCAAAGAATTCATAAAACCGTCACTGTCAACTTTGGAAAAACTAGGATCCCATTCCAAGATGTCAAACCAAGCAGGCATCAATGCACCGCCGTTTGCTGTCACATGAAGCTCTGGAGCATTAGGAAAAACAAAATTAGTATGCTGGAAAGCGGCAGGGTCTCTCTGTTGTAAATACTGAGCTAAAAATCCCCATCCCGAACCTGTATCACCTAATCCATGCAAGAATATGATAGTTTGGCGTGCTGGCTGAATTTTTGCTGCAACTCTAAGTCCATTCATATTCGATAGCGCTCAAATGGGCAAATATAGTGTATGTGTTCTTATTTTCGTTCTCTTTTGCTAACATTTTTATTTCATACAGAAGCCATTTTTCCCTAGAATAGGCGTTCTGAAAAGAAGGAAATATGAAAAGTAAAGGCTACAAAACTAAGGATAAAACAACGAAGGAAATAAGGGGCTCAATATAAGCAGATTAGATATTATCAGAGCAGAAATGGATGTGGTACCATCTCCGGGTTTACCAGAAAAAGTAAACGAAAAAAGCAAAAATATTCCCTTACCTGAAGGAATTAACCTTTTATCATCAAAGGAGATAATCGATCTAATTCAAACCCACAGACACCAATTAGAGTTATACGTCACAAAATTCAATCCCTTAACGGACTTTGCTGAAAAGATTCA
>JXWR01002040.1_pt1 | contig 11150 bp, 4 predicted proteins | sample 315541 | NCBI WGS metagenome assembly JXWR01 (sample SAMN03273951, study PRJNA271842) | soil metagenome | isolation source: rice field ambient CO2 | place: India: CRRI Experimental farm Cuttack,Odisha-753006 | collected 2013-12-17
TGATGAAGTTTTAGTTTATGTTAGCATTGATCAAAATGCTCTTTGTATATCCAGGACAAATATCATTAATAAAGATTTCAATATCTTCGCCATTTCCAAATTCATCAATAGCATCGGCAGGAGTATCAATATTCAGCTCACTAAACCCTAACACTTCATCTTCACCATAAATTCCAAGACCGTTGAAATCATTGCTCAAAGAGATTGCACTTGCGCCATCATCATTATTACCTTGATAAATTGTCTCCAAGAGAGAAATGTCATTATTGGCAAGCTCGCAACGACTAACTTTGATATTCTCTTTCTTCAAACTTGAAACTTTGATCTTTAAGCATGGCACAGTAATCTTTCTAATATGGTTTTGAATCAAGTCAACAATATCAAAACTTTCAATCGACGGCAAACGCGAAAAATTAGAACCCAAAGTGTAATAATTTTCAGCCATAAGCTTGTCAAGGAACCAGATAATGTGATTGTCAAACTTACTGTTAATCAAATACGCATGCACCGAGAACTTGAATCGACGCACAACTTTCCTCAATAACCGCGTGATTGTCTTTTCATGCAACTTGTCCAGATAACTTTTTGGATTGGCGCCGTTGCCATGAAATGAATCATTCAACAACACCAACTTCTTGATATAGTTTGAGCCATCAGCGCCAGCAGCATCTTGAGGCTTGTAATATTTGCAATCACCCCAAAGTTCCAAAAGTCTTTCTGTGGCTTCCAAGTACAACGCCGCTTCCTCAAGATTATCAATATCTTCAGCCGGATTATCGTTATCATAGGTCGATAAGCATTCAAGTTGTCTTGCCATTGATTCCCAATCAGATATTCCAGCAATATAAGATGATGTCTTCTTGGTGACTTCCAGAAAACCAGTTCTAATAGTGGATTTGGAAATATATACAATACCTAACTTGTCTACTGCAGGGTTCAAGTTATTCAATGCATTTTTGATGATGCGCATTATTTGAGCCATGTACTCGGTATTGGATAGAGATGATTTGTTAATTAAAGAAACTGCCAAAATCAACCTCACTGGAAGCGGTTCAGGACCAGGGATGAGTTTTTTTAAAAGTGGAAGTGGGAGTTCCATGTCATTGTTGAGAAGCTCGTACATGTGTTTGACTTCTTCAGGAATGATTTTTGTATCTGAGATAACGTCCCAAGCATTGGTTGACATTTGAATCAAGGGAACGAAGTCATATATGTCGTTTTCTCTCTCTTGGGGTTTTCTTTGGTGCTGGTTTTGGCTCAATGATTGTTTAGTCAAGTAAGTCTTCCATTTCTTGATTACTATGTTGCTTGAAGACCTTATCTTTAACTCTGGAAGACTGATTGTGGACAAATTGAGAATGATAGTGTTCATGTTAACTACCGAAATAGATGCCAAATCCTCCTTGTATTTAATTGAGCCGCTGATTGCCCCCTTGACATCATCAACAAGCAAGAGCATATCTTCGAATAAGAAACAATGGTATGTTTCCCACTGTTCCGGAGCTTCTTCAACATTAAGAATATCGAACATTACCAAACAGTCACTATTTTCTTTGATCTTGAAATTATCAAAATTTCTCAATGTTTTCAAGTAATTGAGAATCACCCAGTTGGAAATCCCTAAACGGTTTTCTCTTTCCACTTCAATTTCTTCAATAGTTTTGCTGGTGTTGTTGATGTCATATTCACTCATGTTGACATTTAAAAGACATGGTAGTTCGTGTCTTTTAGTTGACTCATTGATAAGTATCTTAGAATACTCTGGAATTAATTTGACTTTTGGCTTTGCCATTTCTTGCAAGAGTTGCTCATCATGACTAACGAGTGCTTTTGGTTCTTTTGTTGGTTGCGGAGTAGTAACGGCGGTATTAAAAGCGCTAGCTGGCTTGCTTTCAACACTAACGGGTGACATCATACCGAAGCCAAAAGGAGGAACAGTAGTGCTAGCAGTTAATGGAGTTGACGCCTGGAATTCTTCAAATTGAGGAGAGAACAATTCTGAACCATAAGATAATTGTGTAGTATTGAAGCTTGTTTCGCCATTTGGCGACACATTTGGAAGGTTAAAAATTGGAGGAGTAAAAGAAGGATCATAAGCCGCATTATAACAGTCAAGCACAAAGGAATCTGTGAGGTCTTCGGATAAACTTGTTTGCACAATTTGGTCAAACTCATGACTATTAATTGGCTTTGTTTGTCTATTGCAAATAGTGCACGTTGGCAATTTTGAAGTGTCAAATTTATTCATCATTACCAAGTAACACTCGTAATGGCAATCATGTTCACAAGTTAAGGATATGATTCTATCTGTGGTACCTCCTACAGAAAGCTGAAACGGATCAGAGCAAATAGCACAATTTTTTCCAACTATAGAACGACGTGGTTTAGTGTGCTTAGTGCTAACTCTTGTCACTGATGTTGTGTCTGAATTTGAAGAAACTGAAGTACCGGAACTGGAGACTGAGTTTCTTTTATAGTTTTCAAACACTGGACTAGAGCTCATAAATAAGTTGTCTTCGCTATTTGCGCTGCTTTTGCGGGAACTACTGCCATATTTCAAAATACTGGAGCTACTAGAAAGATATGTAGAGTAATTCGTGTTACTGGCTGATCTTCCTATGGTCGTTGGAGTTGTTGGTTGCTCAAGGGCATTATTTATAGTTGGTGATGCGTTGCTGGAAATCATCAATGGTGGAGGGATATATTTCTTGCTCCGAGAAAAAGATTTTGGTGATTTTGAAAAAAAGGGGTTGGACTGTACGGATGATTTCTTATCATTATTGTTCAAATAGGTGGAGCATGTTGAGCTTGAGCTACTGCTGGACTTAAACGTAGAGTGAATAGATCTATTTCTCAATGAAAGCCTGCTCAAAGGGCTCAAGGATCCTCTGTGCTTTGATGAATTAATGTCACTCATTTTTACTATGGTAGTAGATAACTTGCTTGTAACTTCAAACTTGAGGTTCGAGAACCAGATTTGTGTTAATCAGGGGAAGTGGCAGAAGGTTGGTTTTCTAGGATGATATAGGAAAACGACGAGTCCTGAAATGAAATAAAGTTTTGGTGACGAGCAGACATTTAAGTATCGGAGGTGTTACAGGAGTATTGGCACTAGACGCATTTCGAAAATTGAGCTTAGATTTAAAGTTGAAGGACAAGAGATAGATAAAACAAAGAAAAGGGAAATGCAAATTTAAAAGAGCATAATGACTAGCAACAAGGAAGAATAAAGAGGGTTGTTGCAGCCCGTGGACAACCACTGTAGACTTTATTGTCGAAGGCAATGATGATGTTGGGCAGCCGATCGGTCTGCTGCGTGTTGAGGCACCGCAGCCCCGCACATACGGGATAAATAAGTGCTATTTTTGACAGCTTCACAGTTTTATGCTTCCTTCAAATGGGATTTTTAGATAATGTCACATGATCATACCCTAGGACTACTTGGTTGCGTTACAACCCTGTTTCGGGCTGTTCTCAGCATCGTTGCAGCTGTCACAGACAACATTTCTACACTCTCTTTGCACCGTCACTGAAAGTTGTTCATAGTGGAAACAGTAATTCTGTTCAAAATAAGCTCAAAATATAACACAGAACTTTATCTTTTTCTAGGAATTTCATAAATAATTGTTTCAGTAGTTTAGTTTCCATGGCACAATCCGGTTATGCTCGCTTCTCATTTATGATTTCCCAAAAGGGAAATAACGAGACGCAATCTTATTTTAGTCCGAAATCACTGATGGCCAATCTCCTATTTCTCCTTTTAATTCTATTTTTGTCTTAGCCGGTGCCAGCGTACTGTGATATACGAACCTAAGCGCATTCAAAGCCGTTTGATTTCCCGAAAACCACCCGTCATTTCAATCTGTTATATTGTACACTAGTAGCTTTTCTGACTGCAAATTGCAAATTGCAAATTGCAAATCTCACATTTTTCCCCATAGTACACCCGACAATGTTTGATCTTCAAAGTATCGCATATGCAGTAGCTTATAATTTATGGCGCAAGATACGTTGACCTTTTCTCAACAAATTTCCTGTTTAGGTGGCACCACAATTGAATAGTAGGCTAAATCTTTGCCTCATTTGGGGACCTTCCGATAAGCTGTCAAAAAAACCAAATCACTTAAATTGGGAGATGCTGTCAAAATCACCATTGTATTTGAGAGGGAATACACACATTGTGATTGTTGTTGTTGTCTAAGTAACGAAGAAACAAATAGGAAAAAAAAAGGTGATGAGCCACCTGAAACATTGAATTAAAGTATAACTAAATCAAACTATTGACTAAAATAGAAACAAAAGAAAAAAAATTGCAGAATTGAAATAGGCTGAAAATTTTTACACCGCCTAGCAAAAACTTTAAATAATCAAATAATTGCATTATTTGTACAAAGAAAGGAAAATGTAGAGCTTTATTAATCAAACTTAATGATGTGGACCTGGTTGTGGTTGTGGTTTCGGTTGTGGTTTTGGTTCAGGCTTTGGCTTATGATGAAACCAACCAGGGTCTCTTTTCTCAATATCGCTGTTAGTAGTATTGGCGAGATGGCGGCCTCCAGGGCCACTTTGTCCACCATGCCCTGGCTGGGGTTGAGGTTGAGGTGGTGCTGGCTCACTATGGTGGTGACCAAATAGTCCTCCTAAAAAGCCTTTTTCTTCCAAAGTTGAGTTTCCAGATGCTCTTTTTTCAAGTGTAGAGTTAGTAGCAAGGGTACTGTTAGAAGAGGAAATAAAATGTCCTCCGGGACCACCTGGACCACCATGCCCTGGTTGGGGTTGAGGCTGAGGTGCTGGTGGTGCTGGCTCATTATGGTGGTGACCAAATAGTCCTCCTAAAAAGCCTTTTTTTTCCAAAGTTGTGTTGTTGTCAGTAAGTCTCTTATTAAGTGTACTATTGGAAGAAGAAGCAAAATGAAGACCGCCTGGTCCTGGAGGTCCTGGAGGTGGTGGTGGGGGTTGAGAAGGATCATGATGTCTTAACTTCTTATTTTGAGTTTCACTGACAGCTGTAGTATTAATAGGAGCAGCAGAGGCGCCAGCGACGTAAAGTAAAATAGCAATGGAAACGTTAGAAATCTTCATTCTTGTATTGTTATTACTATTGTTTGTGAAAGCCTATAAGTTTGGTTTTAATAATTAAGTTATAATGCTATGGAAAAAAAAGATATTTAATTATAATAAAGCAAAGGTACAGTTTGAATAACGGGTCATTGTCATTATTTATAAAAAAAATATGAATAAGATTTATTTTAAGATGCTGGTGTTTATGTTGATGGTTATTCAAAAATCAAATACCGAGATATGTTACTTAAAGCTGCACAGCACTGCATGAGCATCGGCGACTATGGAGAGTATTTGAGTATAAGCCCGGCTTTTGAGAAAATGTTCAACATGAATCCTAGCATCAACCAATATTTGTTGCCGTGTCTGCGAACTACAAAGCATAAATTTTTTATTTGGATGCCGGAATGGATGACAAGGTTGATTGGGGTATAAAATGAAAGCCACTGTATAAAGCCTTCTGAATTTTGAGGCTCTCTATTGTTCATACAATTACTTTTCATTACTATCAAATAGTTAGCATCATTTTTTCTTGAATAACATAAGCCAAAGTGTTTTTTTTTTAGCGTTTATTGCGGTTGTTGTCTTTTCATTTCTTGAACAACCAGTATCTTACATAGCCCCAAATACCAAACAACCTTGTTAGATTTGTGCCAATTCCAAATATTCTGGGAATCCGGCATAAATTAAATTTTACACATGTTAAAAAGCAAGAAGAATGCGAATAAAAAAGGCAATTCGGTTATTTGTCAAATCACTCATAGCTTGTTCCCTGATGAGAGTAGCAGTTGGGGGAATGCTATCATTGAATATGACACTACAACCAAAGAGAGCAAAAATCTTGATAGTTGAGTTTCTTAAGCAAAAAGACATAAACAGTTAGCCAGTTGCTCATTTGCAGTTAATTTTGCTCAACTTTTTTATCCGAACATTGTTTCCAAAACTTCCCAGAAAAAGACTAGGCGGAATACTGGTGTGTGGTTAAAGTCTTTCTTTCTTTGAATTTTGGAAAGTTGCTTTCTTCTACCTTCTGTCTCTTCAAAATAGGACAGAGTAATGACTTATGGTATAATATCCGAAGATGTAAGGGTGTATATGCCCTCGTAATTGCTTATAAGTTTAAAACATCACATGATCTGCATTGGACCGCCACCCTCGGGAGCTTTTGCTGGCGCTTAGTTCTTTGTTTGTTAACAATCAACAACTGCAATATCACAACAACTACAACCACAACCACAACTATTCCACTATTTCTCAAGCCACGAACCTTCACACCCACCCATCCGCAGCCTCCAACCCCAAGTAGTTATACGCTTCTGCTTTTTTCTCTTCTCTTCTCTTTTCGTCACGTCGATCTTTCATCTGTCATTGTCAGTTTTGAACTCTTCCTGACTCAGCGCCCCTGAAATATTCTCGACTATCCTAGCCATTGCAACGACTGTCTACTGCGCTACTAGTATTCTTTCCTATTCCTATATACTATATTATTACTCTCTTCTCAGCTCTTCTGGCATCTTGTTTATTGCTGTCTCACTTGCCTACTCAATCACTCAATCGCCGCCTTTTTGTCTTCTCAGTACGCCTCCGAATTCGACGGTCTAGAATCTTTCTTTTTCCTCACTAAGCAAAACAATTGCCGAAAATCAAGAAACGAAAAAATAATTGTTTAACCATCAAAAACATTCCAACCAGCCACAACTGCTTTCCTAAATACAATATCCTGTCAACTGCACAACTCAATTCATCTTAGTACACTACTCTATACTAATCACTAGATCCCTAATCATTCACCCCTCTCAAAATTTACTAATTTGGCTGCTTTCCAATTATACTGCCAATTTAACAAGACAAAAAAACAAAACCCAAAAATTACCCATTTACCCACTCACTCACGCACTAATTACCTTTTGCAAGGGACTCACAGAAAGCAGAAGGAAAGTTACAATTTGTTTTTACCCGCGATTTTGCCTCAATTGCACATTAGCTTCTTGTGATAGTTTTTCCATCTTTGCTTGAGGCTTCGCTACTCTTGTCTTTCACCTACGCACCTGCTCACAACTCGCAACTTATATCTTGATTTTTGCCCCTACCCAATCCCATTTCTCATATAATATCTTGGCGTTCCAAACCTCGATAATCCATCCCCCTTCATTATGGGTAATTCCAGTTCCAAGCAAAAAAGCAACGATTTGCCCAAGTTTACTAGAACTGATACCTCTACGTCTCAAAGGTCTGGTAAATCTAGACGTTCTTTCAAAAGTAAAGACAATGATGATGCTGCTTCTTTCAAAACGGCAACAAGTGATTTGTCTCGCAAATTTCCGTCTTCTCCTTTGCTTTCAAGAAGAAACTCTAGCCAAACAGTGACTAATAACACCAACAATACTACTAGCAACGTCAATAATAACAACAATAGCAACAACAATATAAATGACACAAACAACAACACAAATTACAATAATTATGACAGTACTAATTCTGGATCAAATAATTTGACTTTAAACGTTAACAACGATAATGATAATAGCAATAATTTGCTTTCACCTTCCTCGTTAAATTTGCCTCCTTCAATGATTCAAATGGAACCAAAGACTCCAATTTTAATTAGAAGAGAAAGCTACAATAATTCATCCAGTGCGTTGATAAATGAAGATAGTGTTAATACTAATGGGATAAGTAGTAGTAGTGTGACTAATAACAGCAATAATAATAGAATTATCAGTCGGAGTTCAAGTCGACATAATAGCTTCAATAATAATTATAATAATGATCCGGGAAATTTGGAAAGCAGTGGCGGTTCAATACATAACTTGAGTCGAAGAAATAGTGATGCGGTTAGCATTGCTTCTGATTTAAATGGTCTCACCATTGAAGAAAACGTCATTGGTTACACTAACAACAATAACAACAATAATAATAACAATAATCTTGATATAAATACTGACAATATATCAATCAGATCCTCTTCTGTGCCAGGTACTCCTGGTGGTCAAGCACTATCACCGCCATTATCAAACATCAATACCAAAATAACTTCAAATTCTAACAGTGGAGTAGTTATAGATGTGGAAGATTTGATACAACGACTCTTGGATGCTGGTTATTCGGGCAAAAGAACAAAAAATGTTTGTCTTAAAAATTCAGAAATTCAAGTGATTTGCTCTACAGCAAGAGAAATCTTCCTTTCCCAACCAACATTACTAGAGTTATCTCCGCCAGTGAAAATTGTTGGTGACGTTCATGGTCAGTATAATGATTTGATTCGAATGTTTACCAAATGTGGATTTCCGCCTGCTGCTAATTACTTATTCCTAGGTGATTATGTCGATAGAGGTAAACAGTCTTTGGAAACTATTTTGCTATTACTATGCTACAAGATCAAATACCCTGAAAATTTCTTTCTTCTAAGAGGTAATCATGAATGTGCTAATGTTACTAGAGTTTATGGCTTTTATGACGAATGCAAAAGAAGATGCAACATCAAAACTTGGAAAATTTTTATTGATACTTTCAACACATTACCAATTGCAGCCATAGTGGCGAACAAGATCTTTTGCGTTCATGGAGGATTATCTCCGACATTGCATTCCATGGATGAGATTAAAAACATACAAAGGCCCACTGACGTTCCTGATTTTGGTCTATTGAATGATTTATTATGGTCAGACCCAGCAGACACGCCAAACGAATGGGAAGATAATGAACGAGGGGTTTCTTACTGTTTCAGTAAAGTTGCGATAAATAAATTTTTAACGAAATTCAATTTTGATTTGGTATGTAGGGCCCATATGGTTGTTGAGGATGGTTATGAATTTTTCAATGATCGATCTTTAGTAACAGTATTCAGTGCGCCTAATTATTGCGGGGAATTTGATAATTGGGGAGCAGTGATGAGCGTTTCTGAAGAGTTGCTTTGTTCTTTTGAACTACTTGATCCTTTGGATCCTATTGCTTTGAAACACTTTATGAAGAAGGGAAAACATGAACGAAGAAAGGCTAATAATTTGCAAAGTCAATCGTCGTTTAATTGATGATGGTTGTCTTTGATTTTGGCTGCTTTTGACTTTGACTAACAAAAAAAAAAAAAAATAATAATAAAATAATGCTAATAATAATTATGATAACATAAATCGATTATCTAATGTAATGGTGATTATTTTGATGTAATTGAAATAGAAATTGATATTAATATTTAAGTTTTATGATTTTTTTATATTTATTATCAAAAAAAAATAGTAAGTTCGTTTGGCCAGTGAGTAAGTACTCTTTTTTTCCCTGTACTTATAGGTAACCATATAATAGAAAGGGCTACGGGAATATTATAGATATACCTTGACTTTATATCATGGCATATTTTTCGCATAACTATTTGTCTCCAATGATACCATACTGTGGCATAACAGAGCTACGTATTCTGTATTTATACTATGGAGAAAGGCACTGAGGCCATGATAATACATACTTTGAAAGTTCTTATTAGATTGCCTGCCGACAAGCAAAACAATACTATTATGCCCCATATGTTCTAGATCATACAGCTTATGTTCATATTTGTGCTTATAAAGAGGATACAGTCAATGTTATTAAGGAAATAGTAAAAAAAAAAAAAAAACACTTGGTTGAAATTCGCTGTATGCTAGCTAGCGGTCTCGCCCTGCTTGCTGCCTTCACTAAAGATCTTTTTTATATCACGAGCAAATTATGCGGGGCATGCCGTGGCCTGCATGCGGTTACGAAGACACGGGAATTAGAACTCACATAGCTAATAAGAAAACTGCCACCAACTGTGGATACACAATTCGGCAGCCCTTATTGAATAGAATAGTCGCGAAAGGTAAAAACAAAAACCAGCAAATAAAATAGCACACAGACATGCTCACTCACCCATTCACTCACTCACTCACTCACAAAAAAAAATAATAAAAATAAAAAATAAAAAGCAAAATGTAAGAAGCGCATAAAAGATCTTTGATCTACGTAGCACTGAATAACCGAACACCAATTTAAGCACATGCACATGCAGCAACCCATGGCCCCCACTCTTCCAGCAAAACAGCAAACAAGAAAATATTTTCAACTCCAACGGTTGAACATATAAGCTTAAATCCAATATATAACACCAAAACTCAAATGCAAATGCTATAAGTCGTCATCATCAACACAGGTACATTTTTTTATTTATACTTTAAAGGAAATTACCTTTTAGAAAACTCAGGGATTGCCTCGAAGCGTCTTGATCCAGCCTACTTGCTAGTTGTTTATCCGTCAAATATCAACTACGTCGCAAAAAATGTATCACCAATAGATTCTATCAAAGATGGCAACTTATTCATTGGCAAACCATTATAGATGATTTGATAAGTAGCTTCAAACAATGGGAATTCATGAGTAGCGTTGTCATTTTCCAACAAATCGTGCACTTCCTTAGTAGTGACAATACCTTGAGAAGATTGACCATTCAACAAAACCTTTTCTGCTTCAGTAGCATCCTTACCGGTTTCAGCCATGTATTTACCAACTCTGACGTTTCTACCGCCAGAGCAAGTAGTAATCAAGTCAGCAACGCCAGCGCTTTCCTCAGTAAAAGTTTTTGAGTCTGACTCTGGATAGTATTTGTCAGCAAATTTGACAATTTCAACCAAACCAATTCTCATAATGGCAGATTTGGCATTATCGCCCCATCCCATACCTTCAACAAAACCAGCAGCCATAGCAACAACGTTTTTCAAAGCACCAGCCACTGAAACACCTGGCACATCAGCAATAACTCTAACATGAAAGTATGGTCTGTGGAAAAGTTTTTTAAGAATAGCCTTGTCAATATCTTTACCTTGGCCTCTGAAATCATCTGGCTCATTGTAAGCAATAGTGGTTTCTGACCATTTTTGATTAGCGACTTCTGGAGCCAAATTAGCGCCAGATAAAGCGCCACAGTAGATGCCCAAATTTTCAGTGATGTAAGAAGACAACAAGTTACAGCCTTGAGGGGTAACATCAAGACCTTTCAAACAAGAAACGGCTCTAGCGGTTGTTGGAACATGGCCTTTCAATTGCTTGCACACATTACCCAAAAACTGGTGGGGAATATT
>JXWR01002139.1_pt1 | contig 11146 bp, 6 predicted proteins | sample 315541 | NCBI WGS metagenome assembly JXWR01 (sample SAMN03273951, study PRJNA271842) | soil metagenome | isolation source: rice field ambient CO2 | place: India: CRRI Experimental farm Cuttack,Odisha-753006 | collected 2013-12-17
AATAAAAAGAATAAAAAATAAAAAAAAATGAAAATGAAAAAAATAAAAAAACATTAAAAACGCATCACCTTCGTTTCATTCAGCTTACATAACTCATCTAGGTCCAAACTTAGTCTCCAAGATTCTTGGACCCTGCTCTTCCCATTCTTGCTTTGTTAACCACATATGTTCCTTATCAGCCATAATGTTTGCCAAAATAGAACCACCATTGAAAACCAAATTTTTTCTTCTTGGAGGATCTTCGATTCTCACCTTAAAGTTAGATAATCTGGAAGGATCGTTCTTCAAAACTCTAGTGAACCACAATTGTTTCAATTCTTTCTCCAATCTGGATGGTAAACCAGGATACATACTAGAGCCACCAGATAAGACAATAGATTTGAATAAAGTTGATCTGATATCCACATCACAGGATTGGATAGTATTGAAAAGTGCTTCACCCATACCTTGTTGTTCAACATCGATTAATTCTGGCTGGAACAAACACTCTGGGGCTTCAAATCTTTCCGAGCCAATCTTGATCACTCTGCCGTCAGGCAATTCGTGCTGTTTAACTAAAGTGGTTGTGTCTTGAGCCAATTTTGTATCAAAGTCTAAGTCATAGGACACATAACAGAATTTTTCTTTAATCTGTCTCACTGTTTCAAAATCAGCAGTTCTATTGAATGCATAGCCTCTTCTAAGTAAAAGGTTGATCAAGTTCTTGGTGACATCTCTACCAGCAATATCCAATCTTCTAGTTTGGTGATTCAATACCACAGAGTCGTAAACTGGAACAATATGTGTGACACCATCACCGGAATCAACAACAACACCAGAAGAAAGACCTTGACCATAAAGAGCCAACACCGCTTGAATGGCTACGTATACGCCACCAAATTGGTATCTTTCAAACATTATTTCACACATGGTCTCTCTGTTTTTCAATGGGTTCATTGGAGGCTCGGTCAAAAGCACTTTTTTACCCTGAGTGTTGACTTTCAATTGATCATAGAAAGAGTAGTCCCACAAGTACTGCATGTCGACCCAATCCTTAATGATACCGTTTTCCATTGGGTAAGAGATTTGTAACTGTGATCTAACTTCGCTGGCCTCAGAGCCACACATGATGTCTTTGAGTTCAACATTGGAGTTTGTTCTTTCTTCAGCTCTCAATATTGGTCTCCCTACAATTGATGGAAATGTGTGTTCTGGGAAGTTTTTACCACCGTATCCTATTTTGACGAAACCGGTACCTTGATCGAGCACAATTGGAGCTTCAGACATGATGGTTGCTATATGTGATTATGATGTTATTAGTAAACTGATGTTTTTTCAGTCAATGGACTCGTATGAGGAATTTGCTTCACGCTAAGCAATGGTAATGACGTTCTGAGTGCTCGCCACGTTAACAATGTTGAGGCTGTCCGCACACATCCGTCAATTGAATTCAGTTCGCTTCAGCTACTGCCCCTATAACAAAAACTGGCGTCTGGCGCTGGTTAAGCGGCCCTGGCTATGTGTCACGATACTTTTACATAAACTACGCACACACTACAAACAGTATAACATCACCACATCAAACAGCCAGATGTATATCAATACGCTGATTTTCAAAAACAAATTCCTAATGTCTTCTATTCGTACATAACATGCCATAATATACACATCTCCCTACCTAATACAAGTCTGCTTTGGAAAAATCGCTCGTGAACCCCTTCTGCTGATACGCTTTAGCATTGTTCTTGCCCTGCTGAATTTTCTCTTTATTTATCTTGTTCAACTGTTCTTTGGCCTCTTTGTAGTCAATCTGTTGCAAATCTTTCAAATGTTCGTTTTCTTCGTCCAAGTCAAGTTCTCCAAACATCACCACGTTTTCACCTCTGATTAAGAAATTGTCTTCGCTTTGCTCCCCGTATTTCTTCTCTTCTAGCAAGTAAATTCTCTCTATTGTGTCTTGTATAACCAAGTTTGCATATTGATCAAAAGTTCTTAAAATCCCAAGCAAGTTTCTGCCGTCTCTTAGCAAGACAAACACGCGCTCTATAAGTAGTAATGCGTTAATACCTATAATTCACTGAAATGAAGCATCAAAATAACATTAACATACTGTTCAATGAGCCGATGATGGCGGCCGATGTGGTGAAGGCATACTGCTCTAGATAAAGATTATCCACCCCCAGGGTTATTTCATTGACGGAGTTATTAGCTGGCCTGGCAACAAACTGGTTGAAATTTCCTGACATAGTGCTATAATATTATTGTTGTTATGGTTATGGTTATTGTCTGCATCCACTGTACTTATGTCCCCATCAGCATTTGGCTGTCTGGTGCTTTGCGTTTTGTGCTTTTTCTTTCTCTCTGTCGCTGCTGCAACTCGGGAAGTCCAGTAAGTAGCTGGGTCCCAGCGAGGTTGCCCGGTGGAGATTCCGCAGAAAAATATAATCCGTAAGTGCGGACTCAACCGTACAAACGACGGTAGTTGTTCCCGTCCCGGATGCGGAAAAAGCTGGATATTGGCAAACAGCGTTGATTTTATATAGTTCCAAAAGAGGCATGATTGGATGAACTTGACATCCAAGGAATGGAAAACATAGCCAGGACTTGCACAACCATCGCCATTATGAATGCCATACAAAGATCGCTCGGAGCTAGAGTTCCGCTGTTAGTGTGGCAGCTTTCGTCTCAGCGAAGCATTGCTTCTGCAGCTCGTACGAGGTTTCTTTCCCCATCCAAATTTGGTCCAACATCAATCATGCTCAACAGTCAATCGCAATGTCTATTCTCACAGCAGAAAGCGGTTTCTATGTTGGTATTTCGCAACCACTTTTCTGAATTGAGTAACTCTGCAAGCGAAAGATCATTGAGTTTGCTCCATAATACAAGTTTCTTCAAACTAAGACACAATTTCAAAAATATTGCTCCTCGCCATCACCATCTCATTCCGAAAAATCAGGTCCGTGGATACTACCGAGGCAGAAACAACTTCAACCAAAACCTGAGCGGTGGCAGTGACTTTTTCGCTTCTTTGCTAATAAAATTTTTTTTGGTTGTGAGAAGTGTTTGGGGGCTAGTTCCAGATTTTTTGAAATTGTTTTTAGGATTCGTGGTTGTCTCGTACTTTTTGATCTTTATTGCATTGCCGGTGCTTTTTGTCGGTTTGCCCATCTTGATCATCCTTGGCTACTTGTATTCAAGAGGAAGATCGTTGGTAAATTCTAGGGTTTCCAAATTATACACAGAATACTTGAGTAATTCTTCTTTGAAACTCACTGGTCAAAGCAAAGTGGGCTTCAATAATTATAACCATCCGGCAAAACTTCACAGATTGCATTCTTTGGTGAATAGAAGAATAAATCTAGCTTTTGAATTTAACGAAAACAATATCCAAAATATGTTGAAAAATTTCACCAGTACTAAAGATAGCTTTATTGATAATAGATCGTTTGATTCTAGGCTCAAGTTGTCGGACCCAATATCAATAAAGTCAGAATCTGATGTAAGTGGCACTTTAAATATCAATAGCAGCAGGTTTGATTCTTTGATAATTTATGAATTTTGGCTACTTGAAACGGATTTCAGAGACTCTAAGCAACACAAGACCGTGGCTCAGGCTAATTTGATTGTTGGTAGGCCCAAAAATGACAGAGGCGGATTAGACGAAAACGAACAAATTTTTGAAGAATTATTTCTGAATCACATTGAAGAAGAAGATCAGCCATTTATTATTGAAATAATTTCTCTGGGATTGAGCTTAAAGAGATATGTTATAAATACCAACAGTGCTTATGACAACCCTACTACTGACAGAATTATTACCATTAACGACTACAAGACTAAAACTTATGATAACTAGCTTGTGGTGTTGGTGTTAAATAGATTTCTTTTTTACCCTGTAATAATAATAATAACTACATTTGAAATTGTACAAAAGAGAGAAAAACAATAAAAAAAAAAAAATTAAAAAACTGTATGCTAATATACATTTAATGAAAACTGCCTTTAAGGAAAAATGAAAATGAAAATGACAATGAGAAGAACACAAATTAATAATCTACAATTAGTTGAATGCAGGCTGTTTGAACGCAAACGTCAAAAATGAAGTATGACTTTTAAGTTCGGCCTCATCTTTCGATACTTCTCTCCATTCATAACTTGGGTCCCCTTGGTTTATTCTCTGACCTTTTCCGAATGGGTTAAACCCATTTCTCTTAGCTGACGAATCTTTCTTATCTTCATTACCGTTTTCTTTCAAAGCTTGTGCAGCGGTGCGTTTTTCACCAGCAGTAACTGTAGCAGCGCTATTTTTGTTATCAACCCCGCCATTCTGTTCATTTCTCAATCTTTCCTCTTTTTCTCTTCTCATCTTGGCTAAACCTTCTTTTTTTCTTTGTTGTATATCTCTAAGCCTAGTAACAACATCGTCAACTCTTTTCACCATGTTTTTATGAGATTCCCATCTTTTATGATTTATTTCAACCAATTCAATTGAATTCCACCCATTAGTATTCAATGCGTGTATCGTCTTTTCCACTTGTTCAATGCAGGGACTGAAGCAACATACCGCCACTTTAAGTTCTGGATTTATAACTTTATCCAAATTTGGTATAGCCAACCAAGGAGCCGGAAGATCAAGGAAGATTGCATCAGCATTAACTTGCTCACCTTCCACCTCAAAGCCATTCTTGCAAACGTCTCTATGAGTAAGAGTCAATTTATCCAACCCGTGATCTTGAAACTCTGCCAAAGCTTGCTCTTGTCTAACTTTATGGAACTCATAAGTGAATAATTTTCCCTTATCGCCGACAGTTCTGTACAATGAGTGAGTAAAGGATCCTGAACCAGTCCCCGCTTCAATGACTCTTGATCCCGGAGTTATGTTCAATTTTTGCGTGATGAATGACGAATCTGGAGAGTACACAATTTGGGTTCTGTGAGGCAACGACACGGTCCATAATTCAGGAGTAGGGTGCAAAAGATAGATGAATCCAAGACCATTATTGCTGGCTATTTGACTGCCAAATCGCTGGCCAATCATTGATTTGTGCGGATAGATCCCATATCTTGTGTTCAAAGTCTCGGTGGAGTTGATACGGATTGGCTTGACAAGACCTCTGCTTATCCAGGCAAATACCAAGTCGCCTTCCTCTATCACATCCTTGTAGTTATTGAATGACATGATGGCGACGGTTGGGAAGTGGTGCGGTTGAGGTTATCTGTGAGCTTGACCAATGGTGAAATTTCCACAAGTCAATCAATAGAAAATTTTTTTTTATTTTTATCTTTTGCATGCAACGCATCGCGATGATCGCGATAAAAGGCCATGGGCACATAACGAGGGTGCAGCACCCCTATACTTGACTTGACTTGACTTGTCGATGCGATATCCCACAGTTCCTGTCCGTCTCCACAGACTTAATAAATAAGTGTCCAGGGGTATACATATACATATATATATATATATATATATATATATGTGTATATATATGTGGTATGATGGAACTATTTGCTTTGTTGCCTGATTTCTTTTGGCTACTGATTAGTTTTTCTCTACTTTATCTTCACAACGGTTGTTCTTGAAATTATCATCGCAAGCCCACATTTAGCCCCTATATACTTACGACTACTTACATTTGTTGGCACTTTGACAAGTCACGTCTTTTCTACAATTCAGCGACTAAAAAATGGTATCATCAATTAGCACCCCTGAACAAGAATTCCAAGAACTTGGGATACCCATTATATTCAAAAATGTTGTCAGCCCTAGAGCTTTAGACACTTTGAAAAAAGTCAAGCAGTTTGTTGAGCAAGAATGCTTACCTAGAGATGACTTATACTTGGAAGAAGTAGCTGCCAAAATCCCCGCTAAAAGATGGGATTCTGTGCCTCAACTTTTGGAGCCATTGAAAGCAAAGGCCAAGAAATTGGGAATTTGGAATTTATTCTTGTGTCAAAACTCCAACAATTCTGCATTCTATAACGAATTAAGTCCCGGTTATACTAATTTGGAGTATGCGTTGATGGCCAAGTTCTTGGGGAAATCTCATATTGCTCCAGAAGTAACCAATAATGCTGCTCCAGATACTGGAAACATGGAATTATTGATTCATTTTGGTAACAAAAACCAAGTCGACAAGTATTTGAAGAGATTATTGGATGGAGAAATTAGATCTGCATTTGCAATGACAGACAAATTAGTCGCGTCGTCCAATGCCTTGAACATTTATTGCCACGCAAAGCAAGAAAATGGAAATTTTGTGGTTAATGGGACCAAATGGTTTATATCCGGTGCTGGTGATCCACGTTGTGAGGTATGGTTTTTACTAGTGAAGACAAGTAATGATCCAAAGACGCCATATACAAATCACTCAATTTTGGTGATTGATGTCAAAAAGGCATTGAAGGAGCAACCGAACAACGTGAGAGTTACTAGACATATGCCATTGTTTGGTATCGATGACGCTCCTCATGGGCACATGGAAATCGAGTTCAACAACTTTAAGCTCCCAATTGAAAAAGATAATATTTTGGGAGGCATCGGTGATGGATTCAAGATGATCCAAGCCAGATTGGGGCCTGGTAGAATTCACCATTGCATGAGATTGATTGGTGTTGCTGAAGAATCGTTAAACTATACCATCAATAGAGCCAATAACAGAATCATCTATCCAGAGACCAATACTAAGCTTTCGGATATTGAATCATTTCGTGTTGAGCTTGTGAATCAACAGATTGACTTGGAAAATTTAAAGTTTGCCGTATTGAACGCTGCTTTTGCAATCGATGCCAAAGGATCCAAAAATGCCAAAAGGGAAATTGCATATGCTAAGATCAAAGTGCCAAAAAAAGTTTGTGAGATTATTGACTGGGCAATTCAACAATATGGCGGGGTTGGTTTAACTAATGATTTCCCATTAGCTAGATATTACATCAACTCTAGAACTTTGAGATTTGCAGATGGCCCAGATGAGGTTCATATCAAGCAGCTTGCTAAATATGAGGCTAAGAAGTTTTATCTCATTGACCAATATTTTGCTGAAATTGATGCAATTAAAGAAAAGGTTGGGAACCCGATTAAAAGCTCAACTAAATTATTATCTAAGTTGTGAGGAGCCATTAATGCTCTTATCTGGCAACACGTTATTATTGCGTGGGATTTTTTTGATGTGTTATAGCTTATCTTTTTTTGCTATTTTATTCTTTTGCCTTTTTTTTAAAGTATACGACTAAAAGTCATTTTGAAATATATGTTGAACAAAAAAACGAACGAACGAACAAACGAAAAAAAAAAAAAAAAAAGCTGGGAAAATGTAGAGACACATCAGCTCTTTCATTGCGCAGTTCTTCTGAAAGTTGGACACCCAGCTATTTCAACTACAAGCTGATTTGCGATTCAGCAAACCATCGGTATTCTGCTAAACTAGCTAGCATCAGATGGAAAATAATACATGATTCTTAGCTACGTTGTATAAAATTGCAAAATTTACTGTCAAGCTTAAACGTATAGCTCGTAAGCTTGCCATGAGTAGGAGAACCAAATTTTGCCTTTTGAAGCCTTAGGTAGAGTCATTGGCTATCGCAAAATTATAAGTAACAATTAATAGTACTGATAATAATGAGAAATAAGTTGTAGTAAAGCATAGTCCAGTATATAAAAAAGAGGCCAATCACATTCTGACAATGGGTAGCGGATAATCTTCCAGAAATTGTAAAGAGAATGATTGCTAAGAGACTTTTCATCATACTAAAATGGCAAGTTAAGTTCTGATTGAATGATTGATTAATTTGCTTGATGTTGATTATTTTTTTTTCCTCGGGGAAATTTGTGCGCCTGGCATTATCAGGCATTTGCATGCGGCTTGGATGAAATCTTAAGATAGCGAGGAAAATCAGTTGTGGCTATGGCGGAACTCAAGCTCCGTCATTTTTGCATCATGGCAGTGGTAGGCAGTGGCCATTACCATAAAATCACACACACAGTTGGGACTTAATTTGAGCTCCTTTTGAGAATCAAGAACACGCAAGACAACAATATCAAATAAAATAAACTGAAAATAAAAGGGTGTCAGAAAGATTTCTATTAAAAAATAAATTAAAATGTGAGGTTTGGAAGTTTTGCGCATTCATAGCATTCTGAAACTAATTTCCACATCAGTCACAAATGTGATTAACAAATGCTGTTTGGCATTTGTGGCATTCTTTTGAAGAATATCTTTGAGGCATATCTAAGAGGTTGGGGTCGAAGATGTCACCGCAAAGAAGAGAAGAGAAAATGAAGATATACTAATTATAGTTATTTACAATAGGAAAGGGTTTGTAGTCGATATGCATATTGTTAGCCGTCAGTGGCAGCTACTGCTGTTTCTTGTAGCCGCGAACGTGGGTTCTCCAGAATTATTATCCTAGTTGCGATCGATATTGTGCCAAAATTTTAGTTTGCCTTGTCATTCTTTTGCTGATTTACAGTGTGCACACCGCAGATACACGCAATAATTGGTCAATAATTGGTCAATAACTGGTCAATAGCGGGTCAATAGCGGGTCTTCGGAATTCTTATCTTGAGCCACCTGCTGCTGAGCGACGTTACCTGGCGCGTTATCCTGCTTCGCAATGCGGGTGTCACAATTTTAGATAACCTGCCAGACGCAGCCCTGACAGCTAGCTAAGTTTCCGCAGATCACACCGATAGACACTATGGCTAGATGATAAGCTTTGTAAGGCTGTTCTGCCAACAAGTGGAAGGGGGGTATAAAACATAACCGAGGGCCCTAAAGTACATTTTTGGGAAAGGTTTTCTTGTTCATTTGTTGCAAGCCTTTCATTATTACCTTTTGTGCTTTTCTTCTCATCCTTTTTTCACCCAAATTTTTCTGAAAGTCTTGACACAGACCAAGACTACTAAACCAAATAGTTTTTCCGGTCTTGATAGCTTGCCAAGAATAACGGGCTCCGCTTGACTTATAATTTCAATTTACTATCGCCATTAATATGCACACGCAACCATCAGCCAGCATGTCTGAGGGAAATCGGGACCTCAAAGTTGTGTACTCTAGCTATCGCGAAGCGGCTCGTCCTGAGATTATTGATGCCAAAGCAGCACATTCTGATAATGAGCTCTTAGCACAAATTGGCTACAAAGCAGAATTAAAAAGAAAATTCAGCACTTTGCAAGTGTTTGGTGTTGCTTTTAGTATCATGGGATTATTACCATCCATTGCGTCCATGTTATCCACTGGTCTTCAAGGTGGCGCTTCTTCTTTGGTTTGGGGTTGGTTTATTGCTTCGTTCTTTGTCTTGCTTGCTGGTCTCTGTATGGCAGAAATGGCAAGTTCCCTACCTACTTCTGGCGGTTTGTATTTCTGGACAAATTTTTACGCCCCTCAAAGCGTAAAAGTGTTTTTATCTTTTCTTATTGGCAATATCAACTCTTTAGCACTAGTCGGCGGCTTATGTTCCATCGATTATGGTTTTGCTACTGAGGTTTTAGCAGCTGTGCTGGTGCTGAAAAATGGGGATTTCAAAATTACTGATCCAAAAACCTATGGTGTGTTTGCTGCTTGCGTAGTTAGTCATATTGCAGTGACTTGCCTAGCTTCTGATTTTGTTTCTCGATTGCAAAGTTTTTCAATCTACTGTAACTGTTTCTTAATTGCTTTATTCTTCATTGCTGTACCAATTGGTTGCAAAGTTAACGGCGTGGAATTCAATAGCGGAAGCTTCATCTTTGGTGACGTGCAAAATTTGACCGACTGGACTCCAGGCTGGAACTGGGTCTTGGGCGGCTTCGCACCAGCAGTATGGACTATTGGTGCATTTGACTCTTGTGTTCATATGTCCGAGGAGGCTAAAAATGCTTCTCGTGGGGTGCCGCTTGGAATAGTTGGATCAATTTCTGCTTGTTATGTTCTTGGATTCTTTATCTGTATTGTTATTGCTGCTTGCATGGGCCCCGATGTTGATGCTATAGCAAGCACTGAACTTGGTTCTCCAATTGCCCAAATAATTTACAATGCATTGGGCCACAACTGGGCAATTGCGTTCATGGCCTTAATCGCCTTTTGCCAATGGCTTATGGGCGCTTCAATCTTGGTGGCTATTTCTCGTCAAATTTGGGCATTTGCTCGTGATAACGGATTGCCATTTTCAAACATTATCAAAGTTGTTAACAAAAAGCTTAGTACTCCGTTACGTGCGGTTTACTTTGGTGGTATAATGGGTATCATTATTGGCTGTTTATGTTTGGTTGGGGAAACCGCATCTGATGCTCTTTTCTCACTTTCCGTTGTCGGTAACTATATTTCCTGGGGTACACCTATCCTTCTTAGACTAACTACTGGTAAAATGAAATTTGTTCCTGGACCGTTCTACTTGGGAGATACATTTTCCCAAATTGTCAACTGGATCACCATAGTGTACATCTGCTTCATTGTACTAATGATGTTGTTCCCAAGCACCAAACACGTTGATAAAGAAACAATGAATTACACTTGTGTTATTACGTTTGGCTGTATGATTCTTTCAGCAATTTACTATGTCGCGGTGGCTAAACGTGTTTACCACGGCCCTAAAAGCAATTTGGATGAGCCTGATTTCTATCATGAAGGCGATGAGGTGCTTGAAGGGCAAGAAATTTATGTAGTTTCAACTGCTACGAATGTCAAAAGTCATCGTGATGAGCAATGTATGTTGGAAGCAATTAAAAGCGGAGAATTAAAAGCAGTGCGTTCATCGGAAGCGCAGGTTTGACTTTGTTTTGACTTGTATCTCACATTAACGCTTTCAATTTTCTTTTCCCATATTTGCCCCTTTTTTCTTTCTTTTCTCTAGAAACACTCTAGCAGTATATTTGTGTCTCGATTTCTTTTTGCAACAATAGGGAACACCGTTAGGCTTTCATAGATTCTTCAGAAAAAAATCAAAATCTCTATTCAAACGATTTTTGTATTGGATACTATAGCTGGAATGCTTATTGTCTGAGTGGATGTGTTTTTATATTAGTTCACCCTCTTGAAATTGAGATTCTAGATGATAAACTAACACCATTTTTTGGTATCGAAATGCGCCAATGTTGCCAATGTACTTGTGCATGCTATAGAAAATAGGTTCGGTTACGAGCCCGCACACATCATCTCCAGCTGCAGGAAAAGAAAAAAAAATAGTGGCGGAC
>JXWR01006138.1_pt1 | contig 11138 bp, 5 predicted proteins | sample 315541 | NCBI WGS metagenome assembly JXWR01 (sample SAMN03273951, study PRJNA271842) | soil metagenome | isolation source: rice field ambient CO2 | place: India: CRRI Experimental farm Cuttack,Odisha-753006 | collected 2013-12-17
CTCGCACCCACTAGAGACTTTAAAGAAAAGTATGGATTAGACCAGATATGGGGAGAAGTCTCCATTTCTCCTCACGTCTCGTCTGTTGGCGGAACGCACGGTCCAAGAGAAACTTATTAAACCTGAAGAGCTTTATCCGCTATCGAGACCGTTTTCTTTCCTCACTCTCCAGGTGAGATAGCTGATACGCCCAACATCGGCCTAAAAGATGTCGCCGGGGATCGGTTGAAGCTGCACTCTTGCTCTGCCTCGGTCTAGCCGCGTTTCGGAAAATGTTAAATTTAGATTCAAGAGATAAGCTTTTGGTCAAGTCTTGGAAGGGACTCCCATCCCAGAGTGTGAAAGCTCTCGGGAGAAGGGAATCGACAACACAACTGGAGCTGCCCTTTCTTTGGTTTAGTAAGAAGCTTCCTCAAGTATGTCGATTTGTAGTACGGTCAGTTCACTCGAATCCACTGACTTCATGCACGGGGACTCGACCATCAATCCTTTCTTGTGACGAGCTGTGACTGGGTGCTCTGAAACCTCCTTAAAAGGAGGGGCAGTGGGGTAAGGTAATTGAAGTAACTACCCAGTATTAAGATTAGGCATAAGCATAATAAACTGATGCATCCGAAGACGGTGAATCTAGAATAGAGGCCGGGTGGGGAAGCAAAAGATGCAAGAGAGCCTTTTTCCGGGAAGGAAGGGACGGCCGAGAACGATGTCCTTTCTCGTGCCTAATGCCTAAGCGGGAGCGCCCCTCTGTCTGCTACTTTACACTACTCCTTGAACTGGACTTGAGGCTCTCCTCGAAACTATTCCGAAGTTTTGAATTCCATTTCTATGGATAGGTTCTAAGCATATGAGAGAAAGGCGGATGAAAGGCAGTGACCCTAAGTTCCGAATCTTGCCCTGAATAAGTAAGGTTTCGGGGAAGTTAGAAGCCTTTCGGGCTGAATAGGGGCGGGGAGAGGGTGTAGTGTAGTAAAGGAGGTGGGCTTAGAGCCAGCAAGCAAAGTAAGGCAAAGCTTTATCGCGAAGAAGGCAGATGAATGAATTGGTTCCAGGGTATGCCTTCCGAGGTATGCCGGGCAATAAGGGCAAGGAAGGCTGCGGGAAGAGTTTCAGGACTAGGCCAGAGGACTCCTGTCCATAAGGCTAGGAAGGCAGGAGCAAAAAGATTGAACTAGCCCACGCATCTGCTCCCCTCTCAATCCACCAATAACTAACTCCCATCTCCCAGCATCTCATTCCCACCCCGTCGTCGAGAGCAGCCAGCCCGACGTTTTTATGCGAGTGCCCCATGAAGAGATTTTCAATCTCGAATCTCCGTCTGGTTCCCCGGTGGGGTATTCATCCATTGATCGACCAACTGATTATAGAGAAGCAAAAGTCTCTTGAATCTCCATTGGCGGCAAGCAGTTCCCTTTCTTTTCTCGAGGCAGGAGGGAATGAAAGGCGAATTAAAGCTACAATATGACCTGGAAAAAGAGACTAACAGCTGCTGTTTTTGGATCGATTCATCAGGTAGGATGAAATGAGAGAAAGGGAAGATGCTGCCTCGACATCTGTTTGTCCACGATAAGGGTAATGTGCCCTAAACCATAAGTTGGAGTATGTCCTCTCGGACAACCGACGGTTCTTCGATTCCCTGGCCCTCTGTTGGTTCTGCTATCCGGACCCCAGCCGGGGCTTTAATCATTCCCGGTGATTCGGTGCAGACGCTGTACTTAAGGCTAGAGGGTAAATCTGTGGTTACAATATCCTTGAAGTAATCACTCCCTATGCATTCTTCCGCCAGATCATAAGCTTTTCCCAGAATTGTTGGCCCTACCTGATAGATGCTTTCAACACTTCGAGTTGGTCTGCCATAATATCCAGGAAATGTTGGGAGCTCTGTGTGATAAATAGAACATTGTTGAATTGGAAATGCTATTCGTGCCGGTGAATCGACGAAACTATGTCCTTTGCAGCTTTTTGTGCAATGTCATATGTCGTAAAAAAAAATGTTGGTGCAGGCTGTCTTCGTATGCTTTTTCAAAAGCAAGAATTACTACTATTTATTGACTTTATGAAAAGAAAGTAAATTGACACTTTATGTCTCTCTTTCGAAATTGAAACTTGAAAATAGTAGGAAACGGAAAGCTGGCACTCTCTAGGTTGTTTCGCGACTAGGTGGGTGGGTAGCTTTAACCCGAATTTAAATAAGATTGGATTTTAGTTTTGAATAAATTCTTCAATCCCCGAAGGGCGAGCTCGGATCCAGAGATGGAAGCAGTTATGAAATGAAAACAAGGAGAAGAAGAAAACAAGAAGACAAGAAAAGAATAAGATAGGCGAGGGGTGGTTTGAGTTGAGTGCGGTTCTTTCTTTTCTCCTTAAGCTGCTCTCTCCTTTTATCAACTTATGAAAAAACTGCCTATTGATCTTCCGTCGCTCGCTATGGATGGTTGCAGTTGCCAAAAGGCTACCTTTTCGCACAACACTTAAATGAGTCACTGACTGGTTTTTTACGTACGTAATACTTAACCTTACAATCGGCATTGCCCTTCTTCTTGCAACAGAGGATTCGTTCTCTACGCCGAAAGGACTAAGAGCTCTTATTCCGCAGCCTTTAGCACATAATGGAATTCCTCCTTCTATGCCTCCTCATCTGTCTCGCCTGCAAATCCTGCTAACAGCCTAGTCTATTAGGAAACAGCTGATTCAATTGCTAAAACTGCTGTTCGAGAAGGGACTAACGGCACTGATTTCTAGTGCTATAACAGAAACAGCCCTTAACGCGCAAATAAAAGCCCTCACAACACTCTTTACCTGCAACTGCTCCCGCTTATGGTAGTAGTTAAACAGGTGGTGGACATGTATCTGCAGCCTCTGCTGCTGGTAGATTGACTGTTTTATATGGACTGAGGCTGCAACTGAGGGTAGTGCCTGAGAATGCTACTCTATTCCTGGAATTAGGGAAAACAACCCGGTGGGGTAAAGTCGTCAAGTGGACTATGGTTCACAATAATAGTGACTGACACGAGATGCGATGCCAAGTTAGAAGGTCAAAAGTAAGAATGTTGGAGGGGTGATGCAATGATCCTAGGTGTAGATTGGCTTATCCGCCTGGGGCCACTGAAGGTAGACTGGGGAAAGGGATCTTTAATGAAGGGGTACTTACACCGTTAAAAACATACTCCATACCTAGTTTACATATTATTGCCTAGTGGGAATGATGGAATTCCCAGAAAGCGAACCATTGTTAAGTAAAGCCGAGTCCTTTGCTACCTACGAGATGACAGCCACTTCTGACCCCAGCGCAAAAGATGTGACTAAAATCTTCTGAGACCAGGTGTATAGGCGGGCTGCCTACACACATCATAACTCACAGCCGATATTTACAAGCTTTTTTGGCTAGAACTTTTTCACAGCCTAAATGTAAAGCGGAACATGAAGCTTACCACCCACAAACAGATGTTCCTCAACTCAGAAATATGCCTCGCGGGTTCATCTGTGCATTGAAACCTCTTTCAGACCCTCATTCGCCCTTTACTAGAAGGTAAGGCGCGCAGCTGCTGGTCTTTCACTTGGAATGGAACAGGTATATCTCTTTGGCCCGGGGAATCCCAAACAAAATGTCGTCGGCGTATCGCGCATAGTAGATCCTGAGTGACCATTAGCAGCCAGCCAGTGCCATACCAACTCTGCCTCACCAGCCAGCGAGCGTAAGAATGGAGCGAGCGAGCCTGCAACTATGTAGCGAGCCTATTCGAAACGATGCCAGACATTGCAATGAAAGAAAAACACTTTCCTGTCTGTGTTATAGCTAGGACTTGGATGTTCCGGAATCCTCTTGCCGAGCTGGAACGACCCATCTCCTATTTCAGCTTCCAACGCCTACACGTTGAGTCTCAGTTACTCGAGAAAGACTTATTCATAGTGGAGATAGTCAACCTCCACCAGCAAGCAGCACCGGAGTGAATCCTTTCGATCTTTTTTGAGAGGGAAAATGATAATGAAAAAGGAGAAAAATAAAAACGCTGAGAGACACATTGCAAAAAGAATCGCTTATTTCAATGTTGTAAACTAGTGAGTGGTACAGGAGTTATGTGGTCACTAACCCTCATCCTAATAGGGACACCTTGATTAGTGAGGTCAAGAATAGGTTTCTGTGCATCCAAATCTGTAACCCAGTTGATGAATTAAGAAAATGACATTAGGTTGGATCTGTAAGGGAGTATATGAGCAAGTTTGAAAAAGTAAAGGCCGGACTGATCTTGGAAAAAAACCCTAATCTTACTGAGTAATAGAAAAGGGAAATCTGCTTAAACTAAACTAATGCTACCCTCGGAAAGGGTGGTTCCAAATCCAATAGCGGAACAGCGATAGCGAACCTTGCTGCGGATTGAAATAGTTGTTTCACTTTTCCAATGACGGTGTAGGTTCCTACGAGCGAATAAATGGCGAGCTTTAGACCAAGCGCTATCCCTTAGACCAGGGGAAGGGGAATATGTACGCATGAGTTTGTTTGTTGGGTGGGATGAATCGGCATGGGCGCTTTTCCGTCAATTTGGCGGCTATCCTGTGTGGGTTAGGGGGTACGGTACCCATCCAACCATGCCAATTGGTATTTAGCCTCGATTGCTGCTATCCAACGAAGCATACGAATTAGGATTTAGCGGAACGGATTCCTTCCAACGGCTCATCGCGGATGTCAAGGGTACGGGTGAAATCTATTCAATGGTTGTATTGGCAAGGCATGCTTGTGATTGCCATGTTCCGAGAAGAGCACGGCTAAGGGCTAAGCAGACAAGGCACGGGTCCTATCCGCGGATTCGCAATAGTTGTAGTTCCTCGAAAGGACATCGTTCGCTTGCGGCTGAAGTGGAGATACGGCAGTAGTTCCTATCCGGTTTTCAACGGCTAAGGGTCGGTCCATAGAACCCTCGGTTTCGGCTTTCCTACTCGGCTTTTCCACGACTTGGATCGTATAATGATGATCGGAACTGAAAAAGAATAAGATAGGCGAGGAATTTCCTTCAATCGGTTAGAAAAGCTAGAATAGAAGTAGTCCAAGCATCCTGGTTGTCAATCAATAGAATGAAACTGCAAACACAAGAAGGAAACTGTCCATAGTCCTTAGTTCAATCGAATAGGTCAATTCAGGAAAGGGTATCTCAACTCCGATATTCTTCCCTCCCCGAGAGGAAACAATATCTGTCTCTAGAACGATAGAGTTCCCTGTTGGTTTCATTGCTTTGGAGTACAGGTACAGTTTACCTGTAATACCTGATCCTTTACGTATTATCGATTGATAGCATAGCATGGATGAGCCAACTCCTCAATGCCTGAGAGAGGAGGAATGCGATGCTGTGTCGAAGAAAGGTCATAAAGTACAGTGCCCAGCGAAAGAAGTATGGTATGCTATTTCCCCTACTCGAGGAGAAGTATTAAGGAAAAGAAAAGATAAGGAAGAAAGTAAGCACTAATATTGCAGGTATTCTCTAATTGTTGGTAAAAGGTATGCGTATACTTAAATTGAATTGATCATCCCCATGCTTCAAACCAATAGCATAACCCCTTCCAGTTCCATCTCATATCTTGGGCTTAGGGGAAATGGGGCACTCTAGAAAGGATACCGAAGATTTCTACAGGTTGATCAACAAGTAAATCCTCCCGGATATGAAAAGACAAGATCAATATGTCAGCTAGCTTACTAATACGGCAGCTGCTTAAACTCATGCTGTACCTACATATCTCATTTGGCTATCCTTACCTATTGGCTATCCCAGGTGACCTTACACCTAATGGACTAATGCCAAGCTTGAAACTCCTATGTAGAGGGAGCTATCTCGCCTATGTTTACGTTGCAATGCTACTCCTCTGTTCTGTTTCTAGTGCGGTTATGTGTATTACAAGTTTTAATAAGAGCGCACTACTCATCCCTTGGGAGATGGAGCGTTGAGTTAAGTAGTAGTTGTATCTAGCGTTTAAGTAAGTCACTTATAAGAAAGTTAGCTTGTCGTTTCACTTGCTTGAGTTATCGTTTCAGTACTATATAGCAACATAGAATTGAGATTGAAAGTCAGCTATTCTCCGTTCCTGATACCCATTAAGGGCATCACTCACTCCCTTGAGGGTATACAGACCTATTCAATATGTCATTTCCGAAACCGTACCCCCTGCTCAATCTTAGACACTGTGGCTACGTGCCTTCAAACCACTGGGGGTTCCGTCTTATGTCAGCCGACAGGACTTCTAGAGCCAAGGCAAGGAAACAGAACTTCCACATCCTCTGTTCACACTACCTGGATTGGAATTGGTTCTATCGAGATATACAGACTTGAAACTGGAATTTCTTGGTGCTCAACTGCTTATTCTGCTTTTCCTGGTACCGGTATAGATAGATAGAAAGCGCATTCAATCGAGAAAAGGATCAACTGATCCACCTCTTGACTTTTTTGTTTTTTATTCGGCTGTTTCAGCATAGGTTGGGTCATCAAGTTGCGGGTCTCCGGTTGCAGGCAGGTCCGGTTGCGGGTTTTGAAGCGCCTACCAACTTAATTGTGATTGAAATGACGATGGCAACAGGTTTCGCTTCTGCAGCGGGCATATTATCAGCATCAGCCATAAAATCTAGAGATCGCAATGCGTTACCCACTTTTGGATCCGTAAAACGGAGAACATCAGTCGGGCACTCCACAGAGGGACTTTCCTGAATTAGTGATACGAAAAAGTAAACGAATAAATGCGGGAAAAGCAAGAAAACGTATGCGCAGGCGCAAGGGAATGAATATCAAATATTATCGGGACCCAATCGAATATGAAAGAAAAAAAGGGTTGATCGCCCTCCGATCTTTCCTTTGAACGAGCAGTTAGCGAAGCGATGAAAGTGCTTCTTTCCCGGGTGCTGGGTTTCCGGCATTCAAGTTGCAGTTTCTGGCATGTGTTCGTAAACGCATGAAATCGGGTGAGCCCCGACCTTTTAGTATAAAATTTTTTTCACGCACTTCGCTTCCCAGCTTATCTAATTCATCTTGGCGCTTCAAGCGACTTAATAACTCGGTCAACTCTTTTCCCGCTTTCCTGCACGTGCCAAAGCTGCCAACACGCCCTGCTCACGACAAGTATTTGGCTCTCAAACCTAACTTTCATATTCCCCGAAAGGCGGGTCTGGGTTAATGAGGGAAGACCCAAGGGCGTACCTCAAAGTGGAAAGGCGAAAATCACGTATTCTACGGAGGTTGGCTTCACCGCGGAATACTCGTACGAGTCTGCCGAACCTGGATGGCTTGAAGAAAGCAATTCCGTTGCTCAAGTATTCCATTGCCCTTTTACCTGCTCGCGGCAAGGGCAAGTCTTTCTATTTAGATAGTTCGCAAACCTCACTATAGACATATATATCGTTGGCCTCGTCTCGTGAGTTAACACATTTGCTTGCTAGCGAGTGAAGTGATCCCCTTCTTATTTTAGTACCTTGCACGAACGATAGAAATGAAAATGGAAAATGTTTTAATGTTTGATGACCAGCGTACTACTTGCCACGGTCCTTTGTTTGAAAGTCAGTGAGTGAGCCCATCCGTATTGTCTTCATGCCAGAATGGGAACTAAGAGCTGCGGCTTTTGATCCCGGGAGGAGCAGAATGGCTATGTGCCTTTTGTCCGTCCTCACCTGTACACTTGTGTGATTAGACTCCCCTACTTTCCTGCCAGAATCGGTTGCCTGAATACCTTTATCCTCACCGGAAAATAGAGTCTACCTTTTTCAGTTATCAAATCGACTAGGGATAGCCTATTGATGTGAAGATTAACTTATAGCATCAGTACTTTTATTAATCCTCGAGGGGCGAATGGCGGATGGTCGGCAATGAAAAAAATAGCACTTCATAGGTGATCCGAGAATAGCTAGAGTGAAAGTTTTCCTAAAGACGCAAGAGCTTGATCGCTAGGCGGGTCGGTAGAATCTATGGACCGAAGGTTCCACGCTACACTTACGAAGGACAAGGCTATTCGAAATATGTAAGTCGGCGAAGTCAAAGAGTCCTTTTGAAGGGGTTGTGCAGAACACTTACTTTTGGTTTATGAGCAACTGTTATCCGCTGAGGCCCCCCATGGTATGCGGATATTTTCCATTATTTGGTCACTAATGAGCTACCTGCAGGTTTGTCAAAGGCTAAAAGGGAAAAGGCGCGCAGCGGTGAAGCCCATTACTCTGTATGGGATGATCCTTACCTTTGGTGGCATTGTGCGGATCAGGTGAGAAGAAAGAACTTCCGATAATGAAAGAAAGGCCTTTTAGCAGGCAACTGATCAAAAGCTATTCCTCTTAGCCCTAGTAGCCCTAGCTATCTAATGCATACTTTCCAACTGGCCCTGGCCTATAACGGCAAATCACTGGCGCATGACTTGAAATTGAGTTAGTTAGAGAGCATTAATTACATCACAAATTCCACCTAGGGATTCCTCTATAAAAAAGAGTAATCTTTTTCTTTATGTAACTAGAGATGTAGCGACGAGCCAGCTTGGATGTGACGAGCAAGTATTTATAATTACGCATGAAAGCTAGTGTACAGAAATATCCCGGGGGAAAAGAATAAGTATGCTTCACCTATCTTTCAAAGGGCATGCCAGGTAATAAGCTAGAAAGCAAGTAGCCCAGGAGGAAAGCTTCTAAAAAAGAGTTGTCAGAAAAGTTAGCCCGATATTGAATAGTTGCTTGGTTAAAAACAACCAACACTATACAGAGCATACAGCCGGCATTTGAAGGAAACTAAAGAAGCAAGAAGAAGGACCTTTCTGGCGCTTGTAGTATGGCCCTTTCTTCACATCTAATTGGTCTGGGATAGGTGCTTGACTTAATTACTTCCAGCCTGATAGATGGCGTTCATTTTCTTATAAGCACCTCTCTATTCAAGATGCATTCAACATGGGCAGCAGATTAAGTGATTTATTATTGTCCCTTCTTCTAGAGGAGGTGATACATCATATTGTGACAGTCCATATTCCATGCTTTGCTGGTGAGAAAGATAAACTACTTAGGATCCCCGACAACCATGACATCTTCTCAACGAGATCCGCTTTTGATGTTATCAGAAGGCCAACGGGTGATTCCACTCTCCTCGCTAGCGTCGATCGGTATTCTATTACGAAAGAGCCTCTTCTTCCCCCCAGGAAGATGGGCATAATCATATTCATTTCATTTTCAGGCGAGCTCTTTGCCTATCGACTACGCTTGCCGTATTGCTTAACGGCGTACTCTATTCCGCCTACAGACAAGTCCTATCCTTAGCTTCCTTATTTGATTATTGGTCTTGTTGTTCTCGGAACTTGTGCCTAAGGCTCTCACTCGCGATACTCACCGGGCGATAGATAGTCACCTGAGCCAAGAAAGTAGATGAAATTGAGAATAGAATGAGAATGGGCTTTCAGCTTTCATAGATCTTTCCTCTCAAAAGAGGTGTTACCTAATCCACTATGTCCTTTGTTTAATACTGCGGTAACCTGGAATTTCAAACCTTTTTTCTACCCTCGCCACTTCTTTCGCTGACCCTATCCACCTCCTTTGCGGAATACCAGATCAAGAGATGAATTAGCGGATCACAGGGCTAAGTCGAAGCATGCCAGAACCTTCTTTAGTAGTGAGCCGTACCGACTAGCTCCTAGCAAGGGCTTCAAGATCACAGTAATGCCTGCCAAAACTTTCCTTGGGTACGAATGTCATGTTCAAAGCAGGTTTCTCTAGACACCTTGGAAAAGATCACTGACGAGCTCAATCTCAAAGTGTGAATGAAATTATCAGTTTCATCCTCTTTATGAGCCTGAGATCATATGGGTCAACAATTCTCATTTCTTAGTTATAGAAAGCCCTTCTCAAGGAAGTGAGCCACTCAATCTGAGCCAGCGGATTCTCATTCAGCTGTGCCGGTGCGCAAAGCAAGCACGCTTAGACAACGATGTCCAATCTTTGGTCTGCCCATTAAGGGCTGACTCCGCTAGGCAAGAGGACTACTACTGGGATTATTCTATTACTAATTGATGACCTGGGCTCTTCTTTCTCCACTACAGATATTGACTGACCTGTTGATAGTATAGCGGGGGCAGTAAAGAGGAAAGGAGGAAAAAGAAGTAGAGTTAGGTTCTGTTCTTGTGTGTAAGCCCTCGGTCGATTCGTCTGCTCATTCGCAGCGTATGATTCTTATCCAATTGCTTCTTCTGAAAACGCGGCGTCGGTTAATCTTTCTTATTCTCCCTTCGGGGCTCCTCATGTTGCTACTAATAGAAACAGTTCGGACCTTGCTCATACAATCCTCGGGACTACTATTGGTTAATCTTTGTCCTCCCTAGGGAAAGTAAACAAGACGAGACTTTTTGGGAAAGACAGGGTTAGCGCCCTTTGGTTGGCGGAAGCGAGAATCATCTTTTGATTTTTTTAAGTTCAATTTCTATCAGAGGACAATATGAATATTATACCATGTTCCATTAAAACACTCAAGGGGTTATACGATATATCGGGTGTAGAAGTAGGCCAACACTTCTATTGACAAATAGGAGGTTTCCAAATTCATGCCCAAGTACTCATCACTTCTTGGGTCGTAATTACTATCTTGCTAGGTTCAGTTATCATAGCTGTTCGTAATCCACAAACCATCCCGACCGACGGTCAGAATTTCTTCGAATATGTCCTTGAGTTCATTCCACTAAAATACCTTTGAATAGCGCTGAAGATATCATTGCTATAAATTGAAAGAATAGAGTGAGATTTGTATTTGAACTAGCTAAGGCATACTTCACTGAACTCCTGCTTTCCAGTCTGCGCTTCGCTTCCTCTCGGTCGAGTAAGATTCCCTTAGCTTTGATTTGCTTCCATCTTTCTAAACTCTGTTGTCTCGGAAAAGAAAGTATCATGTTGCTCCTCGGAAAACGCGTATAGTAGTCTCATTGGCCAAAGTAAAGTCGATGGGACGCTCCAGTGTATGCGTTACTGTACTGGGAAGCTAGCATTTTGTTTTGTCATGGCGCAAAAGCAGATATGGTCCGGTATTCCCTTGTTCCCCGTATTGGTTATGTTCTTTATTCCTCGTCTAGCAGAAACTAATCGAGCTCCGTCTGATCTCCCTGTTCCGCATGGCATGAAAAAACCAATCAAATCTTCGTTTCCTTGGAAAAACCGA
>JXWR01007358.1_pt1 | contig 11137 bp, 5 predicted proteins | sample 315541 | NCBI WGS metagenome assembly JXWR01 (sample SAMN03273951, study PRJNA271842) | soil metagenome | isolation source: rice field ambient CO2 | place: India: CRRI Experimental farm Cuttack,Odisha-753006 | collected 2013-12-17
AAGAAGGACAAGAAGGAAAAGAAAGAGAAAAAGGAGAAGAAAAGAAAGTCTGAAGACGGTGATTCTGAGGAAAAGAAATCTAAGAAATCTAAGAAATGATTCTCATCACTCCATCTCATCCTATATATTTAACAGCTTTCTTTTTTTCAAAAAACTTTTTCTATTGCACCCCCAGTATATGCCGCCCGTTCGTATTTGGCCGTCCTTCGTAATTTGTATAGAAGCCAGTAGACTGACTGTCAGCCGCCGCCCAGCTCGTATATAGCCAAATCTCGAGATTTTTCAGCAAAAATTTGTACTATATGCTTTCAACATAATACAATAAATATAGTCGTTATCAACGCGCCGTATCTTTCAACAGATTTGTATCTTTGTTGTTGTTGTTGTTGTTGTTTGAGAGCTAGCTTCGATGCAATTTCCAACACAGTAACAGCAGCCACGGCCCCCTTCCCAGAATTTATTTCAAATGTCGATATCCCAAAATTTGCAGTTTTGTTCGTAGCTAGCACATACTCGTAAACCTATGATACGGTCTAGGATTTATAGACACCTCCATACAGCCTAAGAATAAAAGTAAAAATCAATTGAGCCAGTTCATCGACTTTTTTTGTTCTTCACTATACTATAGTGAAAACTACACGGTACAGAAAAAAGAAAGAAGAAAAAATACCCCGCTGATTATTTGGTCATATGTATGTAACTTTATATTTATCAATCAATCCAGAATATAAATATCAGCTTGCAGAAATAAAAAAGCAAACTTGCAACAGATAAAAATCGCAATAACAAAAATATAAAAAATTGTCACAAAAATTTAAAGTCATTCCCACTCAATTAACAAACATTAACAAAAATAATCAAGCGGTCAACCCTTTTCTAACTGCCAAAACTTTATCCACAATAACCGCATCAACCCCAGCTTCCACTTCAAGCTTAGCGTTCTCTGGATCATTGTTCAACATACCATAAGTAAAGCATACAAGACCATTACTTTTTACCACACTGGCTAATCTTGGACATTGCACAATAGGAGCCGCAGCACTAACAATACCCAACAAATTCCATTTTTTAGCAAATCTAATAGCAGCTTGCAATGACGAAGCTCTAGCGTCCGCCATTTTTTGGGTACCGGACTCAGTCAAATATAAAATTGGAATTGATGGTTGCTTCAATGACAACAAAACACAAATATCAGGGTGGAATGACGAAAAAATAATGTTTCTTTGCTTCTTGTGGTCATAAACGTTTTTCAAGACAACGTCAACCCAACTGTTTAGGTCAACGGCAATTTGTTCCAACCCTTCTTTTTGCACTTCGTCCAACATTGGGTACTTGCACTCAATGTTAAAGCCAACACTTTCTGGCAACTTCTTGAACAAATCCTCGAGAGTAACAAAAGAAGAAGCAATAGAGGTACCTCTGTTATTGCCTTTAAATTTTTGCTCCTTATAAGTTTTGGTTAATTTCATTCTTTCATCAAACACAGAATTGAAATCTTCTTCGTTCAAACTGTCAGCACCTTGATCCTCAGTGGCAATTCCATTAGCAACGTTCTTTTCTAAATTATTATGATTAATTACTGAACTAGTATCGCCAAATAAGGAGCTGGCACGGCCTCTAAATTTCCGGTTCTTGATCAAAACATCGTCATCCAATGATCCGCCAGCGAATTTATTACCATTAGATGGGCCATGACCGTTTTGGCTACGACCAGAGTTTCTCAAAATGTGATTGGTGAATTCTTGATCAGGTCTATGTTCACTTAATTTTAAAAATTGCTCAGCAGTTAATTGATGCATTGGGATATCAACCCCACTTTCAGCAACCAAGAAATCATGATAAATAACTGGGACATGATCTTTGGTCAATTGAACATCAAATTCAACATAGGAAGCACCTAATGAAGCTGCAGCAATAAAAGACTCAACTGTATTTTCTCCCAACTGTAAAGAATTTTTGGAATTAACATTCTTTCCTAAGCCTCTGTGACCAATGACTCTAGTGGTGATCAAGGTTTTCCAGTATGACTCGTTGATATTGTATGTCATATTTGGATGTGTGAAGCTGGAAACTGTTATAACCTCAAATCTCACAGTACCCAACTCTTCTAAAGTGTCAGATTCAATAATTGGAATGGTAACAACATTGTTTAATGAACGACGGTCAGAACCAACCATGGTATAAACGCTGTCCAATAAAGCAATGCCTCTCCCTAAAACTTTCTTCTTTTTTTGTGAATTTAAACTACCATTGCTGTGACCGCTATTTCCATTAATATTTCCGTTGTTAAATGAACTCCAAGAATTACTACTATCCTGTTTAAAATTATCCTCTTCCCCATATGAATAGGTTGGAACAATATCAAAGTAAATTGCAGCCTTTCTGTAATCCTGGTTCACAAATTTAAAACTTATTGGATCTGTGGCAGAACCATGGGAATCATCTAATGGTAAATCTAAAACAACTGGCGGTTGCTTCAACTGTTTGCAACTAATACAAACTGACAAAGCGGTATCCAACTCAGTCGAATGGGCTTTAGAAATTGGAACTCTGTTCAACTTGATAGCAGGAGTGTCATCCCGCAAGTCAGTAGTACCTAAAGTCAATAACACCAAAGATTCGCCGTTTTTCAAAAATTGATGGCCAAAAGACTTGATTGGTTTGTGAGAAGATGAATGTTGAGAAAAAGGCGCAGGAGACTGTTTTTGGTTAGCACCATTGAGTTTAATTTCTTTATATAAACTTGTATCATTCTTAGCAACCTGATGAATACTGTTTGGCAACTTATCAATGCTAGAAGTGCTTTCCTGATTATTCAAGGTCTTTTCCAAGGAAGTGACAGAAGCATTTGACGAACTACCTGGAGAATCAGATCCTTCTTTTTTGATTAATTTATTCAAATTAGAACTCTTTGCCAACTTTAATGGATCATAATCTTTTGGTCTAACCAATTCTGCTAATGATAAATGACCTCTGAGCGAAGCATGTTCCATTGGTAACCAGCCACTTTCATCCACTTTAGAATATTCCGCGCCATGAGCGACTAATTTCTCGACAATCTTCTCATAACCTTCTGAAGCAGCAATGAAAATAGGAGTCCAACCAAAAATTCTTTCTCTGATTTCAGTATCAGCACCCTTTTGCAACAAGAACTCAACACATTCAACAGAATCAAGCTTTGTGGAAATATATAACGCAGTTTCCCCGGTATCTTTCTTTGCATAGTTAATATCTATGCCTTTACAGTTAAGCAAGTTCTCCAAAAGCTTTGGAGATTTCAATCTAGCGGCCAACAACAACAACGCAGGGTTGGTCAATTCAACTTCTGGATTCATAGAGTCTAACAAAACTTTAGTTGTTAACGGATGGTTCGCCACCAAAGAAAGATGTAATGGAGTCAAATACTCGGTGTCACCCCAAACAGACACGTCATCGATAGAGACACTTGAGTCCCATTGGTTCCATTTCTTTAAATAATTGATGATAGTCTTTGCAGTATCTTTCAAGCCAAATTGAGCAGCATAGTGTAATGGAGCTCTTTTGTAATTATCTCTTTGCAAAAGACTTGGTCTCAAAGATGTTGGCAACTTGGTGAGAATATATTCCAATGAACTTGGTGAGTCATTTGAGTTAATACCATCAGAACCATAAGCACCAACTAATCTGAAGTTGGAATCTGGAGCTGCTGCAGGAAGCAAAGACATATCTCTTTCGATGACTAACCCATGTTGTTCACTGGTATTTTCTGGGGCAGTAGTGTCCTTGGCAGTAAAGCTGTCGCCTTGCGATTTTGCCCTCTTTTCTTCTCTTTCTTTGGCAGTTTGTTTTCCCAATGCAATAACATGATGGTGGAAAAAGTTTCTAGCACTAATGTCACTGGAATCACTCAAGTTTTGAGCTAAATTCAAAAGCTTATCTATGCAGTCAAAACTTTGAGCAAGGGCTGACTTATTCAACAAGTTGATCAACAACTTGGAAGGAGCTAAAATCGGAGATCTGTATTCAGCCACTAATTCTCTAATCAACCCATTCCCATCATTTTTCTTGATAAAGCTAGCATAACGATTTGAAGTAGGGGAAATGTAGCCTCTACCAACGACACTGCCTTGAGAAGAATTGTTTGAGTATGATTCATAGTTATTCTGAGGATTAATCAAAGAGATTAATTCATCTGCTTGAGGAGACAATTCACCCAAGTAATTATTGATGGAGCCTAAGACCCTCAAAATTTCTGACTCATTGGCAAAACTAAGTGGGAAGACTCTGGAACTCAAGTAAGACATTTGCTTGTTAGTGCCAGTTTTCTTATCTAATTTTTTCAAAATTTTGATAAAACCTCTCTTATTCAATTCACCAAACCATTTCAAGTTTCTGAAATTAGCGCGCAATTCAACCAAGATACCAATGACTTCCTCGAATTCTTCCTTTTCAAACTCAATCTTATCACCATCCTTGTTATTACTGTTGATAACAGTAGTAACTCTTTTTAAACGGCGCTCGTACTCTGTAAATTGAAAGGTGTAAAATGACTCAACTTTCTCAATGTGTCTATCAATCTTGAAGAAGAAGTCTGCAAGAGCAGTTTGAACCGAGTCATTATTCAAAGTGTCGGTGGGAGTAATTTTCTTTCCATCCTCGAGAGACAGAGTGTTATCATTTGATTTATCGTTGGCTTGCAGAGCAACATTTTGTTGTGAGGCAACAATAACTTTAATTTGCTTTTTAAGCTCTTTGTAGTTCATGTAATGGCCGGTCCATTCTGGGACCTGATGAGAAATGAAACTGTCAAGATTAGTAAGTTGCGATTTCCAAGGACAGAAGTATGAGAAAAAAGAAATAAGTGTTTCAGAAGTTATTCCGAGTAGCCGCTTGAGGAAAAAATAAAACAGAAAAGGTATGAAAAACAAATAAAAATAAAAGCGTCTATTATATTTGACGCATGAAGAGATGGATGGCAAGAATCAAACAGAACATCACATTGCACTCAAAACAGGAAAAGACCTTGTAGAAATCACACTAATAGAAACATGTAACAACGATAAGAAGAGCAATTCATCCAACAAAAATGTCTCTGTATTGAAAATTAAAAAAAAAGGAAAAATAAATAAAATAAAATAAAAAAAAATAGAAATAAAAAAAGTAAATCAAAAGTAGCCAAAAAAAAAGTTGGTTTTTTGTGGAGAAGCCAAACTGACGCAGACGGAAGAATCTCTCCAGAAAAAGGAGAGAAAAACTAAATCATTTGTAATGGAGGGAACCTTACGTTTTACCAAACTTCATTTCCACAGTGATTCTGACGAATTGAGTCAGTGCTATGATAACTGGATAGATGGCCAGGGGAAAGAAGACGAAGAGAGAAAAAAAATAAAGCAGAACGAAGTAGTATAAATAAGAGCGAAAGCCAAGGAGACAATTGTCCGCTTAGCGCCAACGGGCATCGCTGAGGGTAACCAAAGAAAACGGAAAGCGCACGTGCGCCAGTGCAGTAGCTAACTTGGTAGCTTACTTTATGTAGAGCGCGTGCTCTAAACAGTCTTAGTGGTCATCATTCCCTAAAGAGAAGGAAACAAGTAGCGGAACGTGCAGGCTAATTAGTTTATTTGCTTCATCTGACTTACTTGTTCCCTGTCGTATTGTTGGTGATAGCATGGCGTAGCTGAGCGGCATATTGCGATGGATGCAGTCAACTAACTCATATTGGACAATTGTCAATTACTTAAATTTCTTACTAAGTCGCTGTTGCCGCCATCGCTTCAAATTTATGTATGTGTCATATGATGTAGCACGTGACTATAAATTCTAACTTTTGTTTCAAATGCGCGAAGGATGAGAATACTAAATACTAGAGAAAGAAAAAAAAAAAAAATTTTATAAACTATGGAGAAGTTAAAAATATAAAGCAAGCACGTATTGGAAAGTAACATCAGAGTCTTAATTACTCTCAAGCCCTTGCCATTGCCGCGAGTGAATTACTCTTGTCTGGTCCTATTATTCTTTCTCTACACATTTGACTGTCTTAAATCATGAGTTACAGAGGGCACAGCCGAAACCGTGGGACGTATAGTAATAATAGTTACTACAACAGCAATTCCCATCAGAATTATAACAACAATAACAATAATAACAGGCAAAACAATAGCCATGTCCCAGGGAATAACTTTTACGCAAAAGTCAATGAGCACAACAACCAAAATAAAGTGTGGGTAGAAATCAAAGGTTGGACCAATGCCTCAAAGGAAAATTTGATATCTTTCATATCAAGAAAAACTAGTTTAGCCTTAAGAGATGCCGAAGCCCAAGGTGATACTATCAGAGCCTCATTGTTCAATGAAAAAGACGCCAACTACTTGAAGAGTTTCAGTGGTATCAGATTCGCCGGGGATACCCTTAAGATTACTGTTTTGCCATCCATTGGTGTCAACACTCAATCTTCGAGCACTGCTAGTACGTTGGATATGTTTAAAGGCTTTTTGCATAGAAGATACAATCCACAAGCTCGTTTATTAGACTTGACAAACATTGCTAGTGATCCTGAGCTAGCATCTCTGGGTTTATTCGCCAACATGAACACATCATCAAAAATGTTCCCTGCTTTAATGAAAGTGGTGTCCACAGAATCATATGTCAATAATGTGGATAGTGTGAGCTTAGCCGAGAACAGTATAGTGGATGGGATGACAATCACCTCATTAGCTCAAACCTTCCCATTTTTGAAAAATTTGTCATTAGCATCGAACCAGATATCTAAGTTAAAGGCTTTGGATAATTTCAAGCATAAGCTCAATAGTTTAAAAGAGTTAATTTTAATGGGCAATCCTATAGTGAATGACCCGGGTTACAAATCTGAAATGTTGCATTTATTCCCAAGATTGATTTTACTCGATTCTCAACCAGTTAGAGACGAAAATAAGCTAAAAGAAATATGGCGTTTCCCACTACCTAGAGTCCAATTTTTCTTTGAAAATCCGCAGATTCAAAACTTATCAACTGACTTTATATCCAATTTTCTAAATTTTTGGGATAATGACAGAAGCCAGTTGCTTTCTTTATACACACCAGAATCTCAATTTTCAATTTCTGTTGACACCACTTCTCCATTCTTACAGTCAAATTCTGAAAATATATATCAAGACAAACACAATGCACCTTGGGGTTATTACTTGCCCGTATCTAGAAACTTGACGAAGATTGCCACTCCGCAAGTTGTCAAAGCAAGATTAGGAAAAGGTCAAGAAGAAATTTTGAGGCTTTTCAAAAATTTACCAAAGACAAAACACTCTTTGGCCACCAACCCAGAGAAATATTCCACTGATTCATGGAAAATAAGTGATAATGCAATAATGTTTGTATTACATGGTGAATTTGAGGAAATTGCCCCTCCAGAACAACAAAAGACCGCAAGCAGCACGTTACCAAAAAATCCACGTAGAGGATATCACAGCTCAAACAACAAAAGTGGGAATTCTGCCACTGCATTGTCGATCAGATCATTTGACCGCACTTGGTTAGTGGTGTCATCAGGCCCTTCGTTTGTCATTGCCTCTGATTTGTTAACTCTTAGACCATATGCCGGCTTTGAACAGTGGAAACCAGATGCTACCGCTGCTACCGCTACTGCTTCAGGTGTCAATCCTGCATCTGCGTCTGCTCCAGGTTCTTCCTCCGCAACTCCTATTCCTAGCCTCACGTCAGGCGTCAATAATCAAATTCCCGCCACTGTTGCCATTACGGGCGGTATACCGGAAGCAACGGCTGCGAACGTGGTGATTCCTCCAGAAATAGCCAGCAAACTTGCACAACCACAACAGGAATTATTGGTGAAGCTTATGGTGGACACCAAACTCAATATCAACTTTGCCGGTATGCTAGCAGAAGAAAGTCATTGGGATTATAACCAAGCCTTGCAGACGTTTAATGCGAGCAAAGCAAATATTCCACCAGACGCATTTCGCGTTTAAATTCAAATGAGGTGCTGATAGCCCAAATAAACTAAAAATGTATTGTGCTGCTTATATGTATATATAGTTTTTGGTCTTTTGTGATTGCTAACCAATAGCCCGCTTGGTCCTTTATATGGTGGCTTTGGTTTTTATTTTGGTTTTTTGATGAAACGCATGCTTTTTTAAGTAAAAAAATTAATGATAAAGAAATGAAAATTGTATTTCAAAAAAGTAGAATTCTTTACAAGCAGACTCTCACTGTATAGATGTCGTTGATTGAGTGTACAAAAAAAAGGTACAAAAAGAAATCGACCTCGGTGAGGGTCGAACTCACGATCTTGCGATTAACAGTCGCACGCCTTAACCAACTTGGCCACGAAGTCTTTATGGGCGAATCAATTATGGTACATTTAAAGAGGTATTGGCTGCCAATAACAAAAATCGTTTATTTTATTTTTTAACGTTTATATAGAAACGCTAGTGGATTAGATAACACATTAGTGTCCCCTCAGTGAGCGGAAGGTGGCATTGAAGTGAAACCCTTTCTTTTTACCTGTCGAAAACAAAACAATAACCCTCAAAAACCAAAATATCAACCATCCGAGACTAGAATCTCTCCTATATCTATTTCAAATCCAACTAATCCATTAAATTCTAACTAATACTAACGAGGTTTTCACTTATATAAGTTTTCCCGTTATAATAACAATTGAACTATACTGTACATACTATATAGATAAGTTTATATGATTATATTCTCTATCGCTTAAATCGATATTGTGCGTGGAGAAAGCTTGTGACAAACATTAAATTTTAGTTCTGATTATCTGTCTCCAATCTTGCCGTATCCTTTTACGGTGTTTGGCCCTGCATCACACCTACGGCAAGATAAAGACTTTAGTTGGTAAACTATTACAATTTCCAGTATTATTTACTACAGCGCATCGCTAATGAATCAAAAGCAGCATTACCTAAGTGAGCGTAAGAAGGTATTGAAGTGAGACCCTTTCTGCATCAACAAAACAAAGCGAAATAATAACCATCGCACCTCTCTATCTTTATCTCGAATCTGCCAAAATCACTAAATTGTCAATCAACGCTAACGGTGTTTTCAATTGTCTGTGGGCGAAAAAACTCAGACTACAGACCCACCATGGTTTACAACCTATATAGGATATAGTCTTAGTATGATTTTGCTGGAGGCGGCTTTTTAGTTTATATCGAGAACCTCCGAACAAGTAAAAATAGTTCTACTGTTCGCACCAAAGGAAGTAATCGGGCTTTCGAAAATCAGCCAAAAATTGCCGGGAATATTTTGCAACATGCGGAATTGTCTTTTGCAGGCGACCATTGCACCACCGTGGCTTCAGAAATACATTTACGTACGCCTGTCTGCTCCAGCAATGCCTTCACACAGCTACAGAAGACCCCAGGAACGCAGTTTCACAAACAAGAAGAGTGCTGATGATACCAGCAGCGCGGAAAACTCTCTTTTGAAAACCAACGGTTGCCAGACGCACAGTACCGCAAGAACAAGCGTTAGAGTCCTGATGCTCGCTTTAACAAACAGCACCATGCATTGAGGCCTCCTATTGGCTGACAGCGGCGATGGTGAAAAATTGCTAAAAACCTCAGCAGCAAATTTTTAGAGGCGCCGGCACATGTTGCGCACAGTGAGACACAAAACAGCAGAGAATCTCCTGTTCTCTCCATCAGTTAGCAGCATGTCAGACTACACCTTGCCATAGTACCATAATATACACACCACCACCAGATACCTTGGGTAGTGCTCAAACGCACTAGTGATCGTGTGGACGCTAAAGCTTTTCTGACATACGCCAATTGGTGATATCGTACACTGTAGTCGTTGGCCGGTGGCTGCGCTGTCTGCTATTGGCCAGCAGACCGCGGTCCGCGAGGGTGCAAAACTACCCATTGAGTGCCAATTGAGTGCCAATTGAGTGCCAGTTGTGCCAGCAGTAGATAGATAAATGGATAGATAGATAGAAAGAGTATCCTGTTGATCAATAGCCTGTGTAAATCCATCCGGCAGGGTGCAACACACACATACCACCTGGTGAGCAGCTCTATGGCCATCACTCACGAGCACCGTACCGTTGCTGCACCCACAGCCAGTCACACTTTGTCGCCCATCCATCGCCCCCGGTGCCATCAGATGAGTGCCCTCTCGCCTCACCCACTCCCACTCTCTCCGAGCACTCCCCCAGTACTGCAACCCTCCCCTTGGCCGTCTCACCACACTTGCTCCCGACTTTCCACCCTCGATTGATATATATAGCTGCACTTTCTGCCCCCTCAATTCCTTTCTCACTTCCTACTTTCTTTTTTCTTCTTCCCTTCCCTTTCTCATCATCAATAATCTTGTATATCTTGAGTCCTCAATTCATTTTATACATTTGTTTTATTATCCACTCAACTCAATCTACTTTACACTATCACAATGGCTATCCAACACGTTTTTGCCCGTTACGTCTACGACTCCAGAGGTAACCCAACCGTCGAAGTCGACTTGACCACCGAAAAAGGTCTTTTCAGAGCAATTGTCCCATCTGGTGCTTCCACCGGTATTCACGAAGCTCTTGAACTCAGAGACGGTGACAAATCCAAATGGCTCGGTAAAGGTGTCTTGAAAGCCGTTGCCAATGTCAATGAACAAATTGCCCCAGCTGTCTTGAAAGCTAACTTGGACGTTAAGGACCAAGCTGCCGTCGATGACTTCTTGAACAAGTTGGACGGTACTCCAAACAAATCCAAGTTTGGTGCCAATGCCGTTCTTGGTGTTTCTCTTGCCGCTGCCAAGGCCGGTGCTGCTGAAAAAGGTGTTCCATTATACGCCCACATTGCCGACCTTGCTGGCACTAAACAACCATACGTTTTGCCAGTTCCATTCCAAAATGTCTTGAACGGTGGTTCTCACGCCGGTGGCCGTTTGGCTTTCCAAGAATTCATGATTGCTCCAACTGAAGCTGAATCCTTCTCTGAAGCTTTGAGAATCGGTACTGAAGTTTACCACACTTTGAAATCCGCTGCCAAGAAGAAGTACGGTCAAGGTGCCGGTAACGTTGGTGACGAAGGTGGTGTTGCCCCAGACATTCAAACTCCAAAAGAAGCTCTTGACTTGATTGTCGGTGCTATCAAGGATGCCGGTTACGAAGGTAAAGTTGGCATTGCTCTTG
>JXWR01000991.1_pt1 | contig 11117 bp, 5 predicted proteins | sample 315541 | NCBI WGS metagenome assembly JXWR01 (sample SAMN03273951, study PRJNA271842) | soil metagenome | isolation source: rice field ambient CO2 | place: India: CRRI Experimental farm Cuttack,Odisha-753006 | collected 2013-12-17
TTTTTTTTATTATTATTATTATTATTATTATTATTTTTTTTTTTTTTTTTGATATTTCTACAAAATGATTTCTCTAATACTTATTATATTTATCGTGTGTTGGGTTACAATTTAATCTTGTCATTTTATCTCTCAAGGGCTTTTCTTTCTTTTTTTTTTTTTAGACTAATACGATACTGATAACATAATATTTTATACTATGTGTTTTCAAGTACTGACAATGAATGAAAAAATAATTTTTATGATGATACTGTAGGCCGGCATGATATCAATGATAAGAAGGCTGTCAAAATTATCGTTATTGGCGATGGTTTAATAGCTTCCTCCGATTCGCAAATATGGGTCCACTGAGTGCTGGTGGTGCAGACATGCATGCATACACAATAAATACAAAGCTATTTATAGCTTAACTACAGTTAATTTCCTGATTGGTTCTGTATTGACTTTGTCAGTTTACTCTTTCGAAAACTAGGCGGCCGTTTTTGAACCGCTTAGTTCGGAGCACAGGCTCGCTTTGTTTCTTAATTATTGAGAATCTAGTTAAGATTCACATTAGGACAGTATGCCGTTCATAAAAAGTACACTAAAGAATAAAACGCAGCTTGAAAAGAAAAAAAAAAAAAGATAGCTGCTGGTTGGCTGATTGGAAAGCAAGACGAAACAGTCACCAACAAATGTCTGCACAGACCGTTAGGTATAGCTGGAAACTAAAGCCACATTGATGTGTGTGAAGTGCAGTAGCTAGCGGTGGCCACGTTTCTTGCCGTTCTCATCGATGATCAATAAACGTTAACATCGAACAGCGCTGCAATCATCTTACGATGTGCACAAAATCAACGTATTATCTTTTAGTCGGTGGTCTTGGGTTGGGTACGTGTCTCTCGCTAATTTTTTGCAAGATTTGCATTACTTTTGCTTGTGACTGTTATCTATTGTCTCTGTGACTTACTACAGTATATATATATATATATATATTGTTTGTTGACAGCTGTCGGCGCCGCATCACTCAGTCACTTTTATTTTTTTATTTTTTTATTTTTTTTTTCTCTTCTTGTCAGCCCCCCGAAAACCATCTCTATTTTTTTTTTTTTTTACTAGAGGCTTGTTTGCTTGCACATGCGTTGTCATCGTACACGCTATACACAACCGTAATATGGTCATAAAATCTTTCTTTTAACTAACCAACCAACCCCATTTTTCTGCAACAAGTCTATCTCAATACAGTATGATAATACTGGGTGACAATTTTGTTCCAAAGATATCAATTACATATATTACATTCACTGTTGCAAGTTTCTCAAAGGTGTAGTATTAAGTGGTGTGAAACCCATTGATTCATTTTCAAACATTATTCATTTCCAATCGGTATTATACAGTCAAACAACCAAGAAGTTTGCGCATTATTATTTTCGACACAGACTGTTCAAACTTTAGAATATAAAAAATTGGCAGAGGAAGTAGTAACCGCATTGAAGATAGCAATACTGCTGGCGCTATACCTATTTGCTAAAGCATAATCGTTCTTACCAAATCGATCAGCTCATCCTATGGCCACAATCCATACACTATAACACGTACAATTCTACTTTACTAAATTTACCACCCTCACATTAACAGCAGCAAAACGTTTTTTTTTTTTTTTATTATTATTTTCTTTCTTTCCAAAACCCATTTCGTACAAATAGCTCTGTGAGAAGAAGAGAGAAAATATGAAGTTTGGCAAATATTTTGAGGAAGAACTAATACGACAAAACGTCCCACAAGAATGGATCGATAGTGCGATTCAATATAAAGCACTAAAGAAGAGAATTCACCGTTTTACTGATGAGTTGCGGACTCTAGGATTATCCAAAGAGACTCTTAAGGTTCTCCTTGAGTCTGCTGCTAGCGCCAAAAACAGTAAAGATCATGGAAGTGACTCATGTACGAGAAGTGGTGGCAGCAGCAGTAGTAGTAATAGTAATGCCGATCGAAAAGTTGATGCCAGCAAGGATGTTAATAGTAGCAATGAAACGGTGAGGACCCTATTGCAACTTAGAGATGAAGACGATGATGAAGACGGAGAAGCACATTTGTATACATTTCACGACACGGTGCCCAGTGGTGGTGGTGGTGGTGGTGGTGAGGGCAGAGCTGGAGAAGAAGAAAGTACATCTAATGGCAAATTGCATTACAATTTAAATATTGAGGTAGAAACTGTGGCCAAGGAAGGTGTGCTGGAAACACCAATGGCCAAGTATTTCTTTGCTCAAAATCAGCATTATATTAAACCCAAATTGGTTATTTTTCTCACTGGTGAGGATGTTCATTCCAAAGAAATCAAGCAAAAGATTGGTGATTATATTACCGGCCGGAGCAACGATGAGAAAGTGGTTGAGCTAGTGGATTATGATGATAATGGTGATGATAATCATGATGATAATCATGATAATAATGATGGTGATAATGATGGTGACGGTGATGGTACAGTGAAAAATACAAAGCCGCACATTAGTGAAATAAAACTCTTCAAGCTCGGAAGCGTCACGGAAAACATCAAGATTACTATTTCCTTAGATGAGGATGACAAATTTTTCCAAATGATTTTTTTGGAACTAGACAGCTTACAAAAGATAAAAGAACTGCACCAACAAGAAATGGTTAAAAAGATTGAAAAGATCAGCAAGCTGATTGGCCTGTTATCATCCCCAAGCAAGTTTAGAACCGATATGGATAGCTGGCGGGAAATTTTTGAAATGTATTTGGATAATCGAATCTTTTTTGTCACTGATGACATGCACGGAGAAAGAGATGTACTTGAGGTTGGTAAACGGCTTGATGAATTTTCTCAGGATGTGGTATCCAGCAATTTGGTCAAACAGTTCAAACACAAACGTTCCAAAGAAGCGTTTTACTCATTTTACCAGTTGAATTTGGAATTACTTCGAGCCATGAGATTTCAACATTTGAACAAGCTTGCCATTGATAAAATTTTGAAAAAATTTGATAAGCAAACCGCATTAGCAGTAAAGACCCAGTTCCCTAGACTTATTTCTAAAGAACCGTTTATCAATGAATCGTTTGTCACTGGGCTTTATGCCGCGATTGCGGAAAGGTTAGTCATGGTGGTACCACAATTAGACGACTATAATTGTCCAGTGTGCTTAACTTTAGCATACAAACCAATAAAGCTTCAGTGCCAGCACGTCTTTTGCGTCCAATGCTTGATTAATTTGCAGCGACAAAAAAAGGATGAGTGTCCCGTGTGCCGTAAACATTGTGTTTTGAAGGCAGATAGCACCAATTTGGACATGGAAAGACTTGTCTTCATGAAGCGGTACTTCCCAAAGCAGGTGAAGGCGAAAGTTAAAGAAAGAGCCAGAGAATTAGAGAAAGAAAGGTATGCCAGGGCACTACAGCAATATGACTCAACTGGGTGCGTTATTAGCTAAGGGCCCGGCCCGACACAGCTTAGGTGGGTGATATATACTGTCAGAAATATTTGAAATTTAGTTTGAAAAGTGGAAACTTCTTTGGGTGCGCCAACCTGCGTTATCTTACTGCAAGCTCTTGTAGCACTAGAAAAACAAAGAGAAGCAGTCCAGTTGAGGCGTGTAATATGAGCAGTAGATGATTTGTACGTTAGTCAGTGGAACCGGCCGTAATATAGCCACCACCACCACTACTACTACTACTACTATCTATCTATCCATTTACTATATCGCTGTATAGCTGAATGTTGAGAATGACTTGTACTCTTGAATATATCATATTGCTCCATGCCGGGCATCTCTGGGAGCAAACTTGGCTCTCTCTTCACTATGCGTGTTTCTGAATTAGTTAAAACTCTCTGCCTGATTGGGCCTCGCTACGCAAAATTAAATTGAGCTGAACAACAACAAAGTTTCAATCGGCCAGTAATCATTTAGCGCCTTATCTGGTACATTCAGAATCGCTAAGGCTGTTGCTGACGGACGAAGGCCTGGTGGGGTTGTCACTGTTGCAGTGCTGATCCGCAGCGCAGCGCTAGTACTCGACTCGACTCGACAGGCAGCAAGGGTGGTGTACGGGCAAAGTGATTGGCCACGATTAGCGGCGATGAACAGCAGCAAGCAGTAGTGAAGTGGAGGAGGGTCTTAAGACTGGGGGCCTTCAGACTAGGACCATGGAAACTGCCAGCCGGTGGTGTGGTGCCCCCCATCAACGGGGGCTTGGCTACTTTCGCAAAAGACTGGGGTTCTATCAGTGGTACTACTGGTTTTCTCCTGTGGTTGGCTAGTTCCACCCTGGCAGAAACAACTAAAAACGAAGAGTAAAAATAAAAATAAATCAAACAGAGAAAAAAAAAAACAAAAAAAAAAAAACGCTGCAGCTTATCAGCAGCAGTTGCAGTTGCAGTTGCAGTTGCTGCTAACCGCTGCGTTGTCCAATTGTCAAACCTCATCCATCCATCGCTGTTGTTGTTACTACTGCTGCTACTGCTGCTATTACTGTTGCTTTGCACAACGCCAGCCAGGCATTAATTTTTTTTTTTTTCTCTTTCTTTCTAGGAACGTGAAACTTACGGAGATAAATTCATCCATCGAAACTGACAAAACTTGGTCGTAAACAAATAAATAAAAAACAAAAAACAAAAAACAAAAAAACAAGTAGAAAAGAAAAAAAAAAAATTTTTTTTTTCTCTCTTTATTTTGGCTTTCTTCTTTTCAACTCAGTGATTTATTTATTCTGACCGCCACTTTATGAAACAGAGATCCGTCGTTTAATACCCTATACTGCTGAATATCCTTCAGTATCACACTCACTCGCTAGTAACAGTTTCAGTCATATCTCAGTAGAACTTTGCTTGACACAACTCAAGCCCAAGCCCATCTCATCTCAAGCGGGCCGTTTTTTTTTTTTTTTTTTCTTTCATCTAGGCGGTGTTGATATTTTTATCTGTTCATACTCTCAACTTCTCATTCAAGCAGCGCTAACTGTAGCTATTATACTGCTTCAGAATATCAAAACTGGTCAATAAAAAGCTAGGCTATCGTTGCCAAAGACACTACAGAGAAAAGAAAAAAAAAAAAAAAAAGGAAGTCTCAAAGATAGCGAAATCACCCTTTACAATGTCCTACGATAGTAATGAAGGTATCCCCATCATTGGTCTGCCAAGACAGCGTCGAAACTCATTTCTCGATGCTGGTGGGCCAAACTCCATTAATGAATTTGCAAGTTCTTTTAGTCGTATGCAACTGCATATGCAAAACATCATCATTCCAAGTCCAGAAGAGTCTCCAGAAATCAGTCCTCGCTTTAGCTTTGGCGCTGGTGTTGGTGAAGACGGTAATCTGCATGGAAGTTTTGGCCAATCGAATTTCGGCTACGGCGCGCTATTGAACGACGAGCTCAATGGCCATTCCAATAACTTCAATCATAACAGCAACCCAAGCATTGCTGATTATAACAGTGTCTTCAACGAAAGTTTCCTAGGAGGAGCTAATAATGACCCTGAGGAACAGTCCTTAGTCACTAGAAGCAGAAGCAGGTTATTTTCCATCAATTCTAGAATCACCGGCAAGACCCCTGAGGGAGCCTTGATCATCGGCCGCAGCACGGCGCCTCAAACCATTTTCAATAGTATCAATATTTTGATTGGGGTGGGGCTTTATTCCTTGTCTTTTGGATTCCGTTATTCTGGACTAGTTTACGGGGTGGTGATGCTTGTACTTTGCGGCATCATCACTGATTATTCGGCAGTGTTGATTGGTCGGTGCTTGAAGGCGAATGCTAGTTTGTTCAGTTACGGAGACATTGCACAGCACTGTTACGGAGGAGTGGCGTTTGTGCTTGTGGTGATTTCATTTTCCATGGACTTGATTGGCGCTGCCGTGGCTTTGATAATCTTGTTTAGCGATTCGTTCCATACTTTTTTTCCGAGCGTGAGCAAGTTGGCCTTCCGGTTGGGCTACTGTGCGATTATTCTTGGGTTATCCTTGTTGCCCTTGAGCGTGTTGAGTAACTTGAGTTTCGTTGGAATCGTGTGCACTAGCAGCACTGTGATTGTTTGCATTATCGCAGGGTTGCTGAAACCTAGTGGGTTTGGGTCACTTTGGAGCATCAGCGATATCCATATTTGGCCAACCGAATACAAATTGTTGCTTGTCTCCTTGGGGATCTTTTTGGCATTGTTTGGCGGCCATGCGGTTTTCCCAGAACTATATCGTGATATGCGCCATCCAGTGAAGTTTGGCAAGTCTATCACCATTGCGTTTTCCTTCACGGTGGCTTTGGACTTGACCGCGGCGCTTGTGGGATACTTGATGTTTGGAAACAGCGTGGATGAAATCTTGACCAACTCCATAATGACCACCGCAGGCTACCCGTCTTGGGTCAGCACCGTGTTGTGCTTGTTTTTGGGGCTTGTCCCATTAACTAAAGGCCCGCTAGTAATTAGACCAGTAGCAACGGTGCTTGATCAGTATTTTGGCGTTGCTGCGGCCACGTCGAGTTACCATCCGGTCAAGGTGTTTGACAAGGCGGTGATTATCTTTATGGCATTTCTTATTGCTAACTTATGCTCTAGTTTTGCCACGGTGATGGCGGTTATGGGGAGTTTGATTTGTTTTACGATTTGCATTACCTTGCCATTGATGTTTTATTACAAGATGTTTTACGTCAAGCTTGGAGAATGGGAAAAGTTGGCCTTTCAGTCGGGGATTGCGGTGAGTGTGGTGTTGACGATTGCCGGTACTTATGGTGCGATCATGTATTAGGGTAGGTGGAGTGGAAAGAAGTAGTTCACCGTTACCCTTACCCTTATAGACTGTAGCATAAAGTTTCTTTGTTTTGTTTTGTTTTGTTTTAAATTGTTTTGTTTTGAAGTGTTTTGTTTCACATACTTTATTCCATGTTATTCCATTTTGCTTTGTTCCTTGCTAGCCAATTTATATAAATATATATATATTGTTAATGTTTTTCTCTGATAGGGTATCCGTGTGACCAGACCCGCAGATGGCACCCGCCAAAGGGGCAGCCGCCGCCGCCACCGCCGCCGCCCCCGGCCTCCTTCGCTCGCACAATGCAGCAACAGGCAGTGTAAGAGATCACGATCACGTGATACACACTAGCTTGACTGCATGTGATTGTAAATCACGTGTGTGACAATACCCTGCCGCGGCCGTGGGCTCTAGTGTGTGCAGAGACAAGCAACGGCAGCGCTTCGCACATTTCCCAGCGTCCTGGACTCGCTTTAATACAACAATAATGTATAATTATTTTACACAGTGTACACTGTACACTGTACACTATGTAATAGCAGCACCCAGTTTCCAGCCACCCCCATCTTCATCCCCACTCTCTCCTAGCCACAGAGATTCCACAGCTCCCTCTGCTCCCTCTGCTGCAAACGGTAACCAGTGGCATCTCTGATATCTCTCTCTGGTCTCTGGTCTCTGGTCTCACTGCTGTTATCGTCTGTTACTCTTGTCTGTTGCCTGTTGTCGTCATTCTCCTCCTTCTCTCTTTCCCGCGCTGCAGATTCTCTCTTTTTCTTTCTACCTTTTTTTTGTTTTACTTTTTTTTTTATTTTTTTTTGTTTTTTATTTTTTTTATTTTTTCACTTGTTAATCTTTTCTACTGGCTTCTTCTCCCCTGGCTGCTTTGCTCCTCTTTAGTTTCCAGCGCTAAAAAATAAAAACAAAAAAACTCTTGCAAGTCAAGCTGGGCTTGCTCCAAATATCTCCTCCCCAATAACAGCAACAACAACAACACCACCCATTGCTCACCCCAAATGGTGTTGATTGATGGCGTCAAGTACGCTTGTCAGGTATGCATCCATTATCATCTACAATAATCCATCATTCATCTCATTAGTCTACTTTTTTTTTTTTTTTCCCAGTTTTTCTCCTCCTGCCCCCCGGCGACAAGATGATTCATACCCTTTGTATGAGCCATTCTACGGCTCATCGATACCCTTGTTTTTTTATACGTTTTCTTTTCTTCTCTTTTCTTTTCTTTTCTTTTTCTTTTCTCTTCTTTTATTTCGTCCTTCTACTAACCAACCCAACAATAGCGTTGTATCAGAGGCCATCGTGTCACTACATGCAATCACACCGATCAGCAGCTCATCAAAATAAACCCAAAGGGCCGTCCTTCCACCCAGTGCAAGCACTGCAAAGAAGCAAGAAAAAACAACAGCTTACATGCTCTGTGCACCTGTGGCAAACCTAAAAAGGGCCCTTCCAAAAAAAACAAAGGTAAAAAACCAGACAAAAATGACCTAGATCATCAACATGGCGACAAGAACTGCAAATGCTCAGACTCAGAAAAGTGCATTTGCAAACCAAGAATGCCTAAGCACGATGGCGCTAATAATAACACTGATATCATGCTGCCACCATCCGCAGCCGCAACGCCGATGCCACTGCTATCGAGGGACGATGTCCTGATCAATATCAATAGAAGTGATAGCGATGAAAACCATTTTTCCACTGACGAAATCATCAATCCCCAGATCACTTTTAATGCAGGCCAAGTTGTCGCCAGCAGTGGCGTGCCCACCGCCACAGATGGTGAAAAGTTTTTCAATTCTTTTGATCCTAGTAATCCATTAAACACCCAATCCTGGGATAACCTAACGGGAATTCCTATGGCTCCCAACGGTGACAGTATCACTACAAATAATAGTAGCGTGCCGCAATTCGATTTTGGCCCTCCATTATCTCCTGGTTTCAGTAGTGATTGGGACTTGAGTTCGGTTAACGGTGGCATGGCAGCCAGTGATCAAGCTTCGATTGGCAATTTTGGATTAAATCATCAAAACTCTGTTGGCTCATCTTTAAATCAGCTCGTCAATGAAAATTATTCTAATAACATCTTCTCTACCTCCACTAGACCTAGAAACGATTTGGGGAAACGCGCTAGCATGAGAAAAAGCCGATCTTTTCTCAACGATCAAACCAACATCAGCAATAGCAATGGCAATGGCAATGGCAATAGCAATGCTGAAAAAAGAGTACTAAAGGTTGGCGAAGTCAATGTGCCCCTTGATGAATACATTTCTCCGGCAGGCAGTATAAAAAACGACGGCATTAATCCCACTGCTAACTCAACTTCTGTTAATATCAGTAACGCGATTGATAGAGGCAATGCAGCGAATGATAATGCTGGTTCAGTTGTAACTCCTGATAATGCTGTGGTTGAAACTGGAATCATTAGCGAGAATAACAAGCATAATGTGCTACAAAATCAAGCTTTTTCTGATATCCCGTTGCCTTTTGACTCTGTAGGTCATGGGTTATTGGATTTGTTCTCAGGTTCTGGTAAATCAGAGACTAAGAATGTGGTCAATAATAATGATAATATTAATAATAATATTAATAATATTAATAGCCCAGATATTAACAACATTGCTAATTTCACAGAGCGGTCTGCAATAAATGGCCCAGTACAGGTTTCTAATAAAAGAGATTCGGTTCCACCAAAATATGACTTCCTGGTTGAGAGTTCTGGTGATGACCAATTATTGTCCTTGTTTGAACTTGAAAATATGTACCCACTTGGTGAGGTCCCTGGTGGTGGTAGTGGTAGTGGTGCTGGTGGTGCTGGTGGTATTATCAATGATTCCGAAGTTGGTGGATTATTCTCAGACAAAACCAACAATGGCATCAATACGAAAAACGCTAATAGTAACATCAAAAGCAACGTTAATGGTATCTCAAATAATAGCCCAAGTGATACTGCTGGATCCCCAAATCTTTTGAATGGTGGTAGCAACAATATTAATAAAAACAGACTAAATGTTACTGCAATCAATTCTAGTGTTATGAACCAAGTGCCGAAGGCCTTTTCCAACAATTCGCATTACAAGAAGGAACCCTCGAGCAACAGATCTTCAGTAGTCAGCGGTACTTATCCATATGGTGGAGCATCTTCCCAACACTCTCTGTCGCAAGTCCATTTACCAACTGCTAATGTGCATCATCATGGTCATCACACCCACCATCATTATCATACTAATCATGATCCTTACTCAATAAGGCACAGTAATAACTTACATGGCGTCAACAAGGCTCAGTCTGTAGGGTCTCCTGGCTCCAGACCACCGCTTTTGTCTAATAACAGTAGTGATTCTATCTCTAGTTTCATGACTCATAACAATAATACTAACAATATTAGCATTTCCAATCCAAACCCTAGCTTCAACAAACTCCACCATCTACATAACCAAAATTTGATTGGCGGAGGCCATGTTGGCATTTCTCTGAACAATAATCACAATAGCATGAATCATGGATATTTCAACAATAGCAACCATAGTGCTACTACATTTTCGGCTAATGGTGATAACACTGGTGGCGCACATCCAGGTCCTGCTGAACCAAAACAAAATCACAGCCAAAATCATCCTCTAAGTTTTGATGAAGATGCTACAAGTATCAAATCTATTAATTCGTTTGATCCGTTCTACTTTGACTTGCCAGACAAGTTTACGTGAGAAACTGCTTACATTGTACTCGATTTGTTTTTTGTGGTTATCGAGTAGTGTATTCTATTTTTGTTTTCCCTTTTTTGTTTTTGTTTTAGTTTGTTCTATGTTTTTGTCTAACTATTTGTTTGTTTGTTTGTTTGTTTTTGCTTTTGTTTTTATTTTTTGTCTTTGTTTATTATTGAAGAATGACTAAATATGCTGATTTTTCTTTTTTTGAGTATCACCATGTCTTGTCCAATTTCCGTCGCCTTCCTTAAAAAAAGTAATACTAATTTTTTGTCAAGTCAGGCGGTATATTTATGAAAATCATTGATAATCAACACGAGACGACAAAGTAGCAATGTGTTTTCTAATTATTTTTTTCTTCACGGTTTCTTAATATTCAGGGTTGTTGATACAGGTTTCGCAATTTTCTCCCCTTTTTGTTCTATGTGTTTTTCAAATTTGTTTATTGCTGCTTTTGTTATTCAATTACCAACGTGGATTTTCCAGCGGGAAGATTATGTGATTGTTGGTCATATTTTTGTTTGTCAAAAATATCATAGAGTAATGCAATAATGCAACGATGTTGACTTGTTTTTTGTTTTTTGTTTTTTGTTTTGTTTTTTGTTTTGTTTTCAAAATCTGTTTATGTTTTTCTTTTTTTTTTCTTTTCTTTTTTTTT
>JXWR01005189.1_pt1 | contig 11096 bp, 5 predicted proteins | sample 315541 | NCBI WGS metagenome assembly JXWR01 (sample SAMN03273951, study PRJNA271842) | soil metagenome | isolation source: rice field ambient CO2 | place: India: CRRI Experimental farm Cuttack,Odisha-753006 | collected 2013-12-17
TTTTTTTTTTTTTTTATTTCTGTTTTCTACTTCAAATCTGTAACTTTATACTGTTTTGTAATTATAGGTCCCGATTGGATAAATTATGTTTTGTTTCTCATCTTTACTATTTTCATTATGAAACAGCGATCAATACGCTAAAAGCTGATCAATTTTTTTTCTTTTTTCCGTTTTCTATAACGCGAAACTATGGTGGCACATACTACTTTGCACTAATAGACAAATATTTTTTTGAGTATAATTTACAATGACATAGATAACTGTAATATGCAATGCTTAATTGGCTAAGTAAAACGAAAAGGAAAAAAAAAAAAAAAAATTGGTACTAATTATACAAGCTCGGTAATTGTAATGAGATACTACTGCTCGCTGCTCATCGCTCACCGCTCACTGCTTCTTTTCGGCTTTATTCTCTTCCTCCTTTTCAACCTTTTCCATCCTTTGTTTCTTCTTTTTATTACCACCTTTACCCACTGCCTGCACTTTTTCCAAGGGGAAAATTCGAGTACCTGACAAGATAAACCCACCACCACCTCTCATGGTCATCACTGGGTGTATTTTTCCCGGAACTGCTTGATAATTTCTTGCTTTTGTTTCCAACACACTTGGTGCCAATATTGGCAATGGTGCATTTGGATTATTTATGTGATGATATGTTTCCACTAGCAATTCTTTAAATTGCGAAAACACTACTATTGGTCTAGAGCCGCCAATTTTAGAGACAAGACAATCAAGGACATTAGGAATGTAAAGAGTAGTAACGAGCACCAAAGCATCGAAATTGGCTTGTTTCAGAGAACGCAATACATCAAGTAAAGCAGCATAATTAGTAAGCTTTCTGTAGTATTGTGATTTTTTATGTTTCACCATGCCTTCGATAACTTGTTGATCCAATATTGGTTCGAAATAGACAAAGGCTTCATCATTCGCGATGGTGTCTTGAACCGGGTTTAATAATTGGAGCCAATTTATACATTTGACCATCTTTTGAATATATATTTGTGGAAAATTGGAGTATTTTTCAAGGGCTGATAAGTTGACGTGTTCGTTTTCTGATACAATAATGATCTCACCTTCACCAGCCATTCTTTCCAACATACAGTAAGTGAGAAGGCCCATAGATTCGTCAATAATTAAATATCTCCCACCTGGCCTAATATTGGCCAAGTTGAGCATATACGCCATACTTTCTTCACTGAGATCCAAGCTTTTGCGGAGATCCTTGTTCTCAATGTAATACTTGAGCAATTCATGAGCTGATAAGTACTCGATGACAAAATAACGCGCATACTTTTCTCTTTTACGCTTCAAGTACTTAGCTTGGGAGTATTTAGTCTTTTTGTCAAAATTACCATGTTGGTTTATTATGGATTCAATGATTTGTCTACCGGTTTCTGAGCTGTAACTTTGCTTCTTCATGGTTTCAATATCAGCAGCGCTCAATTTTTGTACCTTATCTCCAAGATCAAATAAATTACTATTATCTTCAGAATATTTCAACAATTTGTTGATAATTTCATTCTTGTCCTTTTGCACTTTTTCAGCATTCACTTGGCCTTCAGTTTCAGTGTCTTCAGGAGCAGTCTCGTCTTCGACATCTGCATCATCGACTGCTGTGATGTCATCCAAAACTTCCTTGCCATCTACTGGCTTGATATTGTTATCATCCAACACTTCAAAAGTTTGACCAAATTTGTGTCCCAAGATATCATTGACCTTAAACATGCCAAACTTGCCCAAACTCACGATCTTATCTTTCTTTAACTCCACAAGTTTAGATCCAGTAGATGGTAACTTCACAAGAACCCATTCATCTTCTTTAATAACAGATTTATTTTTGTGGTAAAGACTTGGGGAAAATCTTCTTTTATGTTCTGGGTCCCCGGTAAGTTCTTGATGTTCCCCATTACTATCAAAAGCCAACAATGATCTCGCCTGGTCGATTTTTTCATCCAAAATGGCCAATTCCTGTGCGATATGGCTGTCAGCTAAGCTGCTTTTTGGATACACCGCGCCAGCGGTCAGCTCCACTAAGCTGTCTCCACTAGTTTCTGTATCAATGCTCATTTTTCAGCGGTCTAAATATTTTGGAGTTTGTAGATTGACAAATCTGTTTGAATTATGCTGCTTAGATATATGGTATACACAACTTCTGTTTCGAGATTCTGGAAAATTTGATACTGAAAAAAAAAAAATTTAATATGCAGATCTGCGCACGGGTAAGGGCACATTTGTACCAATGCTATGGTATTCTGTACCAAACTAATTTGGTTTAGTCTCTGTACCTCAAAGTTTTAATTATTGGCTTTCATATTTGTTTTCTACAAGCCTGGTTTGCCTGATTCATGTTAGTTTTGAAGGGGTTATGGATTGCCTTATTTTCATTGTTCTATTGCCAAAGAACTATTGGGTATGATGTAGGATCGCCGATGATCATCGCATGCGGGCAAAAAATGGCAGAAAAATAAAAGTAATCAGAAAGCTAAAAGTGCTGTCAGAGAACTAATTTCCCTTGAATAATATTCCGAAAGCATTAACAATGCAGTCTCTCAAATTCAGACATTGAATAAAACGAATACATTAACTTCAAGCGAGTTTGCAACTCAAATTCTTACCGTTTCATTGGCAACTTAAGCAAACCTTTTGTCCTTTTCCGCAAGCAAGTCTCAGGATGGATATCGAGGCAACATTAAAATTTCTAAAAGCTTCCTCCAGAGCGAATAGCCAATCAGAGACATTTGAGCTCACTGAATTTGATGGCAGAACTACATGTCTGGATAATGAGCAGTCTACTATATCTTCAAGCCAGAATGATTCTGATGAATGTCAAATAACGCCTCTCGAGGGGCCAAATCTGTACAGCATAACAACGATGAATGAAACCAGACAGAATGACCACAGTATCGAAGAAAATAGAGACAATGCAACGCAAGTTAAGAAAACTAACTATGAAAATAATAAATACGTCTCAAAATATAGAAAATTGCGAAACCTTATCAAAAACACGTCACTTACGCCTTTCCAAATAATGATGCACTACTTCATTTTGTTTCCCGTAACCCTTGGCTTGCCTTTTTACTACGCTGTAAAGCATCAGTCGCTCATACTTCGAAGACCTTATTTTGAGGCAGAGATTACACTTTTAATTTTATCAGTAGTTGCAGGGCCTTTGAAAGACAATAACCTTTTGATACCTATGTTTTTGTTGCTTTTGATTGGGCTGTTGATGGAGTTATATATGGAGTTTATGTATATATTTTTTGCTGGTTGGGTGTTGGGAAAAGTTTGGAAATTTACTAATGTTGTCTTAGAGTAATTCTAAAGTTATATTTTATTTTTGTCTTTTTTCTTGCTGTTTTGTTTGGGCTAGTTTTTTATTTTATTTTATTGATTTTTTTTTTTTTGTTGTTGTCTCTGCGATAGCATGCGATTACAATACTTGGTCCTCTGTTTGAACAAATTAGAACAAATGCAAAAACAAACTGTGAAAGTAGTAAAATTAATGTCGTTGAAAGTGCATGAAACAGTGTATATAATTATTAGAAACTGAACTGAATGAAGAAAAAGAGGATAAAAAACAATCTAAATTACCCAAAATTAATCTCAGCCAACTTCATACATACTGTGATGCAATGCTATACTTGTTATTTCCAAGCTCTCTAGCTTAATACCGTTTTAAAAGACTATCGATATTCATGAAGTTGTTGTTAAAGTTATTCAAGTCAAGCTTATCATTGAAATTCGAATTGTGTTTCATCAATTCGTTAGCCATTATATGATCACAAGCATTTTTTTCTCGTCCAGCAGCATACTTGTTCCAGCCATGTTGGCAAAATGAGTAATCTTATGTTTTACTTCATAATTTCCTTCTTCCAAATCGCCGGCTTCATGTATCTTCTTCTTTCCAACCACAATAAAACGACGAAACAATTAATAAAAAATAAGATAGTAAATGCTAATTAGAGGTAAGCAAGAGCTTCATGAAATTAAAGTACAAAATACTGGTGATGGCAACGATTTTCGCAGTTGACAATCTCTCGGCGAGCGTCCGAAAGAACTCGGAAAGTGAGTTGCCGGCGTCTATTTTAATGATACTCTCATGCTGCACATTGTAAATTAATGAATCATAAACCTGTTTTTTCTGAGAGAGCTTCTCAATTATTTCTTAGCTGAAGTCAGCTAATGGCGACATTGCAGTGATTCATCGTAATGTACGATTTCAAAAGGCATTGTTAAGGCTAAATACATCGTACATTATTCGTACATTATTCGTACAGTAATCAGTGATATCTATCCTGGAAAGTTTTCATAAGGGTGTTGCGCCTGTTCTGGGGGTTAAGGGGGGGTCCCAATGTTGGAGGTTCTCAAGATACTATCCAGGCGCACTACGGTACGGAACCGAGCATGAGCCGCCGTAGATCAATTAATTATTAAGCATGCGTAGGAAGCTTTTCCGGTAACCCGGAGCAATGACACATTTGCGAGTCTGGAAAAGGGTGGCGATCAGCATGTGACCATCGCTACATAACCAATAGCCAATCACAAAGCTGGAGAGTGTAATCATTGGTCACATGGGGCTCATTTTTGCCCGCTTGCTATAGTTTAAAAAAAATGTGTAATTTTCCTATTCGTTTTTAAGCACTAGTCTTCGGCCAATTGTCTGGTTGTACTCTTTTGGTTCTTATTACTCCATCCATACTTTATTTAATCCAGACACATATTTATTTATAATACCAATAACATTCCAATATGAATGCTAGAAACTTGCTATTGACAAAGCAGACGGTGCTTGCTGCTCAGAGAAGACTTCTCTCTGACTCAACGAGGGGATCCAAGCGCTACTTACAGACAATACAACAATCATTGAACGTCCCATATAGTTATGCTCCCATCAATAATACTTCATCTCATACTACGACGACAACTTTTAACACTAATAATCAGAATCAAAATTCCAACTGGAATAAACACACGTTGCCTAGAAGACCTTTGAGAAAACTTACGTTGAATGATCAAAACACCAATAAACACAATACTTCCACTAACACGAATCAATCGTCACCAAATATGCCTTCTAAGCCATTGCTTGGTAAGAAACTTAATAACAATACGATCATGGAAAAGCAAAGCAGTACGCTAAATCAATCACAGACTATTGATTCTTCAAAACAGCAGACAAGCTCCGCAGCTAGCGTGGCTGCTACGGGATCTAGCCCAGCCCCAACTCCAAAAAAGAGAAGAAGACAATTGAGACCAAGAAAGGCATTGATAACGTTGACGCCGACTGCTATCAACCATTTGAAAGGACTTATGGACCAGCCTAATCCACAATACATTAAAATTGGCGTCAAAAACAGAGGCTGCTCAGGATTGTCCTATAACTTAGAGTATGTCAGCAAACCAGAAAAGTTTGATGAAATTGTCAAGATTGACGACGATGTTATGATTATTATTGACTCAAAAGCTCTTTTTAGCATAATAGGTTCGGAGATGGATTACGTGGATGACAAGTTGTCCAGCAGATTTGTGTTCAAGAACCCTAATTCAAAAGGTTCTTGTGGTTGTGGTGAGTCTTTCATGGTATGATGTTTTGTATTATTAGATTTATATACCCTTTGCATATAATAAAAGAACTTGCATCTGTTATAATATTTTTAGCAGAAAATTAGCGTAAAGTATTAGACTTAAACTGGATTCTAACTCAAATTATCAACACATGTGTAGGACAAATTAAGCTGATTTTCTCGTTAACTTTTGGATATATGCAGTTGGTTACAAGAGCATCACAGATTTTTCTTATAAAGAAATAGTAGCGATGGTGTACTACGTATACTGCAGTTTACAATGGTATAGGCATTGAGGCAACAGAAAACTTTGATGCTCAGAGAGCAAAGGAAAAGCTTAATTTGAGGGGAAGCCTGGCCCGTATTTTCCTTTACAGTACATGCATATAATATGTCTGCTATGTATATACTATATTGATAGTAACAGCATGTATCCTTCAGCTCTATGAAGTGAGAAGCTCACTCGAGTAGCTGTAGGTACGCTTTTGTATTACCAGACTAAGCTCCGCGAACGTCACCGACGGATGACTCGTGAATTCTGCTTTTCCTGCACCCCTTTCCCCATAAAAAACGAGTCTTGCCTATTTTGGTCTTATCGAATGCAAGAGAAATATCTACTTATTGCTACGCTACACAGCTAAAATATGAGAAAATCGGCTTTGAACATAGTCATGGTCCATTAGTTACATTGGTCTCTAAGTGCCTGAGCAGTTCAGATTGTTATAAGAATGGGTAGCTGGGTATTAGGGTACGTGTTTGAGCTGATCAAGAATCCATGCGAGCTCGAGGTTACATATTCATGTGACTCTTACTTTTGCTGGCGGTGTCCGCTAATTCTTCCTGCAATATCCTGCAGATTTTCCAACATGAATTCCTAAGCACCAAACAGGTCTTCAAAATGATAAAGCATCTATCTGTATGAGCCATAGCATAAGAATATAGTAAAGGGTCGAAAAAGTTAAAAGTGAATTTTTCCGGTTCTACAATTTGTTAGGAACGTACCATATTTTTGTATTTGTTAGTGCAGTTTTCCTTTCTTCTTTCCTTTAATCTTTCTTATCATGTTTCTTAGATAGTTTTCCTTTCTCAAATTTTGCTCTCAGAAGCATTTTCGTAAAATTTCCTTTGTATTTATGTGGAAGTTGCCGAAAGTGAGCGGCTCTTGTACCAATAATATTGAAAGGTATATTATTAAACATGATCTTAAACAAAAAAAAAAATAAAAATTAAAAGGATAAAAAACCGTAGTGTAAGATAATATCAAACGTCGACTAGTCAGTTTTGAGACTTTGAAACACTAATCTGCTCTTCGTATTGAGATGAAGCATAACATGGACTCTTTTAATTTGCTAAACTACCTTGAGACTGGGGATTTCAACCAATTCTTTGAGGATATCCTCAATGAAAACAATATGTCAGAGGATGGCAATGATGATCATGATCTACCAACAGAAAGGCAGCCTCCACAATTTTTTACTATTGAGTCTAATAGTGAGCCTCAAAGTCAAGCTAAGCAAGATAGATTGGCACAAGCACAAAGGCTAGCGCGAAATGCAAGAATTCCGCAATATGGCACAAACACGCCTCAGTATGTTAATCCGCGCGCTGTATTCCCACCGCCCCCAGAAGGCGCGCAGCAGGACATGCAGCCAGTACAGTTCCCAACACAATCACAACTATCACCAATTCAATCACCGACAAAAGCGCCCTTACACGAGCCATTACAATACCAATCACAACAGCCTGAAAATCGAGGTCAGTCGGAGAACCGTGTTTCACTCCAATCCACATCACATAAACCAAAGAATGAAGCTATGATTGCTAATAACCTACCGGATGCTGAAAACTCACCGGATGCTAACTATCAAGAAAGCGACGATTTGTTGTTTTCGCTGGACTCTGATTTCATCAATACTATTGATGCTATTCTTGCAGATTCAACTAAAACCGAACAGAATGTTCCTCGCGTAATTACGAATGAATTTGAGCAAAATCTAGGGCAAATACTTTCTGACAAGGAGTTAGCTGATTTGGAAGCGAGCCTTGATGAGGTAGTATATAAGCCTTCGAGCCTACCTAACCACTTAACAGAAAATAATTTCTTTTCACCAGGAAGATCAACAGATAATCTCAGTGGGCTTAATAATAGTCATATGAGCAATCATAATTTAAATGGACACCAAACTAGAAATGGATTTGAAAGAGGCGGTAGTCGCTCTGGCAGCAGCGGAACAACATCGCCATCAAAGAAACGAAAAACAAACGGTCTATTAAAGAAAGACTATAAATTGGAGCACATGCCAGAGGGATTTCATATTAATAAAAATGACATTGAAGCAAAGCAAGTAGTTGCAAGTATAAAAAAAGAGATCGAGCACAGTCCTCGATTTGTCCAGTTAGCTAATTTTAAAGATAACTTTTATCACTGCTACCGCGAAGAGGTTAAGCTAGTGGATCCCAAAATTAGGACATTTTCTGATGTTTTTCCAAATAAGGCTATCAGATTAGAGGACAAAATGTCCAAGCAAAAACTTGCCATTTTTTTGCGTTTTGATAGAGTGGTCAACTTTTCGAATAACCGAAATGTAAAGTATTGCGAACAGATTATAGACGCTATTGATGCCATTACAGACTTGGTTGCAAAAAGGTTTGGCATAAGCCTTTACGGTGTTCCAAAGAAAGATAGGGTCGGCGATAAAAGTCACACTTGGAGAGGCAAGCCTTGGAAAGTACAGAGCCGTATAACCTCTACTGTTCAGCAAATCCTTGAAGATTATTTTAACTTTAGTGGACCTGTGACTTATGTGATTGTCTCTAGATACGCTTACTATCTTTCGCAGGTCAACAAAAGAAATGAGCAACGTCGCAAAAAATAATAGGCCTTTAAAGGATTTTTGAGCTCATTGTAATACAAACTATAAAAATATAAAGAAAATATATACTTTACTTTTCTTTTTCAGTCAAAAAGTAATTATATTTCACAAAAAACCTTCCTTTTGTGTAATGATCGTTAGGCAATATCTATACCTGGTCGATTAAGCCGCGCCTGCATCTAAGCAAGAAGCGGGTAATATCGCGAGTTTTATGAAATTGTCAACATCACTTACGAAAATAACGTCTGGTTGAACAAACAAATTGTCAGTGGCAGGACAAGACCATAACAGTGGCAAATTCACTGGCGATAATTGCAAATCAATGCAAACAATAATGACTGCAGATACAGATTTGAGGAGCAGCAGCGGCATCACTGGCCGCAATAATCAAGAGGCTGAATTTCCACCACCCACTATTCATGCACTTGCTGAACCCCAAGCTAGAGAACACCCTGAACCATATTATACCAACTATGAGCCAGGGGTTCCTATTGCAGTGGACTTTGGCACTTCTCAAATGAGAGTAGGATTGACGAATTATGAAAAGCCATTTTTAACATATCCTTCAATAATATCAAAGTTTAGAGATAGGAAATTGAACAGAACACTAGTGTATGTGGGCAATGATTGTTATTTGGATTCATCTTTCAAATCAACAATTAAAACACCATTTGACGGACCATTAATAACAAATTGGGATTATGTGGAATGGATGTTGGACTACTCATTTTCACATTTGGGCGTGAATTCATCCAATGGTGTTGACAACCCAATCATTGTAAATGAAATTCTAGCAACCCCAGTTTCCCAAAGAAATCACATGTACCAATTGTTGTTTGAAGCTTATAACATACCAAAATTGACTTTTGGGATAGATGATTTGTTTTCATTTTACTATAATGGTGGTAAATCAGGCTTGATTGTTGGTGCAAGTAATCAAACTACCAATGTAATACCGGTGATAGACACAAAGCCTTTGTTAAACCACGCGAAAAGAATAAATTGGGGAGGAGAGCAAGCAGTGGACTATTTGTCAAAATCAATCAATTTAAAGTATCCTTTTTTTCCATCAAAAATATCCCAACAACAGGTTGAAAGTATGATTAAAGAATTCTGCTATGTATCTAATGACTATGCAGCGGAGCTAGATAATTTAATGGATCTCAACTACTTACATGATAAAGATATCATAGTAGAAGCCTCTTTTAACGAAATCATACAACCGCAGAAAACTGAGGAAGAAATCCAAAAGCAACACGAGAAAAGAATACAGCAAGGTAAAAGACTTCAAGAGCAGGCTCAAAAAGCAAGATTGGAGAAGTTAGTAGAGAAAGAGGCCGATTTTAACTATTACTCTGATATAAAAGAAAGATTATTTAATCCTGAAAATAAGGTCAGTAAAAAGACCATATTGCAAACTTTGCAAGGTGCTGGATTTGATGATATACAGGATTTTAATAAGTATTTGGGTAGTTTGGAGAGATCTTTGAAAAGAGCAAGAAACCAGGATATTGGTGAAAATGAAGAGGATGAAGAACCCAACTTTCATTTACTTTCGATAAAGGATGAAGATTTGACTGAAGAGCAACTCAAAGAAAAAAAGGGTCAAAAACTTCAGAAGGCAAACTACGATGCAAGAAAGAAGGCCAAGGAAGAAAAACTTATAGAAAAACAAAAGAAAGAAGAAGAGCAGCGGAAAGAAAAAGAGTGGAGAGAGAAAGACTTGCAAGGTTGGTTAGAGAGTAAACGTTCCCAGTTGAAAATTATTGTTGATAGAAAAAGACAACGCAAGAAGATGAAAGACGAGCTCAACGATAGAAAATCTCATGCTGCCCAGGTAAGAATGAAAAACATTGCTAATCTTGCAGCAGAAGGCGGTGGCGATGACAAAGGTGGAAGAAATAGTTCACGGAATGCTTCTTTTACGTCGCTAAACAACTTGAACAATGGTGGTAGTGGAGGCGGAAGAAATAAACGAAACCAGAAGAAAGTCACAATTGACAATGACCCAAATGACACATTTGGTGCTAATGACGATGATTGGGCTATCTACAAAGACATATCCAAATTCGAGGATGAAGATGCGCTAGAAATTGAGGATAACGAGTTACGGCAATTAGAAGAAATGTTATTAGAATATGACCCTGATTTTAACCCTGAAGATTTGTTTAACTCTGAATTTAACTGGAAAAAATCCACGGTGCATAAATTTTTGCGTGGTGCTTATCCATTTGATCCAGAGAATCAACACCATCAGCATCAAATTCATTTGAATGTTGAGAGAATAAAAATTCCAGAAGCATTAATACAGCCAAGTATAGTCGGCCTAGATCAAGCTGGAATAGTAGAGATTTCAGAAAACTTGATTTTAAGAAGATTGCCTGGCGAAGGATTTTACAAAAATGAAGAAGAATCGCTTAAGAACAACAAGATCATTGGAGACGTGTTTCTCACTGGTGGTCTTGCTAACTACCGAAATTTCTCTTCAAGAATTGTCAAAGAGTTCACCAGTTTCTTGCCCGTAGGATCGAATTTAAACGTGAGAAAGGCTAGTGATCCATTACTAGATCCCTGGAGAGGTATGAGGAAATGGTCAACTAGTGATAATTGCAAGAATTCATATGTGACGAGGAAGGAATACGATGAGATGGGGCCAGAT
>JXWR01003182.1_pt1 | contig 11082 bp, 4 predicted proteins | sample 315541 | NCBI WGS metagenome assembly JXWR01 (sample SAMN03273951, study PRJNA271842) | soil metagenome | isolation source: rice field ambient CO2 | place: India: CRRI Experimental farm Cuttack,Odisha-753006 | collected 2013-12-17
CTGGATCTCTTTCCAAGTACTCCATGAATTTACTATCCCATTCGTCCAATACAATGTCACTGAAGTTTTCAAAAATATCCATGTTTCTAAATTTTAAACTATTAAATTCTTCCAAAACTTCAGCAAACCCGTTTTCTATAATGTTTTTCAAATTATTTGCTCTAAATTCAATACCTTGTCTAATTTCAGTAAATTTGTCTCTTACAACTTTTCTGGAAATTTTGTTAATCACGTTACGAGTGTTTTTGTTTATAGTGAGTTTATGCACCAAATTAGACTTGTACAAATACTCACCTGGAGTGAATAACTGATCTTCAGTGATAGAGTCCAGCGCAGGAGCAATAACTTCACCCTGAGAAACTTCAATGTCTTTACCTACTTTGACATAATTCAAGTAAAAATCTCTGTCCTCAAAAGTAGGATCCTCTGCCTTTTTTAGCAAAGTCTTGTTGAAATTTAAATCATTGATGTATGAGATTTCGTCAACTAATTCCAAGTATCCAGTATAGTTCAACCCCTGAGAGTCTGAGGCACCATCAGGATATTCATGGCTGAAGAATTTTAATTCATCTTCAGAATCTTCAGATTTTGTATTTTCCTTAAGTGGCTCCTCATTAATGATAAAGTTTTCATTATTCAAAAAGACATCGACAGTATCAATATCGCGAATGAATTTTTGTAATTGGATGTATCCTTCATTAATAAAATCATTAAAACTTCTAAGATTCTCTTCCAATAATGGCTGGAATGCTCTTGTGGCATAATCTTCTTCAAATTGCAAGAATTCGTTGTTAAAATCTTCAATGACACCATCACAGGTATTCTTCACAATATCATGCCATCTATCAACTTGTTTTTGAACAGGGGTCAATGAAGATTCTGGTTTCAAATATTTGATATGCTCTGCTTCTAGTTGCGCACTGGGATATGGTGTAGCTTCGCTAGCAATAGCATCAGAAGCAGCGATTGACGTAGCAGCGGCAAGAATACTATCTGTGCCTAAACCGGTGAGAAATGTAGAAGTGGCATATTTGTTCAATAATGAAGACAATCTCTCAATTTCAGCATCTAACGGATCTTCAGTCAAAAATGCATAATAATACTCAAGTAACTTACTGTAAGCTTTGGCAGAAGTGACAAAAATCACGCCTTCGGCGCTGAAAAACTTGGTAACAACATTTTCATTCTTCTCATTGAGCAAGAAAGGTTCCAAATGTTTTTGATATAAAAAATTGATATGGGAAAAAAGATATTCTGCTGCTGGTCCAATGTAATGTCTTTTGGCAATATTAGCTGATGATTGAGTAACAGAAATACTTTTTCTAACTGATGGTTTGATGACCCCGTTATGAAATCCAATCACTTGCGGTAACAAATGATTGTTGAAAAATGAAGCAGAATGTTCAAAATGAGTATTCAAATATGTCGTGGCTGGGCCAATGTATGCATTATATGCTCTCCCCCACAAAAGTTTGGAAATTTCAATTGTTGAGTAGTAAATCTCGAGGGTCTTTGGAAGTGCGACTTCGCTCAAAAAGTCCTGAAATTTTTGATAATATTCAGGAATGAGAACATGGTTCAAATGACGAATCCCTCTCTTAACATTTGGAGCAACTTTTCTGTAGTATAAAATTCTTCCCTGGATATTCCATCTGTAAAGTTTTTCAGAAACAACAATATATGTCTTCTGGATAGCAGGAAATGCAAAATCATTCAAAAACACCACGAGCAAATCAGTGGCTACCAAAGTGTACCGTTTGACATAATTGCCAAAAATCCCCGAGTATTTTGCTATATGTGGTGAAGATCTGACATAAACGTCATTGGAAATTGCGGCTGCCTTATCAACATGTTGAGCAAGATACTGGTTGTAGTAGCCAGCAACTATAGCACTGCCTGCATCTATATGAGGCTTCACATTAGCATTGAACACTGCCAATAGCTTTTCTGTAGCTGGAACAACCACAATACTATTAATTGGCTCATAAACTTTAGTTTGCAAGATTGTTTGATATTGAGTTAAGTGGTGATTGGCAATTTCGACATATGGGCTTATTGCTGCATATGTTTTAACAAGTTGACCATTGACATAGTGGTAATTGTCATTCTCATTGAGTTTTTCTTTCCAAACTTCATAATTGTCTCTCAATTCAAGAAATGTGGGATTTCCATTGACTTTTGCCTTGAAGGCAACAACTTTCGGATTATATTGGAAAGCTTCGTACCTCAGCTTTGTGTTCACTGCCGAACCAATGAACAATATAGCGAAAAGAAACACTAGGAATATTCTTTTACCATATCCACGCTTAGCCATTGTGGGTGGGTATTTGTTGAATAGCTTTAAATTTTTATTGATATATGTTTTAAATCGTTCAACGCCTTTCTTTCCAGCCAATTGCTAAGCTAGATCAACGTTGCTGGGGAAAGCTAATGGTTTTAAAACATTTAGACCACTAACAAACCAAGCGACTGCTCTACGGTGATGATGACCGCCCTCCGTTACCCTGGAAAACTGAAATTAGCTGGCGGTTGCTTCGTCCTGATGTCAACTGAAATCCGCCACATAGCAAATTGCTACCACTTTACTACAACAATGCCAACGCTAGCAAGCAGCAGTTGCTCAAGACTTGGCCTTTGTAATTTGTCTAATAGCTGTAGCAAATATATAATAATATAATTGCATGGGAGTCTACCGAGCATGAAGTGACACTTGCAGGATAGAGGTTATCAACTTCTTGTTGATCCGTGTACTGGGTACATACAGCAGAAGCAAAGACTGTTTGTATTTTCTTTCAATGCGTGAAATTAATGCAAATACGTAGACGAGTAGACTCAAATGGCCAGCGAGATCTCCTTTTATTGACAAGTATCTAGACAGATATCAGTACAAAATCATCATGGTTGAAAAGAATAAGGTCTTGATTATAGGCGCTCCAAAATCGGGGAAGCTCACGCTTACCAAGAAACTATTTGGCACAGTGCCAGACATTGCTTCCGAAGAGCCGCATTCGGGGTTGATTCATCAAGTGACATTGAAAACCAAATACTATACGAAGCCGATAGATATATGGATTGATGAATTTGTGGATTCATATGACAATGATGGTGATGCTGAAGAAGAAAAAGCTGCAGTAGCAAAAATAAACGAACCAAAATCAAGTTTTCAGCTTTTGCAAGATTGGTTCACCGAATTCAATAGCCCTGATTACAAAGAGATACGAGATGTGATATCGGGGATAATTTTATGTTTGGATATTAGTAATAGTGTGGGTTATAATATAGAGCAGATTGAAAAAGTGGCTCAGTGGTTAGTAAAAACTAAAGAAACGTTACAGAAAGATGAGAAGGATAATATAGCAGTAGAAGTTGGGAGTAAGAATCAAGAGCCAACGAACAAGGAAGCTGAAAACGACAATAGTCAAAATGCTGAAGGTGATGAAGGTAATAACAATGATAATAATTTCAACGATCTCAATGACTACAACACCCAAATATGGAATGGCTTTATTACGGTAGCCGCAATCCGAAAACAACCCGGATCCAAATCGGAGCTAGATCCAAGTCATCTTGAAGAAATATTCTGGGACAATGATTTGGATTTTTGCGTTTATACGGAATCCTCCACTATAAACGATACCCAAACAAATCAATATGGGGAAAAATCAGGTTTGCCAAAGATCAAAGAAATAATTGATTGCTTTGAATGGAATAATATACGAGTAGTATCGAGCAATGAGAATGGCAAAAACAATAACACGAATTTTCGGAAAAAGGAAGAACTACTTCAAGAATTGGCAGAACCATTGGTGAAAACTGAAGACAAAGAATCTTCAGAAAAACTCGACGATAAACACACTGAACTAGAACATTTGATACGCAAAATCAAAATTGCCAAAGAGAATGCATCTAACATTGATGATCAGCAAGCAAAAGAGAAATTTGCTCAAGATTTTGTAAATGATTTAATAGACTACTTATGATTATACAATAGTAACCAATTTTACAAGCACAATATAACAACATTTCCTACAATACTGTAAGCATCAACACAAAAAACACATTAAAAAGAAAACATTAGAAGTAGTTTTTCATTGAAAAAGTATGTAAGAATTTGGTACAGTAAAATTATCAAAAACACAAGACATTAAGCTTAATGGTGAGTAGCTTGTCTTCTTTGTTCAGCAATGATTTCAGTAACTTCTTCCAACTTAGCCTTAGCTCTCTTCAAAGTACCCAATCTCTTCTTGGCTAACTTCTTAGCTCTCTTTTCACCAGAGTTTCTCAACAATTCAATCAATCTTCTTTCGTATGGAGCCAAACCACTGACTTCTCTAACAACACCTCTGACGAAAGAGGTTCTCTTGGACAAGACACCCTTCTTGTAAGAGATTTTTGGAGCAACAGCTTTTGGAGTCACAACGTGACCTTTGTTCAATCCGACAGCAATACCTATACATTGTTAGTTTGATGTTATTTCGTGTGGATTTTTTTATTTTTTTAACCAAATTGCTTTTCCCGTATCGAGTCTCTATTCATCCCATATTTTCAATATCTTGCTATCACGTAGATTATATGTTCACAGAGACAGTAGTTTTTATGGTATACAGCCTCAATATTGCACATTCTCTTGAGGCTCTCAAATTGGAAAATCTTAGTAAAACTTTTCTTGCAGCTTATATCTTGCTGTATGTTTATGATTATTGGCAGTAAGCAGATAATGCTTCATAAAATTTTTACTTAAAATTGATGCAATACTTTTTCACTTATTTTTCACTTTATCTTATATAATACAATCATTCTATAACCAAATTCTTGCTTGGTTATGTTCAACTTCCACTATTCATTCAAACTGTATATGATCATGCTTTGTAACTTGATAGTCTGTTGACTTGAAAACTTTTGTTTGCGATGAAATGTCATATTCATATAATAAATTAAAATCTTGTTCTCTTAAATCTGGCGAATGGACTGAAAATCTTGACTTTTGGTATGACAATATGACAGCATGACACTATTTAACAATAATAGAGACTCTCAACGACAAATTTATATTTCCACTATCTATCACATACCTGATCTGGCCATTTTTGTGTATATTATATATTCTTGTCGATATTATACTAAGTCAGTGCAAAGTCGCTAGTATCAACTCTGAAATTAGAAATTTTGTTTTATTTTTGCAGTCGGTCAGTCAGCGAGCGCAGAGACCGAGTGAGTGAGTGAGTGAGAATTCTCCAGACACTGGAGGTCGGTGGAGCTCCAACAGGGGTCACCCTGTCTGCCTCAGGGTGGTGGATTACTGTCGTTTCCGCCCTGCGGAACAGGAAACCGCGAAAAAGAAACGGCAAAAAATGGACGGCTGCGGGTCAGCTGATACCTTCCGGTACGGTGTGACCTTGTAAGATATATATTTTAGCCCTATATTGGATCAGGTGAATGGCACGTTGTTGATATGTCTTACAATAGCCCTCACTTCCGCCCTCTCCCTCCTCCCATCATCGCTCTAAGCAATAACTGTATTAGCAAAGCATCTTTAATGATAAAGAACTATGTTACTGCTAGAATATAGAAAGACTAGTTTATATGAGTTGCAGCTCAAACAATCGCAATGACCGATCCTTGCAAGCCACAGGCTTGTGCCATTCAAAGTATGTTTTTACTTCAACTTAATACAATATTTAATGCTTCACACACGCTCGTCAAATTAACGCAATTGAGACCTATAGACTGCTTAACAGCATCGGGATACGATGAGTCCAAATGTACAAAAATCATTGATGAGTTATACAGCTGCTGTCTGAAATTCTATTCCGAGAAAGGAGAAGATGCAAGAACTCCATGTTGTCCTATCCCTAGGTTATTGAAATTCAAAGTACAACAGCGAGAAAAGGAGAAACTTGACGCTCAACTAGTGCGACAGTGAGTAAAATACAGAGTGCTATAAACTAGCGTCTCATTCATATAATTAAACATTTTATTGCTACAATTTCCCATTTTTATGCCCTTTTCGGGATTGTGTAAACACGTTTAATTCTTTCATTACAATGAATAATGATTACTGGTTGTAAATAATACAATTGACAATTTTGCTTGTCAATAAAATGTATGACTCGAGCCGCGATACCAAAAAAGTAAGTTTCATGATACGACGTAAAAGGCCGTAGAATCGAGTATCTCTACCCATGTTAATCTCAGGCTGCCGCGAGCACGACAATCGTCAAAGACGATATGTTACGACCAAGGAAGAAGAGGTTCGAACCGTGACTCTGGGCGCCTTTATTGTAAAAGACATTGTATACAGAAGTATAAAAAGGGAAAAAAGATATTAGAAAGAAGTAGAGGTTTAGACTGGTTTATATAGTATTTGGAAAAAAAAAAAAAAAAAAAATCGTGTGTAGTCTTTCTCCGGGTAAACCATTTTGGAGCTCTCAGGCATAAAAGTGGTAGAACGTATCAACATCAACAGGACATGCATGGTGTTGCTGAGGATTACCAACGTGAAATCATCACCATATCATTTCAGTATGATGGGTATGCTATAGTGTTAAATGCTCTTTTAGGTTGCTTAAAACCCTTCGCTTGTCTAATTCCTTGAAAGTAATACTGATTTTGATTCGCGCCTCAAGAAGAATATCTATGGATCTTTTTGATCGTATAGTAATACATAATACTTTCTTGGTCAAGATCGATCATTGCAACTTGGCAAATCGGTTCTCTAGTTCTAAGCACTGTTTTCACAGCCTATGTTTCAAGACAAATATTTCGTAACACTAGTACAAAAATACAAACACTTTCAATGTATCATATTATATATTTACATGTAATGACATATAGCAACAAGTAATTTATAAGAATTAAACAGTAACAGAAGCAAAATCAAAATGCAAGTCTGTCAAATACTGCACTATCTTCTCCACTGGTTCATCTCTGTATTGGAACATAAACTCTTTGAATGTTAAATCAGTATTGTTTTCCAAATGCAAACCATACAAAGCGCTCAAAAGTCTTCTTTTACCAACAATAATCTTTTTATCGTCGACTTTAGCGTAAACTGGAATCTTTTCCCCATTTTCTTTTTCAATAAGTTCCACATAATTAGTTTTTGGGTTTTCTTGATCGGCTTTTTTCATTAGCACTCTGAAACGCAATTTCCAGCCAGTTGGACCCAACTCCTTGATTCTTGCTGGCTTATCCTTAGAAAGATAGTTATCAATACCACCTTCTTTAGTTATTGTTCTCAAGACTCTTGCAGTGACTTTAATATTGATAGTTCTTTGTAAAGCTTCACTCCACAACTTCTTCTTTATCACATTTGGAGTCCAACTTCTTCTGGTTTTTATCTTGGACTTTTCGGATATTTGGTTACCAAACTGGATGAAAGATCCACCATAGAGACCCTTGTTACTTTGCTTAAAAATTCTGGATTCATCATATTTGTACTCAGGGAACTCTGGTTTTTCAGAAGGTATGTGAAGGTTCTTAGGTATGTATTCCCCAACTTTTGGAAGTTCAACACTGGCAGTTTTACGTGCCTCTATGGTCTTCCATTCTCTTGACAAGGCGGATGCGGTGGAAAACTGGAAACAGCCCCTTATGCTGGTTGGCACTGCTTTGGATAATGCAAACATCTTTGCTGATGTGTATCTGATTTAGCAAGATTGATGTAGTAATGCTGCTTACTCAGTCATTCACTTACACACGCACACACACTCTCTTCACTTACTTTTATCATAGCTGTTACTGAAATTTTTTTTCCTCTCCAGATCGTGAGCTTAGGATCTTACCCGCTGGATTGGCCGGTCATGCCGGGGCACACAACCGTTGAAGCGCGTCATTTACAATGTTAGTGAGAGAACATAAGCACGCTCTACACTAATTAGGAATGTGATATATGCTGTAGCAGTCATGAATGGTATTTTTATTGAAAAGAAAGAAATGCTTTTTGCTTTTTGCTTTTTGTTGTTCTATTTGTTTGGTATGCATGGTAGGGGGAAAAAAAGGATATTTGGAAGCGATGCTGCTGCGTGTAGATATATATAAATAAAAAAGCATGTCCATATTCATGTTCCAGTGAGAATTGTATAGCTCATTTTCTGTCATACTCATGGGAACTAGGCACATATGATTTGATATCAGCATCATCGACAATCCACAAACTAGCGCCCGTCACATTTGCCAAGGAGTTTTCCATCTTAACGTTTCTCTCAAATTCAGCTATTGCCTCATTGATGTCCACTGGCTGTACTCCGGCTTCCTGGAGCTGTTTTCTTAATAACGCCACATGCAATGCCATTTTCATTTCCCTCTTCTGGAAGTTCTTTCTTTCATTCAAGATTTGGATTTCTCTTTTCTTTCTAGCATTATTAAAAGACATCTGCGCTAGGGCTACAGCCTTTTGCTGTTCCATGGCATTTTCAAATGCTTTTTGCTGCAACGTCAACCTGGTATTGTAGTTATCGACGGCAAAGTAAACTAGTGCAACAAGAGCCACGCCCATGCCAATGTCTTTGAACACCGAGAAGCGAGGCGAGCCTGAACCTGAGCCAGGTGTTTGCATTTGCATCTGCGGTGGTTGGAACTGGCTGCTACTGCCATTGGCTTGTTGAGCCAACGACCCCGAGGAACCCGGCGATGGGTTTGAGAAGTATGTTGGTGGATATTGGTTGCTTTTGCCTGTGCTGAAGGAGATGCTTCTTTTGAAGAAGCAAGAGCCTCTTCCAATAGAGGGTATTTGGGACAATTGCCTAAACATTGTGTGGTTTATGATGGTTCTGTCTCTGGTATTGCAAGTGCAATGGGCCTGTTTCCTTGATATACGTACAGCTGCAAGATCTAGAAACATCGGCGTTTACCGGGGATACCCGTCCCTAAAGCACCCTGTGCTAGATTATCGCAGTGCTATCGCAGTACAACAGATCATCACCACTTTGTGGAAGCCATCTGCTCTCAGTGCCGGGCAACCGCGTTTGCTGGCAACGATTCACCGCCAGCGGCCAGACCAGAGAATCCAGCGAGCATCACCACAACAATAACGGCATGTCATCATCGTCATCACCACTTATATACAATCACGCACTGCCTGTCTGACTCCAGCTCTGGCTCCGCAGACACAGCATTCTCTTCCTCCATAGACACATCTCACCCACTCACATACCCACAATGTGGCCTTTTCTCATGAAAGGTGACGACAATATAGGCAACCTTGATCTATCGTCGGATGCCACCACAGAAACGTCAATTCCCGGAAACGCCCCGAATCCCACCTTCTCTACTGCGCAGCTCAAGCCGCCATCATCAATTGACTCCAGCGCCTCTCTCGGTAAACTTAAGCAAGATGCTAAGGAAACACAACAACAGTCAGATAAAAAGGAAGAGGCCCCAAAAAACATTACTGAAAATAATAAGCAAGAAACGCCTGACAGCTCTGATAACAATTTCGGTAACAATCATGAAACAGCAAACGCTTCCTTATCAAGTGCCTCTGTGCAAACCAGTGAGTCGCCGCACACAGAAAACATTCCACAACATGACAGCAATACAGAGCCAGAAGCAAACGGATTGCTAAGTTTAGAAAGAAGTGCAGAAGTGGCGAGTAGCAAAGACTCAGAAACTATGGGTCTTCTCAGTGAACCAGAAGAGCTAAACAACCAATATATCACCGACGGCGATTTAGACGCAACAAATAGAAACGAGTCAAGCGATGAGGAGGAGCTTTCTGATGAAGGAACCATCGAGGATAATGAAGAGTCTTTTTACCAATTGATTGACTCTGATGATGTTATGTTGAAGCTATATTCAACTGTAACGAGGATAAGGTCCAAGACGGTTGAGTTTTTTGTTCGAGATGGTCATGTTGACAAGTTGTTGAATATATTGGTAAACTCACAGGATGCCTTTTTGAGACGGTATGAGGAGAAAAACAAAAATTATCACGAAGGAGATTATAACGAAGAGCCGATTCTGCAATACGACTACCATGAGTTTGATGAACTTGATTACTATTATGACAATTTGATTGTGAACCTTGAAAAAGAGCCGACTACGAGCAGTGAAATTGAATTTGATGAAGAAGATTATAATATGGAAAGTATAAAAACCAAGGTTAAAGAACATATAGAGTTTAGCCGAAACAAGACAAAAGATGACGAGTTTAACGTCATTTTAGATTCCTTAGACTCGGGTATCAAGAATTTAGCTGTCCTGAATGGCAGCGGCAATAGCTCAAACGGAAACCTGGGAAACACAAAAGAACATGACTTGAAAGAAAGAAACAAAGAGAGTGGATCTGGCCACGACCAGCTAAACCTCTCACAAAGTCAACAATCAAAGTTCACTAAAGAAGATGAAAAAACGATAAGAAGATGCAATGTCATTGCTGAAGTTTACGCTTCTGATATACCAGTAATTATGGACACTTTCATCTCCAATAATGACAATTTAGCCAAATTGTGGACAATTTTGGAGAAACCGTCGCTTTATAAAATATTACCCTTGGTCCAGCTTTTTGTGAAAATTAATGAAACTTTATTAATCAAAAAGACAGACCTGTACTTGAACTTCATAAGGCTAAACATTAACTTGGTTGACCGTTTTGTTAAGAGAAATATTGACATCTCTTTATTGAATGAATTCTTGATAAAGCTTATTATAACTGATAAAGTGAGCAGGCCTACGGGCATCATAGAAGCATTGATGGAACAGTCTTTTATCCAGCATTTATTAAACTTGATAGATGATAAGTATCCTTTTTACATTAGAGAGTTCGCTGGAGATTTAATCAAGAATTTGGTTAGTTTGTCTACTTACACATCCACTACGGAAAATGATGACACTTTAATCATCGGTCCTAACAGCTTAACCAGAGAATTAGTAAGCCATAAAAGTATTTGGAAAATTGCCAACAAGATAAAACAAGGTGGGAAAACACTATTTATTTTGGTTGACATTTTGATTGAACTTATTCGAAAAAATAATGCTGATTATGATGATTTCAACTTGTTAAAATTTAGCAAATATCAAAAGCTCTTAAGCGAGTACCAGAGTCCGGTGGCTTCTGCAAGGCAAACTGAAACTGCAAATACC
>JXWR01013747.1_pt1 | contig 11059 bp, 2 predicted proteins | sample 315541 | NCBI WGS metagenome assembly JXWR01 (sample SAMN03273951, study PRJNA271842) | soil metagenome | isolation source: rice field ambient CO2 | place: India: CRRI Experimental farm Cuttack,Odisha-753006 | collected 2013-12-17
ATGTCAATATCGACATTAGCGAGCTTCGGCTTTGAATTGTTTATAGAAAGATACCGCAATTTTTGCTCGCCAAAATGGCTTCAAAGTCCAACAGATCATGTTGGATGCAGCTGACTCGGCAGCACTAAAAACAAGAGAGCCTTGTAAATATACTAATCTTTGATGGTCTGCATCAAACTGCACATTGCCGCAATGTTGTCTTTTAAACGAAGTTGCATGCTGCGGACTTTCGGAAAAAACTCTTTTCAGATTAGAAGCGGGGACTTGATCAGCTCAAGTCAGCTGATTCAGGTTGAGTTACTATTTCCATCGATATTGATACCCCCTTAGGGGTCCTTCCTTCACCGATTTAGATTGAACGGCGCCCAAGTCGCAGCGATAAGGACTACCCGGCCGAGCGAAACCGCGATGAAAAAAATCTTTAAAAAATTCCGATTCTTTTCTGCAATTTACTTATTCAATAACACAGCGCTTCAAAGTTTAAATATTGTAATTTTGGCAATTGTCACAACGACAGTGAGCTCTCTAGTGAACAAATAATTGTTTGTTGTTGGGAGCTGTCCGCGCGCTGGCTTGACTTCGGAGACAAGGTGAGTATTCAATACGCCTGGCATTTACTACAGTGCTGCGGCTGAACGAAACGTTTTAGGAGTAACAAGATGGTAAATCGGAAGTAGTTCGTTTTGGGTTATCTGGGGGAAATAGATGGTCCTACTTTACAATAATGGCGACCCTGAAGTCGATGCAAGTAGAAGAAAAAAAAAAGAATTCAAGTTTAGGGGAAGTTGTCTTCGTGGGAATTTTAAGGTTGTGAAAATTTCTCGCTTACTCGTTCGTTCGTTCGCCTTACATTATATAGTGTAGCTACGCCGGTGTAACTGTATGAAACGTGTTCATTTTTAAAAATCGTTTAGATGTCTAGGAAAGAATATTATGAGAATGGTTGGATAAGTAAATGATGGATTTATCTATAATACTGCTCCTTTTTTAATGACTGATCTCTTGTCAGATTGTAATTAGTAATTAGCGTTGCCAATAAATACTATATTGCAAGGATGAAATATCAAATACAGAGATCAAAGTAGTCTCCAAATGCAATGAAATAAAACTAAATTAAATAAAATACCTGTCCAGCGATTAGGTTCCACAAATGCGCCCTGCCCAGCTTTTCGCACCTAAATAGCTACTATAGAATGGTGCTAGCGCATCGATTCCATTGCTGATTCACAGGACGGAGACCTTCTTTTCCCACAAGCCAACTTATTTGAGTTGGATAAGCCTCTAATAACTTCTTGCAAGAATGGAACCAAATTGCGTTGATTTCTGGCTGCGTTCCTCGAACCCGGAACCCACCCAGCAAAGGAAATCATGGCTTCTCGCATGGTTTCCCACAGGCGGCTACAGCCAAAACGCGCATACTACTACTGTACACTACTTCATAATGCATTATAGTACTCTGTTAAATTAAGAACTCACAAGAGGAGAGCCAATTGGCCAATGGGAACGACTGAGTCCAGCAAGGCCTGGGCAACGCCTTCCCAACTGGGGCGCGGATGCCATCGTATTTTAGCCACCGTTGCAGCCTGCTAGCATGTAACTCTGCAGGTTCTGCACCTGCCACTGCAACGCAACGCTATAATCATAGTCAACTGCTAACACTCAGTCGCAAAAATACGCATTCCAAAGCGCTTCCAAGCGGCTGAACGCAGTGCTGCAAGACGGAGATCGCCCGATGCGATAGTTGCCGACGGGGCGATTAGGCGGAGGAACTAGCAGTTGACTGTTGTATGGAATGGTGAAACTGTTTTTTTTATTCTAATGTTTTTTTTTTTTTTTGTCCTGTGTTTCTTTTTCGAACTGTTTCTCTTACTTACCTTTTCTTGCTACTCCTTTCGTTGCCATTTCATATATATAAGTACACTGCTGGCTCCTGTGTATTTACAGTTGTTGTTTCACACTCTTGCTCGCTCATCTCATAGAACAAGATACTTTTGATTCGAGTTCCTCTTTTTCGAAACTAATTAATTAACCAACCACATCAATTAACAAACACCGCCTTTTCTGCGTCCGCCCAGCCCACGCACTGAGCAATTCTTTTATACCTGGTGGCCACTACATTTTTTTACAATAATAGGAATTCATTTCATTTGATAAACCTGGCTACGTCAATCTTTTTGTCCCGGCATCGTATCTCAACTGTGTTTTCACATATTATTAATTAATCCCTTTCCGCCCCGTTTTTGGTTCTCAGCAACTTACTCTGGGCAATCAAGCTATAAAACTTAATAATCTTTTCTCTCTAGATTTTAAGTCCTTTTAGCTTATTTTCATTCCTCAGCTAATATTTTTAGTACAAAATACATCCAAGATGCCTCTATTTGGATCTAATGCTCAAGATGAGCAGAAAATAAGAGAAGCAGCTCAAGGTTACAACTCCAACTCTCAGTTGCCAAATAGCCAATCCACAAGTTCTTTTGCTCAATCTTCAAGCTATGAAACTGCTTCTGAACACGAATCTGTGGCTAATGAAGAAGCCCGTAATTTACAAATTGGCTCTACTCCAAAACAGCAGCAACAGCAACAGCAAAATGAAACTCTTGCTGATGATACTAACTCAGCCGCAACCGTAACCAATGACAATACTAATAAAACTGCATTGCCAGCTGGTGCAGGTGCTGCCGCTGCCGTGTCTCCATTGAACACTGGTAAAGCTCATGACTTCAATTCTGATGTTAGCAACGAAAATGCTGAAGTGCCATACAGAGGCACTTCTAGCTCTAGCAGCAATAAAGCAGAAGATGAGGATGAAGATGAAAATAGACCTCAGTTGGACGTGTTTGATGTTGCTTTGAATAGAACTATATCCAGCGCCTCAAGAGCAAGAACGCTAGAAAGAAGACTTACAGAAGCAAGAGAAGGTAAAGAAGTTGATGAAAGCGATGAAGGTATACCGGTTGATAAATTGACTTGGGATTCTCCTAATGATCCTGGTAATCCTCAAAATTGGCCAGTTTGGAAAAAATGGTTTATTACCATGACTACTGCTTGTATTGCCTTGGTGGTGACTTTTGGTTCTTCTTTGTATACTTCTGGTGTCGCAGACATTGTTCAAAGAGGTATGGCTTCTCAAGAATTAGCCATCGCTGGTTTGACATTTTATGTGCTTGGATTAGCTTTTGGTCCAATGATTGCTGCCCCATTATCTGAATTGTACGGTAGAAGAGTTGCTTATTTGGCTTCCTTCCCAGCTTCGTTGATTTTCACTCTCGGTGTTGGTTTCTCAAACAAGATTAGAGAAATCTTGGTACTTAGATTCTTTGCTGGTGTTCTCGGTTCTCCAGCTTTGGCTGTCTGTAGTGGTACTATTTCTGATATGTGGTCTCTTGATAATATTGAAGTTGCTATGAGTTTCTTTTGTCTTGCTCCATTCGCTGGTCCAGTTATTGGTCCAGTTATTGGTGGTTACGCCGTTGAACATTTTAGTTGGAGATGGACCATGTGGATCGACTTGTTTTTCGGTGCTGCAGTGTTGCCATTTTTGCTTCTCTGTCCAGAAACTTATAAGCCAGTTATTTTGAAGAGAAGAGCCCAAAAGAGAGGTATTAAGGTTGCTAAACCAAACATCAGTACTAAGGAATACTTGACTCAAGTTGTTAACATTTATGTTGCTAAGCCAAGTGCCATGTTGGTGGTTGAACCAATTGTGCTTGTTTTCTCCATTTGGTCTGCATTTATCTTTGCTGTCCTTTTCGGGTTCTTTGAAGCTTATCCAGTCATTTTCAGAGGGGTCTACAAATTCAATTTGGGTAACTCTGGATTACCATTCTTGGGTATTGGTTTAGGTTTAGTCTTTGGTACTATTTTGTACTTGTGGCTTGTGTCTCATGTGTTTTGGAAGAAAAACCCAGATGGATCTTCTCCATTATTCAAGAACGGTGTCTTTACTCCACCTCAGCCAGAAACTAGATTGCTTCCTGCTAAAATCGGTGCTATCTTTTTGCCAATTGGTTTATTCTGGGTGGGTTGGTCTGGTAAAAGTGACAATGTTCACTGGATTGTTCCAATTATTGGTGGTGTGCCATTCGGTTTTGGTTTGATCTTGATTTTCTTTTCCACCATCACTTACTTTTCTCTTTCTTATCCACCAATTTCTGTTGCTTCTGCTATCGCCGCTAATAACTTTTTGAGATACGTGTTGGCTTGTGTTTTCCCATTATTCACCATCCAAATGTTTACAAATGTTCACATTGGGTGGGCCGCTTCCATCTTTGCCTTTATTTCCTTAGTCATGGTTCCAATTCCATGGATTTTCGAAAAATGGGGTCCACAATTGAGACAAAAATCAAGATACAGTTACGCTGCTGTTTTCAAAGCTCAAAAGGCCCAAGAAGCTAAGTTGAAGCAAGAAGAAGAAGAATTGAGAAACTTGCGTTCCCACCAAAGTCATGCTGCTGATGCTAACGAGAAGGTTTGAGCCTTAAGGTGTTCAAATTTACCTGTCTACGTCTATTTAATTCGCGATTTCATTCCAAAACATCATTGAGTTTTGTCATAATAATTTTTTTCTTCGTATTTTTTACTCTCTTTGTGTCACTGCTAAGTTTTTTTGTTTTTTAACTTTTGCTTTTGTTTTTCAGTCAATCATAATGTAATCTCACGCGCAATGAATAATTGGAAAATAAAAAAAAAAACAATAAGAAAACTGACGTTGTTCTTTCCATCTTGGTTTCATTTTAATTTTTTTAAAATTTTTTTTTTTTTTTTTTTTTTTTTTACTTTTTTAATTTTCTTATCTACTCTTTCCTTTAACTACCCTAATATTAACTAATTAATAGACCATTTCATCGTATTTTCTATTTATTTATTAATTTAAATGATTACATTAGTATGCATGTTGTTATCTCATTCAAAAATTCTGTTTTTGCACTGTGTGAATATAACGTAACCTATACTCCACTCTTCACAACCTAAAAAATTTGACATTTTCTGCTGTTTTTATCATATCGTTTTCAAAAACCGAACAAAAAAAAGAAAAAAAATAAAAAAAAAGCACAATTAATGTGAGTAATTATGGAAATGGATAACGGCAGAAAGAAAATATGTTAAGTGCACATGTTCTACTGCAGAAGTTTTTGTCTAGGTACAGTTTTGAAAATATTAGCATACTGTTTAGGGCTTAGCTACTATATGCTTATATTCATCATCATAGCTCTCTATGTACGGATCTCTTACAGCTACTGGTGTTTCAGCTAAGAAGCCTTTTAATGATCTTAGAGCAACTGCATCTGCTTGAAGCTGAATATATACTTCGCCACTTTGTTAGGTATCACCTTGAGTACATTACTCAGCGCAACGTTTGAATTCTGCAAGCTTATACAAACAGAGCAATAGTGAATATTGATGAATGCTGTGAATTGCTTTTTTAGTTTATAACTAATCATGGGTAAACACTGCCCCTACAATGACAACCAGTGTGCAGAGTTCTTCAATATTTGCGCTACTTAAAACAAAAAGAAGCACAAGACGCAAACAAGGCCTGCTCATCTGTTGCAAAAATTGCCAGATACCGGGCTTTATTTTAGTAACTTTGAAGATTTTCTGCACGCTGTTCATAAACAGTTTAAAGCGCCTGATGCATTTAGTATATTTTCCATGTTTACTTTTTCCAAAACTTTACCCAACTTCCAAATGCCTAGAATTAGCATTAAAAATTTTCATTTTCATTGTATAGATAGTGGAAGTGCAATTTTTTTCAAAGAGGATATAGAATCTTTTTTTGAAAAAAAGCATAGGCAGTACTTATAGAAATGCTAGATGGTGAAGGCAGTGTTTTGTGAGCTCGCAGGTTATATTGGAAGCCATGCACTGGTTCCATCGAGGGGCATTTACCAAATTTATGACAACGGACTACTACACACTAAAACACATAGACTACAGTGAAGAAAAAAGACCCTTTTTTCTTTAAAAAAATGTCATTACTGAACTTTGACAAGAATTGTTTTGCATAAATGAATTCTTTGCTTTACGGTGTTTTTCTCCATCAATCTATTCTGGTGAGCATAACATTTTGGTGAGAATAACATTCTGGTGATCTATATTAACTGATCGTCTTACAATTTTGTCGAAATACTAGAAATGCAGCTTTGCAAGGTTCGAAAGCAACTATTTTATAACAAAAATATGCAACATGTTTCTTTAGTTTCGCTAAATTGAAAAGGAAAATTATGCCGAACGAGTAAAAATCAGCTTTTTACAAATACATGGAAAACTTCTATAGTATGTAGATATAAATTGCACTATTTGAGCAACCTCAACCACCAAGTTCAACGTTCAAACAAATCTTCTCCGTCTAAATCATCATCAAAATCTTCATCGTAAAAACCACTCTCATCACTTTCTCCCTCACTATCATCCTCATCTTCATCTTCTGAACTTTCAACCGCACCATCAAGTGCAGCAACATTACCAAACTGAAATCCAGTATCGTTATCAAAACTAGGCAAAGAAATTTGAAGCAATGTTTCTCCCTTAATTTGTGATCCTTTGGTCACATTGTATCTGTTTTCTACATTACAATTAATAAGCCTTGATTTTGATTCAATACTAACATTTTGCCCAATGATGCAGTTTTCTAAAAACACGTCATCCTGGATAGTGGCGTTATTTAAAATTATCGAGCCCACTAATCTGCAACGTTTACCGATTTTGCAGTTAGATCCAATGATGGTCTTTTTGACATTGGTACGCTCGTCTATGGTTGTTTCTTTACCAATTTGGGATTCTGGTCCAATATTAGGAGCATTCTTATCCTTTGGAGCCAGTGGCTGCTGTTGTTGTTGCTGTTGCTGCTGTTGACCTTGTTGGATTTGTTGGATTTGTTGGGCTTGTTGGGCTTGCTGCTGCTGTTGCTGCTGCTGCTGCTGCTGCTGTTGTTGTTGCTGTTGTGATTGTGAATGTTGTGGTGGTTGATGATGTTGGAACTGTAATGGTGTTTGTCCAGATTGCAATCTTTTAATGTTTTCCAAATGTGCTTGTTGCATGACCCATCGATTAGCTTCCAAGTAAACTGCTAAATTATCGGCTCTAGCAAAGGTGCATTCTTCTGGCAAAATAAACATGTGTATGGATTCTTTTTCTGTACTATGTTTCCATGATCTTCTAGCCAAATCTCTCATTATCTTGGTACACGATTTAAGTTCAAAATCGTACTGTTCATTTGACAAAATCGTCAAAATTTCTTTTGAGCAAAAATAAATAAATGAATCCAACAAATTGGAAGATACTTTAGCTTTTGCGTGTCTCCACAACATTTGGGTTCTAAATTTTAGAAATTTGGTCTTCATGACGGATTGCTTGGAATAGATGTCCAACAAATGGTTCTCACCATAATTATCCGTATCGTAACAAGTATAATAATGCTTTGAGTTACTTTTTTTCTCATCAATGTTTGGAAACCCGTTTCTATAATAAACGCACATACCGAGATCTTTTTCGTCTCTGTTTCTATATTGCTCAATGAGAATTTGTGGAGGCAAATCAGTGATAAAATCACAGGACAACAATACAAAATCTTTGCTGATTTTACCTTGGTCAGAAAGAGCCTTTACAATACTTCCAGTACCTTCAATATCCAAGGCAATTACATCAATTTGACTGGTTAAATCCTTGATTCTTTGTTGCTTGTATTCATTGTTGATATAATCGGCAATACGCTCTCTGCTGGAAGTATCAGTAACCACCGCTACTGAACTGAAAGGGGCCTTATCACACCATTCTAAACTATAGTGGATCATTGGCTTGTTAGCAATTGGCAAAAGTGCTTTTGGAACACCATGTTGACGAACTGTGGAAAATGGAGAAAGGTTCTTTCCCTTACCACAGCATATGATGGCTTGGAATTCCATTATTGGAAAGGACTTATACGTGTATGTTGTAGATTTGTTGAAACTGGGTTGTTTTCGACAAAGCACCTAATTTCTATCAAAAATGAAAAATATGACTCCTTGTGTTCTTGGCTGTAATTGAATACTCTGGGAATCTTTAGTAATCTCTGAACTTCAAGGTCTGACCTCTACTTGAGCTCTAAATTTTTTTTTTGTCTGCGGTGCGCATACAAAATGTGTCATGAACGGGTAACACCCAAAGTTCCCGTACATAAATCACACAAACTCAACCTCGAAGCACTTGTAACGACAATCACCATCACAACCACAAGAAAATATATTGACTATTCATACACAGAAATGAATGTGATACTAAATTGAAAAGCAAATGAAGAAAAGCAGCTGGTCCAAGGAACATGATATATAGTGAGAGAACTAAAAAAACTTTTAATTAGATAGAGAAATGAAATGTAAAAAAAAGAAAAGTGAGAAAAAGTTTTGTGAAATTGTAAAATAAATCGTAAAATTCATTAGTCCAGTCGGTGTTGATAATAGTAATATAACTGTAAGTACTATTCTTTAAAGCTTTACTTTTCGCTTTTTTTCCAGAACTTTTGGTTTTGGTTCAGAGTTACTGTTACTTCGTTTTTTCGTCTGCTGAGAATGATCAGTCATATTTGCAATTGGTGTTGTTGTTGCTGTAGATGATGGTTTGATGGAGCCATCAACATCTGCCGCCTGCTTGCCCTTTTCTGCACCTTCAATCTTCGGCGAACTAGCAGCAGAAAGATCAACATCCCTGTTGTTACTTTCGCCATTTTGAAGTTGTTTATGGCTTGATTGTGATACGGATAAATCATCAGCTCGAGCATTGCCATTTTCAATATCCACAGATTGAAGTTGACTGTTCGACCTGTTAAGTTTAGCACTTTTTCTTTTTAGTGCTCGTTGAACAAATTTCCTCAATTTTTCTGTCTCAGACAAAGTCTCAGTGCCACTGGCGACTAAAAGCCCATTGTTATTTGCAAATGATTTTTGCTGAGCGGCTTTACTAACAAAATCTTTGTCAAACTTTCTCAAAATTTTCAAATTCTGTTCATCAAGCTCTATTTGTCGTAGATCAGCGTTGGCAGTATCTTCTTGCAAAAGCTGTTCTGACCTGCTGTTGAGTGTGTTCAATAGCGAACCACGAGTAAGACCTCTTGCTGGAAGTCTGTAGCGTGAACGTGCTGCTCTATTGACAAAACTACTAGATCTTGAGTTATTCCAAACCAGATCAATAGCATTTTCATTATTATAAAAGCTTCGAATAGCACGGTATCGATTAACAAGCCAATGATCATCATCTCGCAGTTCATCAGTATTGAACCGTATACTGAGTGGTCTTGCTGATGATACTTCATGTTCTTCTGACCTATCCAATAACTCGCGTAAATTCGACGAAGTTTCTCTTCTGAGTAACCTAGGCGGTCTACTTTGTAGCTGCTGTGGTAGATGCCCATTATCTTGATACCGTTCCCTTACGCTATGGAACATTTCTCCAATAGTATCGTTATTGATAGTGTTGACATCTTCTGAATCGGAATTCAAAGCAGATCTTTGTCCAGGATTTTCAGCTTCAGAACCAGTACCAGAATTAGAATGGGAGTAAAACTCTTCATAATTATGATTTCTTGTTCTGGTCAGCATTCGTGTGAGCCTGTTGAACGCATAACCATTTGACTGACGTGCCATGCGACTAGAACGCGGTAATCCGGAGCGTACAGGGCTGCGGTCCCTATTCAATGTTGATGATGTTGATACTGCGGTTGGGGGTATCTCTTGAGGCTCATCGTTAAACTGAATATGCACCGCACTTCTCGTATTGCTTCTGCTGTCATTTTCATTTACTAATGGTTCTAACGGTTCTAACGGTTCTAATTCATTATCTGTTTGACGAACCGGAGAGTGGAATCTCGGAGAAACTTCCGGCGATCGGTTTCTTGATATTGGAGAGGGAGACATAACCCTTGACATTGGCGGCGGAGAGTAAATTCTAGAATGGGTTCTTACCGTTGACCTAGAATTTGACCTTGAACGTAATATCTGATTTGTGTTGGAGTCAGGCTCAATAGCAGAGTTTCTTAATGTGTTTTGTAATGTGGCTTGATACGTACTGATAGTAGAGCGATCTGATCGATTATCATTATCATTGTCATTATCATTAGTGCTATCATCACCGCTTTCTGCTTCAGAATTATTGTCATTATCTTCTTCATCAGCCGAATCATCCATTATGGCATTTTCATTGGCAGTATTATTGGCTCTTTCGTAACTCAACGCAAAGTTCGAATCTGTCAAAGCATTATTGTAAGTGTTAATATTGGTTTGATTGTGAGCTTCTGATGTGTTTGAAGGTATGTTTACACTACTTGATCTGCTCGATCTTAAAATCCCATGTATACTAGATGATCTTGATCTGGCGTGTCTTCTAGCAGTGTTTTCAGTAAATCTTAATAAATTCCCTGAATTGAATTCTATTCCTGAACCACTAGCAGCTTCTTCCGGTGGAACAGGACCAGCAGCATCATTTATACTGCTCAACCCAGTTTCTCTTTCAAAGGCGCTCTCATTTCGAGAGTCAGCAGTTTGGCCTATGTTCTCAGGTAAAACACTATTTCTCGTTGAAGTTCGGGATAATGAAATAGGCAATGATCCTATTCTAGCATGGGATGATCGCGGTATTCTAATAGCGCCTTCTCTTTGCAAACTTGCTGGCCTACCAATATCTATTATATCACTAGGATTATCATTATTTATGCCGCGAGTGCTATGTATTTCATCATTGCTATTACTACCATTAATATCACTGTCATCGTTTGTTATTGGTATCGTTGCGTCCATTTCGTCCGCGCGACTGTCTGTATATGGGCGACTGCCTAGTTGATCGAGAAACGTCACCGAACTAGACCGCACCGGTACATCATCATTATCACCATTATCATCATTATCTGAGGGATCCGAAGTATCGTTATCATTTTCGCTATCATTATTATTATCATTATTATTATCATTATTATTATCATTATTATTATCATTATCATTATCAATAGCCCGATCATCAATCTGCTTCCACAATGGCTTCTTCGCTCTTGAGTTCGAGTTTAAAAATGTAGTGGTATTTTTTGTAGATAATG
>JXWR01000861.1_pt1 | contig 11057 bp, 7 predicted proteins | sample 315541 | NCBI WGS metagenome assembly JXWR01 (sample SAMN03273951, study PRJNA271842) | soil metagenome | isolation source: rice field ambient CO2 | place: India: CRRI Experimental farm Cuttack,Odisha-753006 | collected 2013-12-17
AATTCATCTCGCAGTTTATAGGAGGAATCTGTAATTTGTGTTATTATTAGTCTACGTTTAGCGAATATCTTTGCTGATATTTTGATTACCAAAACCAAATCCCATCAGCTGCTGCTTTTCTTCTTCCCTAGCAATTTCCCAAGGCTTTTTGCGCTGCTTTAGAACCGGCTTTGACAGTTGATCCTGGAGTATAATATTTGGAATTTTCTTAATTCCCGGGATTGGCTTTCCCGATATGATCAACTCCACAAGCTCATCATAAGTCAATGATTTAGACTCTTCTGGCTGTTCTGACTCCACATATAAAGCAGCATCAATAACAGCAACAGTAGGGGTACTATTATCATTAACAGGAACACTACTATTGTCGTTGACGACAGCTCTAGCATCTGCAAAACCACTAGGAACACCTATATGATTTAGGCTTGCGTTCGAACTTGCACTTGCATTTGCACTTGCAATTTTTGCTGTTGCAGTTCGCTGTTGAGTATTACTTGTAATGGATGGCTTTTTGCCAATCTCAGAAACTCCATCCGCATTGACCACCAACTTTCTAGAGCTGTCCGCATTATTCTGATCTATCCAGTGATTGTAAACTTGAGGATCTATAGCTATCCCAAGGTTTCTCTTAAAATAAAACACTTTTGCTTTTGAGGCAAGCTTTTCAAACTCTTTAGAAGACAAAACTGCATTTGCATTACTATAAGAATCCCGGATTAGACTTAACCCAGCCTGAATATTGGTTAGTATGTAATGCGTGATAATTTTTACTCATTCATGGCAATGAGCACTTATAGCTTTACTTCAAGCAGTTCAAGCACACCCAGTAAGTATTCGCTCCGGGTGTGTGGAACTATCGTTGTTATGCTTGTCGCAACAGTACATACCTGATACTTGTAGTCTTGGGCCCAGTCAAACTCGTAAAACCGCTGGAGAGGATTCTCATCAACTAGTGTTTGTGTATTCATTTTTAATTTTTAATTTTGGTACTTGGTATCGTTAATCGTTAATATAGCCAGGAGGTCAAACAAGATTAGATCAAAAGATTATATAGAAATAAAGTGAGACTAAACAAAAAAAAAAGGACTTCTACCCCGGAATTTTTACACCTTTTTCTTTTTTCTTCTTTTTTATTTAGCTAAAGCCGAAGCATATGATATGCACATACACACACATATACCAGCGTAATTCCGCATTATACACTATCAGAAAGAATTGCAAATATCAGCATCGTTATCATTTTTGATTACATCATTATCAATTTTTCCTTCTTCCATAAAATTTAAAACTTCTTGAAACTATTTCACCAAAGATCGTATCTCGCAGAATGCTTCTATGATCTCAGATATTAGTTTCTCAAATACCTCGTCGTGCTTTTGCTTTAAAACGTTAGGGTTTTCCTCAATGACGGTCTTGATGTTCTGCACCAAGTACATGATTTTTGCTAATTTAATGCTAATGGTTTTATAGCGTAAGTTTGTTAGATGTTTCCTTGTTAGCACTTCGTTGTCCTTGAATTTCACTTTATTAAGCTTCTCCAAAAATTCAGACAGCATTTCAAGTTCGTTTTCAATAACGGGACTAAAACATGAATAATTCATACATAACGCCTCTTCTTCAGATCCAAAAATCATAAACTCATGAATAATCTTATTCAAAACTTTAAAATACATCGTAATTTTGGTGCAGAATAAACTTTTGATGATTTTTTCTTCTCTTCTGGTGAATTTGTGGATGCTTGGTTTTTTTTTCCCATCATGGTCAACTAATTCTCTTTCGGCCTCCACTAATTGATGCAAAAAATCTTCCACTAAAATTTTTTTATTGTTGAGCTCTTTGATAATTAGACTTGTATAGTCGGTAAGTAAATTCACCGTCTCTATAATGTCATCAATTACTTTTGTCTTTATGGCTTTAGTCACGTTATTAACAATACTTTTCTCTTCTGCAGTCTGTGTATCGTTAGAGACTCTTTCTTTTAAATCTGATAAAATCCCATTATCATAGTTTTCATTAGAATCATCGCCTTTTCCGTTTCCTCCCTTGGGTTCAGATTCCTTATCATTATCGCCAGAATGATCTTTACGTTGGAAGTCTTTTCCATCTCCGTTATCTTCCGTGGAAGCCCCGTAAAACTCTTTATTCATGTCGTCCAAAATCTTCCGGTTCAAATCAAAAAGACTACCAACAAGTAATTCAAAATTTACAATGATCATTAGAATTGTATAACTATAGGGAAGTTGAACCTTTCTAATAATTTGATAAAACTGCATGATATTACCTTCTTTTATGCTTCGATTTGTTTTTGTGTTGTTTTGAAGTAATGTAAATGTGACATTATTGAGTCTCACAATGTCTTGAATTTTTTGATCAATTCTAATCAAGTTGGATTTAGTTGATCCAGGAGCGGCAAATTTAAAATTCAAAGTTGCTAGAAGAATATACAAGTACCATTTATTGGATATTCTCAATGGCCTAGAAGATAATAAAAAATTAGTAAAATTTGGAAACTGATAAATACGCATGTCTAAATCATTTTGAGTATTGAGGCCATCTGTTCGGTTGGAATCATCAGTTGAATTATCTTTTTGGTCATTATTATCTTTTTCCTCTTTCTTGCTTTCGTCGTGCATGAGGGTCACTATAGATTTGACTTTGATAGACTTCAAATTTTCGAAATTAACAAATTTGAACTTTTTGGTATCAAATGTGGGCAGTTTAAACCTCTCCCAATTGTAGTTTATATAATTTTGACAGTAAAGTTTCTTCAAGTAATTTCGATCCCATGCATACTTCATCAAATTATCTGTCTTCTCAGTAAACCCATTTAGCTGATTTAAATATTCTTTCAAGTACCTCAAAATTTCAGTTTTTGTTAAATTTAAAGTAGTCTCGCTGGATGATGGTAGACTCTGAAGAAAACTTTTCACTTGGTTGCTAGTAATTAACAAATTATACAAGTATGAAAGAATGTTTGGCATGAATTGCTTGAGTGTGATAATTTTTTGTTTACCGGTGTCTGCTTCTTTGTATTCTATAGTAATATCAAGCAACAACTTTAGCTTATTTATGATATGTATTATGTTTTTATTACCAGTTTTCATGAGAAACTTGATATAAAATAGTCTGAAATGGTCGAAAGAAGATGGTGAAGATGAAGGCTTAGATTGAGATTGAGATTGAGATGATCCCGGTGGTGGAGGTGGGGCCATTGTGGAAGCAGACGATGGCATTGGTGGTTTGCCAAACTGCTTTGTAGCTTTCAAAAAAAAACCTGTTTTAATCTTTGCAATGTTTTGTGTCAAGATGATGGTAGCTAATAGTTGAATTTCTATGATTCTGATAAGTTCATCAATAGTGAGGTTTGGCTGATTGATCATACCTTTGAATCTTTCCCAATCTTCCACATATGGCTTGTTATTTTCCTTTTCGGATACTGAAAGGTTCTCCTTATATAATACATTGTGTATCTTGTGAGTTGATCCTAATTTGATATTGTAATCTAAATTGTCAAAAAGAATGGGGACAGCTTCGATGGACAAATCGGTGAGAAGAGCATCATACATGAGCTCAATTGGCTTGAAACATGTGAGATAATGGTCTGAGAGGGCAATGGTGAGAAAGCTTAGGTCGTAAAAAAACCTCTTCTTGACGTCTTCAGAGATCGTCAGCATATTTACGAATGATACTAATGGTCAGTATGTTGTAGCGCTAGCGTTTATGAAATTCCTATAATTCAGTGGTTTGGTTGACTTGACTGGCTCCATCCACAGTATTTTTTCTCTAGCGTGCTTTGACTGAGAGGGTTGGACGTACCCCACGTGAATTTTCAATGCGACAGTTTCGATTTTATTCCCAAACCAATTTTTTTTTCCTGTCTTCTGTTTCTGATAAACTTATCACTTCTCATCTTGATGCTCCACGGTACTCAGTATTCAATACAGATTCACATATAATAATAGCTTTCAAACAAGCACATTTCACATAAAATGCTTGGCCTGGCCTTGGGTAGCTACTTTAAACATCATGCCGTGGCGTACGCGAACAGAAACTACTCTACTAATGCTCGTTTCCATCCAAGAGTCAACTCGGTTATATCCCAGCTCAACATGGTTGCACCAAGATTCTTATTGGAAAAGGGCCAAGTAGAAATTTTAACAGATCCAAAAGATTTTTACAGTCAAATAAAGGAAAAAATTGCTTCTGCTGAAGACCGTATCTTTTTGTCTTCATTATACATTGGCAAAACTCAACATGAGTTGATCTCTTGCCTTTCTCAGGCTTTGGAAGCTAAACCAAACTTGAAGTTATACATATTAATAGACTATCTCCGGGGAACCAGAGAGTATCCATCACAATCTTCATTGACTATACTTTCACAACTTTTGGAAAAATTTGGCAACCATCGAATTGATCTTCGATTGTATCACACTCCAAATTTGAGCGGCATCACTGAGAAAATTGTTCCAAAGAGGCTCAATGAAGCATTTGGACTCCAGCATATGAAGATCTATGGATTTGACCAGGAAGTGATAATATCAGGCGCAAACTTATCACAGGACTACTTCACCAACAGGCAAGATAGATACTACGTATTCAAAAACCCAAACTTAACCAACTACTTTTTCAATTTATCAAGACTTGTCAGTCAAATCAGTCACAAAGTTACTTATTTACCACACAACAAGAAGCTTCTCATCGATTGGCCAACCAGCAACTTGACTGCAGATCCACAGTTCAATTTGGAAAGATTTTTGATAGAAACTACTCATTTGCTTGAGCCAATACTATACGGTAACAGAATTGAGCATTATGATAATGACGAATATCAAAAAATTGTTGACCAAAACACAAAAATTCAAGAGATAGAAGACGAAAAATTCCGCCAAGACACCGCAATGCAGCATTATGATACTATTGTTTACCCAGTATCTCAACTCACTCCATTATTGAAGCCAGACAGAAGTACTGAAAAACCAGCAATTCTTCGACTTTTATCCTTTTTGGACTCATCTACCATCAACTGGACCTTCACCGCCGGATATTTTAACATGGATACCGACATTAAAGAACGTCTCCTCAAATCAACTTCAAACTCTGGTGAGGTTATTGTGGCTTCACCGAAATCTAACAGTTTCTTCAAGTCCAATGGGATATCAAAATACTTACCACCAGCATACTTGTATCTTGCACAAAATTTTTTGAAGGCAGTACATGCCGAGGGTAAGCAAGATAACATCAAGTTGAATGAGTGGGAAAACGGTATTGTAAACACAAAAAATGGTTGGTCTTATCATGCTAAAGGAATTTGGATAAGTGAACCTGATGAAACAATACCTTCAATAACAGTTGTAGGATCTTCCAATTATACCAAAAGATCCTATAATTTGGACTTAGAGACTAATGTTATTCTAGTAACTAAAGACCAAGAGCTTAAAGAAAAAATGCAAGGGGAAATTGACAACATTAAAAAGCATACTAGACAGTTAACGTTGAAAGATTTTGATGACAACAAGGACCCAGATAGACAAATTCCCTTTGGTGTGAAAGTCGCTGCCAAGATTGTTGGCAATGGCCTTTGATATTTTTTCAACAACTCTGACTTGTAAATATTTATATATGTATTATTCTTAATGTAGCTAATAGCATTTATGTTTTACTGCGACTAGCAAACACGCAAATTTTGTAGCTCCACGCATTCTTCAGTTTGAATATATCTTAATTTCACTATTGGTTTGTTGTTTTGATATATTTTGTGCTGGTATATTATAAGGCCTCCAAATACCAAATTGACAAATGCTGAAAGAATAGGCTCATAGTTTAATTTATCCCGGATTTGTTGCTTATTGAGAGGGTACGTACTATCATTTGAAGGTGATAAAACCCAGCTTAGTACTATTAATCCCGAAGCAGCAGTGTCCAACTTAGCAGCAGACAAACAATATCCAAAACTCGAGAAGCTAGCAAAATTTAAACTTGCTTGCGGCACAAGCTTAATCAGACCAAAAAGTTTTCCTTCCAATTGTACAAACCAAACAAAATCAAGCCAGAACAATCCGAAACTACCCATACCACTAGGAAGCCCTTCAAAAGTTTTATAAACCACTTTATGTTCCGACCAAAACCCATAGCCCGCCAATAACACAAATAAATTCCACGACCCTATCACCATCACTACAGCCACTGCAAGGATTGAAAGGTCCTGTTCTACATTCTGTGAACGTTTATACTTAATGATCTGGAATACAAGATAAACGGACAAAATTAAACCAACTGTGTCTAAAAGAAATTTAGGAGTAGAAAGCGGGGCATCGGGGAAGATTGGATATCGATTAGCGTATTGGCGGTGAGTTATGGCTAAGCTGTGGAAAACATATACTGAAAATGACAGAAAGTACTGCAAAAGCTTTTGCAAGAGAAATTTATGTTAATAGTCTAATATTATTGAGGGATAATATCGCCTTTATGAGCAGTGTGGGAAATAGAACATACCGTGAGTAGGAGCAAATCATAAGAAAGCCCATATATGGACTTTTTTGCTCTATTCCATCTCACCAAAGAGACTAATGCTGCAACCTAAAAACCAGCAAGGGATCAGATGTTAGTTTTCCTGTGTCTGTATGAGAACTGATAGTTGTTTGAAATCATTGTGTTGCAAACAACATACCCTGAGTAGCAGACTAACAGCTTGAGCAATATCTTGGCCTGCCATTATACGCTGTTGTGCTGAAGTTTGGCTGTAAGGTGTGACAAATGTTGAATGTCGCCGTAGTGCTGCATTTTGAAATGTTCGCTTAATATCGCAGAGAATACGCGAAAAAATGGAACCCTCCAATGCCGACACGTGAAAGTGACCTGCTCAAATCAAACAAAAGCAGACGATGGAACATAATGTTTTGATCTTGTTACATAAGTCTACTATTAGTCCACCCAATTCTTTTACTTTCATCACTTTGGATTCTCGGTTAGGAAAAACTGTCAAGAATCTTAGCTTTTGAGAGGTTGCAATTGGCTTCCTATTTAGGAAATGTTAAATATTATTTAACCAGAAGTGTTTGCCGTTTTCTAATTAGTTATACACAAATGATACTCAATCGCTTGATCTCCCAATCAGTTCCACTACAGATAAAATATAATACTAATGAGGTACCTGAATGTATTTTAATTACTGGAAACCAAACTATATACAAGTACACAGACAATCAAACTCAAAACACTTTCACAAGACTTTATCTAAAATTTTGTAAAAAAAGGTAAAATTTTTTTGTATATGAATTCTTTATGCATGCAATTCACCATAAAACGTTTTATACAATTTCTCCAATAATTTTGCTAGCTTCTTTGTAGCTTGCCAACAATTTAGCGCATTTTTCTCTCTCAACTCTCAATTCTTTGTCTTCTTCCAATAATTCGTCAAATTTGTCTTCTCTGTACAATTCCCCAACTAACTTGTTGCCGACATTATCTTTACAATAGTTAACCAATAAACACATGATAGATTTTGGAACTTGATCTTCAATCATTTCCTTCACAATGTTGAAATAAGACATGATTAGTTTCTTAATCAATTCACACTCTAATTGTTCACGATCAGTTAAATGCTCAACAGAGTTTTCAGGTTGGTTTTGTGGATTGGACAATGACAATTGCTCAATTTGCTCTGGTAATCTATTAATGAAATTCAAGTTGGAATTGCTGTCAAAATTTGGCCCGCTATTGTCATTGGTAGAAGAGTGGCTTGAAAACAATGGTAAGGTACTATTTCCTGAGAATGCAGAACCATTGCTGCTAGAGAAGTTATTGGAACTGGAAGTCGACGATCCGGATTTGCTTGGAACATCTTTGCCGAAAAAGAAGTTTAAGAATGAATCTTTATTAGAGGATTGGTCATCCAAATCACTAGAAAATTCATTCACACTAATTTTCTTGGACAATGATTTCAAAGAAGCTTTATCAGTGCTATTAACAGAGTCACTTTTGCTATGTTTTTTGTCAGCTTTACCATTTACTTCGCCATTTTCAAAGCTAGCATCCTCATCTATACCAGTAGGTTCGTTGGCCAATCTCTTCCTTTTAGCTTCAAGCTTCTTTTTCTCTTTGGTTTCAGCAGCAACTGCTTGTTTTCTGTCTTCCAAAACTTGAGTCATTGCGTTAGCAGCACCAATAAAGGAATTGTGGTTGGTATTAATGTATGCTCTATGAATTTCAATAAGACTTTCAACATATTGGGTAGTTGGACCGAGTCTTTCTCTCAATAAGTCTGACACAGATTCGATCAATTTGCTTTGCAATTTTGGGTATCTAACTAACTCATTTGATGAGCAGTTGTTATGGCAGATTTTCATTAGTTCTTCATAAATCAATTCAACACATTTGACTGATGGCTCTTCTAACAACTGAATTTGTGGCTTAACCAAAGAGTCAAAAGCCAACTCTGGAACAAATAATGAGGCTCTTGGGCCAGTGGAGTTTCTAATGGCAATTCTAATATCAAGCAAAGATAAGTTGGTGCAAGGATCAATGGAGTTGAGAATTTTGCTGAAAATATTGTGATAAATGTAATATATTCTTGCACCACCGCACAATTCTTTGGTTGAAATAACACTATCAATTCTGTTGCCTTCAATAGAGTTGATAAAGTTGTTGGAAAACTTGCCAATTAACCTCAAAATCAAATTTCCTCTATTGGCAGCAGAATATTGACTTGGATCACCGTAACTCAACAATTCTTGTTCAGTTTGGCCCATAAGGGTATTAAGCTTGGCTTTTATATCTGGAAGTTTTTCTCTAATATGGTTCATAAGAATATTGTTAAGAGTCTTTGATAAGTATTGAGTACCACATTTGCTCGAAATTTTGGAGTAAACAGGGTGTGAGGAGAAGTACTCATTTTCGGAACGCAAAGAGTCATCCAATGATTTGTTTTGCATAATATCTTGTTGAGATCTGTTGACAACACCAATGAATCCAAGCTTCAATGGATAAAGTTTTCCCGACAAAATATCGTAAGCGTTAGTACCATGATCCATTAAATCAAGCTTGGATAATACACCAATTGTTCTTTTACCTTGAGGATCATGCTGTCTGGCAAGTTTCAATGATTCAGAGTTGGCCAAATCAACGTTAGCAGGAGAAACTGCCAATATGATACAGTTTGGTTTAGAGACATATTCAGTAATCAAGTTTTTGATCTGCACCTCAATATCAGTAGGTTGATCGCCAATTGGAACTTTGGTCAAACCTGGCAAGTCCACCAAAGTCAAATTCAACACCTTTGGAGAGAAGATCTTCAAGTTGATTGGAAGTTTACTAATCCCTTTGTTTTTTCCAGCAATTCTTGAAGTTTCATTCTCGATTTCTTTCTTTATATCCTGGAAGTTGTAGAATCTCTTGTTTGGAATATGCAAAAACTCTCCCCATTCGCTTGGGGGACCAGCATTGGTTTGTTTTCTCAAATGGTCATCCAAAGTCATGTTCTCTGGGGTTTGAGACTCAACAAAGTCATGGTTGTTTTGGTACACCAAAGGGGAGTCAGGGGAAATGTTGACCAATTGCAAGATCAAAGGTCTTCTGGTGACAATTCCAATACCTCTTGGCAAGAAGTCTTTACCAACAACATTTTCCAATACGGAAGATTTACCACTAGATTGGGATCCAATAACAGCAATCTGAGGCAAGTCCAAAGAATCGTTCCCAATGGTAGTATAGACCAAGTCTTGAAGCTTGTTGATGACATCCAAAAGATGATTGTCGAAAGTCATAATTTCAGTGGCGGCCAGGGTTACAAAGCGGTTATTATTATTCTTATTATTATTATTTCGAGTTTTGAGCAGGTCAAATTAACGAAATTGAAGAATTTTCACGTACGAGGATATCTGAAAGTATAGGATTGCCACAAGATCAACAACAAAGTAAATAGACACAACCGAGCTAATAGAAAAGTCCACCAAGTAGCAGTAGCAGCAGTAGCAACAGTACAGTTCCCCCAAATAGCGTTGTGGAACAGCTGGAATCAAGCAGCATGGAATCTAGAAAAACAAAAACAAAAGCGGCACTGGCAGCAAGAACGGAAAGCCAGAAAAAAACCAGAAAACCATGTCGGAAAATAGACCGGGCAACTGAAATTTCCGTGGATCCACCGTCGCCTGCACCGTACCAAATCTCGCAGTTGTGCGCTGCGGAAAATTCAGTTTTTCGCCTTCGAAAGAAAGAAACTGAAAAAAACGGCAAATTGATGGCGTACAGCGACAGAAACAGACCGTTAAACAAGACAAGGTGTTGTTATAGAGCAATTACAGTCTTGTGGGATTTCCAGTCGAAGAGTTTTTCTGTTTGTGTGTTAGGTAATTTACTAGCATAATCCAAATATTGCAACAAGAATTGAACTGATATACTAAAAATTGACCGCAAAGATGTCGGAAAACATGGACGTGGATGACTATCCAAGAGAAGAGCGCGACCGTTCTTTGTCCCCAAGAAGAGAAAGATCCCCAAGAAGATCTTTCGACAGAGGTGACGGCGGTGACAGATTTAGGGACAGAGAAAGAGGTGGTGGATACAGAGACCGTTACGATAGTCGTGGTCGTGGTGGTGGCCGTGGTGGTAGGTACGGCGGTGACAGAGGCGGTAGCGCTAAATTCGACGATCCAGCTAGATTCAGCAGTAATGGGGCTTTCGCTGATAAAACGAACAGAAACTACTCCAAGAGTATTTTTATTGGTAATTTGCCGTTTGATTGCTCCTGGAGTCAATTGAAAGAACATTTTCAAGCAGGTATGTCTGAATGTGTTGTTGATGTAGTGTGCTAATTGGGAAGGAATTAGTATTGTTGTTGGTATTTATGAAACACAAGCAAGTCAATCGGATGACAGATTTTGTTTTTATTGAGTTGCATTGAGTTGGTTCGCAAGTTTTTATTCATTTATTTATTTATTATATCTTGGTTCCACATCGAGCTGCTGGTACCATGAATGCTTTCTTGCTTGTTGCTGTTTTTTTAAATAACGATGGTTATACGAGTTCTTTCTACAGTTGGTTGACTAAAATTTTGTTTTCCA
>JXWR01001587.1_pt1 | contig 11046 bp, 4 predicted proteins | sample 315541 | NCBI WGS metagenome assembly JXWR01 (sample SAMN03273951, study PRJNA271842) | soil metagenome | isolation source: rice field ambient CO2 | place: India: CRRI Experimental farm Cuttack,Odisha-753006 | collected 2013-12-17
TGCTTATCTACATTATGCTTATACAAACAATTGCAATTATTTACAATGAATTTTAGATCAGGTATTTGAAATGTAAAATAATGCGAGGTGTAAGCTAGCCAAAAAATAAGATAGCTGCTATATGACTTTGGCTATATTTTCTGGTATTCGCAATTGTAAATGTTGTTTCAAGGTTTGTAGCTTTTCTATCAATAAATTTGAATTCACCCCGTTAGGTTATGTTGCCACATAGAAAGAATTGAAAAAAGAATGAGGTTGACATTGCCGAGATAAGCTGCACTTCTGCGGTTATGAGCGTCATCTCAAAAAAAAAAAAAGCTTTGTGAAAACAGAAGAGAGCGGAGGAACGCGTCTTCACAAAAAGGGAAGAAAAAAACAGAAATAAATAGAATAAATAAAATGTAAATATAGATAAGACGAAACGTTGGCGGCAAATTCCAAAAGTCACTTTTGTAATTTCATTACAAAGTCGGATGATCCAGAAGATAGCGGGGACACTCTAATGGCAGATCATCTGGACCCAACATCCGCTGCTACTGTTGAATTGTCAGCGGATGACCCCACTAACGCAAGTCATAAAGCAGATCATGACAGTACAAGCGCTATACAGAACCAGAACCAGAACCAGAACCAGAATCATAACACTAAAGTCTTTTCAAATGACAGTAACGCATTACTGGATGCGGACAGAACTAGCAATAATGATAATCAATGCTCATCTGAGCACCGTCGAGTCATCGCATGCGAATTCTTGAAAAGCTATGTTCTTTTGCTAGTTAACGCGTTCCGAACCAATAATGATTTCAATGGCCTCTTTATACTACCAAAAGACTCAAAGTCTATTCCAGTAGTATACTCTAGACTAAACGCTGAAAGGTTTTCAAAGAAAGACAACTTGTTTTTTGTGTTCTTAAATGGTATATGGAATATCATCTTGGTGTGTCCCAACTATTCGATGGTCTACGTATTCAATTTCACACAGTTGGACTCCTCCCAATTTCAAAAAATATTAAGCTCCGATATGTTTCCTATAGCAAGAGATATCAAAAATATAATGAATCAGACAGTTCCTTTACATCTGTATAATAATTATCTAAAAACGCGGCATGTCAAATATTATAACTTGTACGAGATTGGATCGACTCAATACATTTCACAAACCATGAACTTTCTCAAAACGTTGTACCTACTTATTAAACATAAGGATCAAGTCTTGACAATAAATGAAATTGATATACTAAAGCAGCAGTTAGAAAAAATTCGATTAAGGCACTTGTTTTGCTTAGACGCTCAGGATATTATGTTTGACATGCCAATTCATCGCAAAAACAATTATATTATACCTAATACTCATCCACTAAATACCCAAGAAGTTTCTGTGGAGTTTGAAAAGCAAAAATTAATTGAGAATGAAGACCTCGATAAGCTAAATAATATTGATGAAAGTATTACGTTTTCAATTTCAAATTTATCGGAAGCAAAATCAAAACCAATCTGTTTTGTGAAGCTAAATGATGGATCTCAAATTTATCCACGGGTTGTTGCATATAAAAATGATTATAAAGCGTTCAATAAGCAAGCAGTGATATCCTCATTGAATCTTGATAACATTAAAACTCTTTCTCTTTTTCTTTTTCTTGCAAATATAGATTTCAATTTGGTAAAGGTTTTGGAGAAAAAGGTTAATTTTTCTCTACAGCCACAAGACTTCCTTTTGAAACTTGGGGGACATAGAGAAATTATCACTAGCTCACTTAATAAATCAATACAGTGTGATCTGGCACTATTCTTGTCACTGTTGTCAAATAATCTAATAGTGCTAATGACGTACATGCAACTATTAGGTAGCAAGTTTAACGTCTCAATTATAAATTTTGACGTACTCGAGTATTTTTACTCTACATTAGATTCACATCTTGCAGATAATATCATCACAGCTGACGCTTTTTATCCTAACGGTCTCAATCCGCTTTCAAACCTCGATATCTCGCCGTACATGAGACGTGTAAAAGAGAATGAAGGACAACTTGTTGTACTAGTTGAAAGTGGTAAATTTGTCTCATATATTGAACAAAATGATACTTGCAGATTGGAAAAGTCGTCTATTGCTAGCATCAAAGACATTGTTGGAAGTATTAATAGCCACTTATTACTGGCCGCCAAAAAAACAGGTGATGAAATCCAAACGCTTGAAATCAACAGAAGAAATGACACCGCTACCCACTTGGAGAATCAAGTGAATCTGCTTTCGCAGCATGAAACCATGGTCATAGACACAAATTCTTTGAACCAAGTGAATTATAACACAACTCTAAGGGACTTTGAAACGCACGGAATAACAAATTCACGGCCAGTGAAGAAATTTCAATTAGTAAAAGATGTTCAGGGCCTAAATGGTGAAAAATTAGATTTTAATCATTCCAATAGCTTTGAACAACGAGAACCAGTCAAAAAACAAGACTTTGCACAGATGAAGACAAGCATATCGTTTCCTGACAAACCGGAAATTATAGACGGCAATATAGGACTTATAGCCGATACAAACCATGCTAATTGTTATCCAAAAACGGCCGCTTATTCCATTGGCAAAAGGTTTCAGTTTATTCCTGCTGAAAGTAAAGCTAGTAATCAATCTCAAGAGCTGATCCAGGCAGCGAGTGTGAAAGATATGCATATGCGAAATGGGTCCGCCACTGCTTTTGCTCAAAACCGGTTTAGGCAACTTTTGAAAATAAAAGCTGGTAGTCAAAGCTTACTAAATACTGACTTGAAGAATTCTGACTATGGAAGAAGACTAGTATCTCCGAGCTTAGAACTAAGCAATGGTATTATCAGTGGGAAACTGTCAACAGCAAATCAAAGTATTACTTCGACGATGCCAGGGTTTTCGCCTTACATGACAACAGCACAAGCGAGTGATTTACACCCTGGGATGGTACAACGACCACGGCAGCCATTGAACAATTCGGCAAATAACATAAGCGATCTACAAAGGCCTCAAACTTTCACAGGTTTACCGCTTGAGAAGGAAATGGTTATGGTAGCGTTGAAAAAAAATCCACTTTTGGGTCAACTTGGAGACCGCAGCACAACATTTAAAAACAGCATGCTATATCTGAAAATTTTAGGGCAGGATTCGGGTATTGAAAAGTATTCAGCTTTGTACATGAAAGCGTTACTTTTCTTAAAGTCGCATTTTATATCTTCCCTTTTCATAATGCTAAAGGTACTTGCATGTCAACTATTCAAATACCATTCAGCTGATAGTACCTTAGAAAGGGATCAAGCAAATAATTATAAAGAGAAATCACGGTATCTCTCAATAGTATTTGCTCATTATCATGAAATTTATATTGATTTATTAACTGTTGTTGGGATTATTAACGAAGCCCCTACATCGGCAACATCGGTTTATTACGTTCAGAGAGCTGCGATTGAAAGAAACAAGATTGTTGCGCTATCTGATTTGCTAGCAAATAACAATTTGTTTAGACCAATTCAATTTCATGATTTGATTTTCAAGATGGTTGATTCAGATTTGTTGCCACTACTATTTTGTAATTTTGGCAATCATTTTGTTCCTATTGATCCTGCAAAACAGAACATTGCTCTATCACACCATTTGCACGACATAAGGCTTCTGGTTGATGATATAAGGCTTCCTGAATTTATTGCTCAGGAAAATGTTTTTTCTGTCGCAACAATCTTTTTTAACGATGTTAGTTTGAAAGGAGGTGAATACAATGGATCAGGCGTGACTATTGATTACAGCGGTATAACAGATAATAATAACAGCGCTCTAAATAAATTTTCTGGCTCCGAAAACCACATACGTCCCAACAATGTTACGGTTGACGGAAGAGTCAACGAAAAGGTGAACAGCAATGGTATACGTTTACCGGTTGGTAAATCAATCAACGACAATCAAAGTAGCTGGCCAATTTCATTTCATGACGATTCTAAGTTGAATAATAGTAACATCAAATCCCCGCCTCAAGTTGCATCTTTGGTTCAGCCTCACAACTCTGAGAATCTGCGGCCCCGTTCTCCAGTGGTCTCCAATATTAACAGACTACCTTTAGATAACAGCAGTGTGCATGCACAAAGTAATTATGTGTCTAAACAGAGCGCTGCTAATAATATCAATCACGATCAGCCATTGACAGCTCCATGGACAGGTTCGAGTAGCCCAGTATTGGGTATTTTACAACCAGATCAGTTAACAAGGGAACAACAGCATTGTCAACAGCAAAAAAGACCATTACGAGAACCACAACAGTTTATCCTGCACCAATCGCTACTACCAAAACAGCAGCGACAAGCTATAGAACATTACAAACATCAACAACATCAACAATTGCCTCTGCATATGCTTAAACAGCTTGGCGTTCAATCTGTTTCTCTGACAACAAAATATGCATTAGCTCTCCATTTGAATTCAGAGTTGAACGCAAAGTTACAAGTGCTAATGGCAAAAAAAAATATAGTGAGGGCTGGCAACAAAGCTGCTCGACTTGCTTCTCATGTTGCTAAAACTAAGTTAGTAAACGCCATGAAACGAAAGCATTCGAAATTTTCAGTTAAGAGGGAAAAATTAGCTATGGAGTTACAAGAGTTGAGAAAAAAAGCAGCGCTGCTAAAAGAGCCTTTGTAGTATAAAAAATAAATTTACGGATGTATAATTGCTAATTCTGTCTAGTATGTTATCATAACTATTTGAGGTATGTTTATCAAATGTAGAATTAAATGATTGTATGTGTAACAAAAAATGGTGCTCATGAAGTCTAACCGAGGCTTATAGTGTGTCAATAAATATTGATTTATGGTAAACTAAAGGAAAAACTAGTCCAAGAACATTACTTTAATGCGCTATTATTACTATGTATATATTTAAAAAAAAAATTTGTGTATTAAAAGTTTCAGCAGTACAGGAAGTTGACGCTAAAAAGGTGTTTAGAGTGTTGATATTGGAGGTATAAATGATTTTTTAAACCTGCATGTTATCGGACCAATAAAGAACGGGCCGAAAATGCGAAAACACGGACCGATTTAAAAATATATTCGTTTCTATTTTTTTTTCACTCATATTTACTGAAGGCTTGCAACGTCCGACAATCAATATAGCAAAGCGAGACTGCATAAAATACGTAACATAATAACAAGACAGTCAATAGAGGTATTCACCAGAACTTACAAAAAAAAAGGTGGTGTACTATAAGTAGAATAAAACAGACATTAGAAAAATTAAACTAAACTAAGAAAAGCATGAAAAGAATAACGAAATAGAATGAGTAATAAAATTATTAGGAAAAAATAAAATTTTGGGTTATATATATTAGAGATAAACAATGTAACCCAGTTTGAATTCCAACTGACAGCTTTCAATTCAGTTTTGCTATTTCCCAAAATTTATCTTTGAGAGTGGTATAATAATGGATTTGCTTAAGATGAACACGAAAATGCAAACTGAAAGCGGTTTGACATTGGCATTATCACAGGAGAATGAAAGAAAAAGCCATTTTCTAATTGGAGAGAAGCATTCAATAACACTTTTGCCATATAAAGACTACTGCAGAGTCAGCTTATCATAACAAAGTTAAAAACCAAAAGAAAGTGGCATGACGAGACAAGATGAAGATGCAAATATTCTTTGTTTTTTCATATTTTGAAGACTGATAGTTGGTTAATGATAACAAAATGTTCACATAAATTAACAAGCCAACAATGCACCAGCAACAACAGCAGCACCAAAGCCAAAAGCGTTGACAGAGTTAGCAACATTACCAGCGTTAGCGGTCTTGGTGTCTTTGACAACAGCAGTAGCGGTACCTTGTTCAGTCTTGTCAAATCTACCATATCTGTGAGTACCGGTGGTGGTGGTAACGGTGGTTTGTGGGTGTTTTGGACCAATAGTTTTCACAATTTCCACACTACCGTCAGTAGTTTGTTTCTTGTAAGCAGACAAAGCTTCAGTCAACTTTTCTTCACCAATGGTAGTGGTGGCTTCTTTGCCAGTAGCATCAGTGTAAACACTGACAACTTTAGCAGATGGAGTCACAGTAGAAGAAACATCACTGGTGACGGTGGAAACGGAAGCCAAGGCGGTGGCAGCAAAAGCAACTAAGGACAAGGAAAACTGCATTGTGGATATTTTATGGATGGATGTTGAAAACAAAGGATAAGGACTCTGTAAGACTGTAAGACTGACGAAGAATAATTTCTATTTCTTGAAGAGACAGCAAAAGTGCAAGAAATTATATTTATACAAAAGACAGAAAAGGGGAAAGGAAAAAAGAACTATATAAAAGGAAAAAAAAGAAAAAACAAAAAATCGAAAATATCTCAAACTGCCCAAAAGGTCCGAGCAGCAAAACAAAACATCCGCACTAGCTCCAGCGGGCTGCAGCCCGCAGACAATATCGGATGCGCTTGCCGGCAGAGCCGTGGCCAATGAGAACACGCACTGGCTCGTGCCTCGGCTGGACACCCGGCCGACGAGCTCATCCAACGTCAACAACACGGTGAGATGGGGCATTAAGACAGTAAAAATAGGTAGTGGTTGTGGAACACATAAATACTGCTTTAGTTAAGTCAAAACTTGTGTCTTTTCTGGCCTTAAAGCGTTGTTGTAGCTGGGCGACATCTTGCCAATCACGGGAGGTCAAATTTACCACGGCCAAAAACAGAACTTCTCCGACCATTTTGGGGAAAGCTTGTGCATGACGTAACTGCAGCTCGTTCTTCTCTGTTTGACTTTTTAGGGGGTATTTGACCCTTTAATTCAGAATATCTGCAGATACGTGCAGCATCGGGCGGAGAGGGGCTGGACAGTAGGGTTACATGTTTTAAAGACATATACCTTTGAAATGGGTCTTAGAAAAATATATCCGGGTACTCGTATTTTTTTTCAAAGTCACATGCTAAGTCACATTTTCTTGTAAGAAGCTGAAGCACCATTCCTGTGGGTTTTAGTATAAGGAAAAGACAGTTGTGAAATCATAAGCCATAATCAGGCTTTCAGTTCTTCTGATTTAACCATTGAAAGCAACTATTACAAGCATTCTATTCATCGCAAGAATTGTGACTTGTTTTCAGCCAAATGTCTTGTTAATTTCATGATTCGATGTTTTTATCAAGGGATGTGACTGTTTAAACTTAGATCAGTCCCTCCACTTTATATCACATATCTATATTTTTTGCTTTGCGAAGTAAATTACAACAGCAGTCCCGATGGCAACTACGGTGGAGCCACCTTTCAATGACTTCATCAAAGCTGCAACAAGCTTCTTCATATCTGTCTCTAGAGAGATTGCTACTGTTTGCTTTTGCGGCTGTATAGATTCTAAACGGTCCAAGAAACTTAGCAATAGAAATAAACTGAAAGTAGTACTTGCCAATGCTTCAAGCGCTAGATTTAGCAATGATCCATACAATATATTCCACAATGTTAATGGTGTTTTTGACACCGAAAGGTACGATGATGATGGTAATAATGAGCTAGAAATGCTACTCAATGCAAGCAACGAAAATATCAACCCAAGTTACAACTCCATGGGCATGGCAGATAACCGCTCTTTGGTATCTACCCAATCAGTCGACTCCAAGCTTGCTTTTCCCCAAAATTTTCTCAAAATATTTGATTTTAATCTCAAGAACTGGTACACAGGTAAGAACCGGACTAATTGTCAACAACTATATTCAATACATAGGCCTTCTCAACGTTCCTATACCAGCGTCAGTGGCAGTGTAACAGATAACTCTAGCATGTCTTCTAGAGCTTTTATACTAGAAGGTGTTCCTGAAACTGCTATAAAAGACAATCATTTAGTGGAAGACTTAAACTTGGAAGGTTTGATGGCCAGCAATGATGGCCAGAAGTCAGTAAGTGACTTTTGAGTTCATAGTATCTCGACTGGTTCCATTCCAATAAGTCAGTATGCACAAAGTCTATATGTTTTATACATGAGCTTAGCACAAACAGCGTTACGGATACTAGCATTCATATACTTCAATTTAAAGGATTTTATTGCCAAAATAAAGATATTGCTTACTTTAAAATAATGGAGCAGAGCACCACACAGCATGGTCTCTGTGTAGACTGTCTAACCCTTAGACATACAATGAAGCTTTTTGTGCTCACTTTCAAAGCATTTTTCAGAAGACACCAAATTCCCTTTGTTTATTTGAAATAGTTTATACTCCAGCTTCACCAATGTGTGAGTTCAAAAACACTTCAACAGGGAAAACATTTGAAAAAGCTGTGCATCTTTGCTAGCTTTAAGTAGTGCTAGTGCTAAGTGAGAGGGGCTACTTAAAAAACAAACATAAAAAAAATAACAGTCTTATTACCACCAATTTTGCAAAGTGTGATGACTTTAGGAGTACTAAGCTGAGTTCATAGGATGCGATAATTTGATATCCGGTTGCAGCATAAAGCAAAGTGGTTAAAATGACTAATATTAGATGAAAGAATCATTGCTTCAAATTAACCGTGAATAAATTAGAGATTCAAGAGACGATATTTTGGGAAACCAAAATTGCTAAAAGTTGCGAGCCTTACTGGCAGCTGTCTGAATAGCAACTACAATCCTGTAAATGACATGTCCTGACAACATTGTAAAGTTAGGCGTTATTTTTTATTTTTTATTTTTTATTTTTTATTTTTTTATGACATATATAAAAGTGTGGAAGCTCATCGTGCAAAATAATATTTTAAAAAATTTATAAAAAATATGAACCTACGAATAACCTTTTGAGCTTATAATAGTAAAGTTTTTTCGCTAAGGGCTATATATGCATGGCAGAAGCTTAAGAAGCATTCATGCAGCTCTATATATCAATCATTAATCCTGTTGCAACGTCCTGCATGTGGATGCATGGCTTTTTTTTTTTTTTTCTCTTACCATGTTCTTGTACATTAATTCTTTTTAAACGCTACTTTTCTGGCTTGTGGCTCTTTGGTATGTCAAATTACTTTATAAACCCATCAGGACTGTCTCTATAGAAGCAAGATATAGTCTAGTTTTCCGAAGGCTAGTTCTTGCATGCTAGTGTTAGCGCAATAGGAATTAAAAAACATGTTCACCATGTAAAACCTATGAAGAGGTTTTGCACTTACCTAGAAATATAAAACAAAATCAATGCAGTTTACCTAATTGGTTCAAGAAAAAAAAAACATTTGTGTTTTAATTAATTGGCAAAGGAGAATAGAAATTTGTTTAGACATACTGAATCTTAAGGCAATTAATTTCTGTAGAAGTAGTAGTTGCTGCTAACGACTTAGTTTTCTTGATGAATAACACATACTCAGCAGCGGCAATTTTATATTTCTGGAGTTACAACAGAGGTATTGCCAACAAATGGGATTCAATGATTTAACCTGCGTATTATAGTGATGTCTTTTAGTTTGGGCTTTTCTCATATAACATCATCTTAAACACTTTGAGCACTTCCCCTTTATGCACCCACACATAAGGTACATCGTTTTTGATTAGATAAGCAGGGATGTCAGGCAGGTTATGTACCCCGGGAATCAGGTAAATCAAATTAGCACGAGAGAAAAAAATGACTAACTGCAGTGTCAATTACTACAAGTTTGTACCGGAAACGGTGAAACGACGCGCGTTGCTTGGACTTGACAAGTTCTTATGACACCACTTTTTTGATGAGTGGCAGCGTTCAGTGGATATAGAGCAAAGGTCTTAAAACTTTAGAAGCAGTTTGGCCCATCATCAGAATTTCCAGCAAGCTAATAAGTTACAATAGAGTATAATAATGCTTAGGACTAGTAGTATAAGGAACTATCAACACATTGCTAGGCACCAATCGTCCAAGTCCCATAGTAATAGCTATAGCTATAGCTATGGCGGCTGCAGTCCAAGACCAATAATAGGTGCGCCGTCAACCGCCACCACCATTTTACAAAATAGAAATTACACCAGTTATAAAAACATCAAGAGGTTCCCTTTAAATGTTGATTATACCACCACAGATCATAACTATATACGGTATTTAGCCGACAATTTGCCCGAGTTGGGACCATACCCCACTTACTCCAAATACGTGAATCCATTACATTTCTACCAAAACACAGTGATGAGCAAGTGGGTAGCTAAGAAAGCCCATCCAGTGACGCTTCGACAACTAGCTAATTTTGGTAAAAAATTGACTCAAGAAAAAGTAATTGCTTCAGCGAATTTCGTTAGATTAGAAGTGGCTATTAGAATTGCTAAAAAATTGAGGGACTTGCAAGTGTTGCCGTATGCTGCAATATCAAACCATCACTTGGTAAGGGTTTACGAAAGTTACTATAACATTTTTGAAAATTTCAGGAAAATTAGACCAATTACCACATTGCAAGAAAACGATGAGTTTTGCAAACTTTTGTCCAAGATGCTTAAGGATAATTTGCTTAGCTTGCCGCATTTAATAATGGGGTCTTTGGAATGCTCGATTTTGAATTCGATGACGCAAACTCAATTGGATGAGTTCATGTCATCTACGTTAAGGGCCAGAATTTCTAGAAGATTAATGTGTGAGGCTCATTTGTCATTGACTGATAAATTTAAAAGTTCGAGTTGCAATGTGGATAAGCCGGAATCAGACTATATTGGTGATGTTTTTTACAAATGTTCAGCGGTGGAGAATTTGAGAGTTTGTGGCGAGATTGCCAAGAAAATCACCCAAAGTTTATGTCCGCCTGGGTACTTGATGCCTGAAGTGATTATTGAAGGCGATGATGTCAAGTTTCAATTCATGGTTACTCATTTGAGATATTTGTTTGGTGAAATCTTGAGAAATTCATATGAATCAACAATGCATAACTTCATTCTTAATCATGCTGACAAGCCAAATGATTTTTTCAAAAGCAACAAGCCGCCGCCAATTCTTGTTAATATAGTTAGCAATAAAGAAACCGTGAATTTCCGGTTCAGTGACCAAGGCGGTGGGGTTAAAGGAATTCCAATCGATTTGATTTGGTCATTTGGTAAAAATGAAAAAATTGCTAGACAAGCGTTGAGAAATTTCCATAAATTGCCTGGTTTG
>JXWR01008555.1_pt1 | contig 11043 bp, 5 predicted proteins | sample 315541 | NCBI WGS metagenome assembly JXWR01 (sample SAMN03273951, study PRJNA271842) | soil metagenome | isolation source: rice field ambient CO2 | place: India: CRRI Experimental farm Cuttack,Odisha-753006 | collected 2013-12-17
TTAAAATTTAATATATTCTCCAATTACAATTACAATTAAAATTTTTTTATATTTTATTTTTTTTTTTTTTTTTTTTTGCCCAACTGATTACTTAGCTCAAGTTTATACGCAAAATGGCCGTCATCACCAGCAAACTCCTCAAGTTGAACAATGGTAGATCCATCCCAAGATTGGGCTTTGGCCTTTACCTCACGCCACCTGGAGAAGCCATCAACCTCACCTATCAGGCCCTTAAACATGGGTTCCGTCACATTGACTCTGCTGAATCCTACCAAAACGAATTAGAAGCCGTCAAAGGGATTAAGAAATGGATTGACGAAGATCCTCAAAACAATAAACGAGAAGACGTATGGTACACAACCAAGATCAAAAACAAGCTTGTCACTTATGACGGGGTGCAGAGCAGTATCAAGGAAAGAGTGGAAATCGCAAAGCAACACATTGGTTACATCGACTTGGTGTTGCTCCATTCCCCATTGACTGATAAAGAAGGTAGATTAGGCGCATGGAAGAAATTGCAAGAGTACATCACTGAACATCCGGATGACGTCAAATCTATTGGCGTCTCCAACTATGGGGTCAAGCATTTGAAGGAATTATTTGAATGGGACGGATTCAAAATCAATCCAGTGGTTAATCAAATTGAGTTGAATCCATGGCTAACTCATGCGGACATTGTGGAATATGCCAAGTTACACGATGTTCACATTGAAGCATTTTCCCCATTGACTAGACAAACAAGACTCAACGACCCAGAAGTTAGCAAATATGCTAAAAAATACGGTAAGACTAATGCACAAATTTTGCTTAGATGGTCTATTCAAAAAGGATTTGTTCCATTGGTAAAGACCGTTCATGTTGAACGTATCCCTGAAAACTTGGACATTTGGGATTTTGAATTAAGTACAGAGGATGTCAAAGCATTGTCCCATGATGATGAATATTATTTGGCTGACGAGTCTTGGGATCCAACTGTTTATAAGGATGACAAATAAGGGAATCAATCGCTTTGGAAATAAATAGGCAATTGATTACCTCATAATGAAATGAATTTTCACCAATTGGAAGCAAGTAATGCACGAATGGCCTTTTGGTCTTGTCTAACTATTTTTTTTTTTTTTTTGTTTTTCTTAAACATTCGCATTGTAGACTAGTAGTGTATAATTATAATGGCTCTAAATTAGTGACTATAAATGGACTAAGGGGATCATACATAGTTGGGCAAGCGAGCAATCCAAATGAGATCAACCATCAATGGTTGCTTTACTTTCTGTTTAGCATTATCTCACAGCGCCAACAAAAACAAAAACAACAGTTCTTTATACCGTGCCAGTGGACGCTAAAATTTGTACCAACATTAACCCAACCAGAGTTGGTAAGCCACAACTAACCAATGAGTTTCAGTCCAGGGCAGATTGTAGCATCTTAAGGTTTGGAAACAAGTTCAGTGGTGTCCTGTTTCATTTTGTGTGAGCACATGTCTGAAACAACATCCTGTGTTCGGCCATCGACGATCACTGCCGTATTCCATAAAGCTCACTTGCTTCGGGCGAACGTGAACCTGAATTGACAGCCAGAGCCAGACAGACAGACAATACAATACAATAGTGTATCACTGATCCTTATTGCGCCCCAAAGCCTGTCAACAACAACAACAACTTCTTAACTTGCCAACTACATATGCATCCATCATTTGGAATTCAACTAAACACAGTATGACACCGCAGATCTTGAAACCTGCCAATGGGGATAATGCGCTGTACTCATTGATATCAAAACGGAGGATCAACGGTTTTTCACAGGTCAGCTCAAGCTTAAGCTATATGTGAAATGAAAAATCCAAAAAAAAAATTAAAAATTTCAAACTTGGCAGTTTTGCAGATCAGACATGCCGATTGAAAATCTGCCGCATTTCCTCTTGTCAAAATTGGTCTTTAGAATGTGTAAAATGTTACCATTTCTTGGACAGTCGTATGCGTACATTGGCCATGTAAATTCTATAGAATCTCGGCTCAGATATGTCAATATTAACCAGTTAGTGTGGCAGAGCTACGAAATGTATGTGTCTATGATCTCAACCAATAAGCTTCAAATCCTTCATTCCAAAAACCCGTTGTTTTCCTCTCCACTCAATTGGGATAACATAGTCATATTTGCCAAGATGAAATAGCACTAATTTGGAAATTCATGTACTATTAGTAGCAGCCCGTGGCATTTTGGGGCAGTCCGTGGCAGTCCGTGGTACTCCGTGGTGACCGGGATGATACAATGCAAGAAAAAACTGGCTAATTTTAGCTTCTTTCAAAGCATGTTTTTTAGTCATTTTCCACTTAATTCCATCATTTTGTGGATTACTTCCAGCTATGGCGGGCTATATGCTTACTGGTTTGAGGAGTCTGATTATTTGATTAGGTTATGGATGCACGCGGGAAAAAGTAGTTATCGAGAAGCATATTGGCTTTGGCAAAGCTAAACAAAAAAAAACTCTAATCACCGGGGGGCTCAGTTGACTGATCACATTGCCCAAAAACAGAAGAATCAAAGTTACAAGATAAGTGTGGAGAACAGTAAGTGATTTTTATCAAACGTTTTCACTTTCGAATATAGTGGATTGCGTGTGTCTCAGACACAAGAACACTCAAAATAAAAAAGAAAATTAGCGAATAGGGATCGCGACCTAATTGGTACTAATGGCCAATACTAGAAGAACTGAAGATATTCAATGCTATGAGTGAATATGGAAAGATAACAAGAATAAAAGGATATCGAAGTAAACAAAAAAGTAAACAAACAAATAAACAAGCAAACAAAACACGCCTCCCACATTACACCTCTCCATTCCAGCAGTACTCTTCAAAGCATTTTTGGCACTGCTCACTTTGCTCAATCCCCAATCGTTCCTGCTTGCGACGTAATATTGCACACCCAATGCAGGTCCGATAATCAGGCAAATCATCACTATTCCCACTACTCCACTGATTCAGCACATCGGTCAAGTTATTTCTCGTAGCCACTGCAAACCCGTTCTTAATCATTCCAAGCTTGTCCTTCTCAGAGTATGCCATTTGCATTGTTGTCGTATTGGCCATGTAGTTGTATTCTCTATTAGCATTATAAATCACTAATGGCGGCACACTGCTCAATGAAGTCAAATTCTTAGCATCACAGCCAAAGAAAACTGGTTTTTTGTTCAATTTCTTACTAACAAAGGTTTCTGATGGTGGAATGTAAGGAAATGAAAAAGTTTCGCCAATTGGCATGAATTGTCGATTATAAGTGTATTGTAAAGCAGAAGCATTGGGCCACAGGTTACCAGTATCAGCACTATTATCAAAGGCAAACACTAAATCAACTTGTCTTTCTGGAACCATTAAAGGGATCATTGGCATATTTTGCCAATCTTGGCCACCATCAACAAGAGCAAATTCCTTATTATTGCTAAATTCTTCTAATTGCCCTAATTTACTTTGATAAAATGGATTAGGACTATAAATGGCGCCACTCCAATATGATGTATCAATTTTTTGAATCATTTTCTTAACCAACGCATAAATGATTTTTACTGACTCAACCGAATCTTTCACTGATTCGTATCCCAAATCAAAAATGTTGGAGCTACTGGCCATTATAAAGGCAGCATTGTCAAACCCTTTAATGCATTGGTTCTCATTAACAGGTCTCTTGTTGCTGTAATTGGTGCCCAAATATTCCATTTCGGTGAATGCCCTACCGGTGTTATCCCAGGTGCCAAATTCAAATGGATTGCTCTCAAAAATAGTTGAGTTTTCCACAGTAATATCATACTGATTGAATTTTCCATCAGCTACAGATATTGGGAATGGCATTTTTGCATTAGCAAAAGCAGGAACTGTGGTGATATCTGACCAAGTTTGAGCATTGCGTTGTTTATGACTAGTCAGTAAGAACCTTGTAGCTAATGCACGACCCCAAATATCAACAACAGAGACTTTGAATCCAGCATTATGCTTTTGCCAAACTGAATAAACCCATTTTTTCCAAGCTAAGTATGTGGAAAATTTGTAGTGTTTGTTATTGCCATTGTCGCTAGAGACTTCGTATAATGGTCGTTGGATTTGCCAGAATTCTTTACTGTACATTATTTCTTCTACCGAGGACCAGTTGTTTAGGGCTAAAGTTCCAACTAGCCAATTTCCACCACTGATACCGGCCAAATATGTGGATGACTGTAGTAGACCTCCAAGGCCATGTTGGAAAGCGCCAGTAGTGCGGTTGTCCAAAGCAGATAATTCTCCAGCGCCACAAAGCATTGCACGAAATCCACCGCCGGAGAAACCTAACCCAATTTTGATACTATCGGTGAGATTTTGTGAAGTTGGGTGTATGAGAGATTCATATTCACTGGAGTTTAAGTTGGTAGAGTACTTAAAAAAATCCAAGAGATGCAATTGGGAATGTGAAATTCTTTTCTTGAGCCAACTGGTTTCTTTTGCGCTGAGTCCATTGGCCTCTCGGACATAAGTTTCTTTGTCAATGGGACAAGAAACAGTGTGTGGAGCGTAGCTGTTAGTTGGTGAACGAGCAAGAACAGTTGAGCACGCAGATAAAAGGAACACGAGTATTTCGAATACAAGGATATTCATACTGGGGTAGTGCGTTTCATTAAAAAGTTTTTTAATATGTGGAGTATAAGTCGCTTGCGAATTGATTTTCCACCAGATTATTTAATTCTGCTATCAAGACCACAAGACAAGTCGCTTGTACTTTATAATATCTGGAAGCTGTCCACCTATATTTTCTTGCAAAACGAATAGAAGTTGTGCCCTTTTTTAGATATGGATCCTTGAAGTTCCCCCAATGATTATGAATATAATATTCTCATAATTTAAGTCTAACAATTCACGCAAGACTGCAAGCTGGTGCAACGTCACGAAATAATATATATTCCAGCATCCAAAAAAAAGACAATCATTAATGGAAAATTTTTTACTTAATAAGCCCCCATATCCACTTTGAAAAGTATCCTTATGGAGGGCACATTTTTGGATTGTCCCAGGAGAATGAAGGGCATTGCGATGCATAGTGGTAAGTCTAGATATCCTCGAGGGAATGCTGGCACCGATTGACAACTGGCTGGTGGGTGCATGGTTCGAGGTGTGATTTATGATGGTATTTGGCGTTAGTCTACGTTATAAAGAAGATGGTAAAAATTAAAAATTAACTGCATGTAAAGTGACAGTCAATCAATTTGGGATCTACTTGATAGTTCATTAGTAGAAATACTTGAGATACATTTATAAACTAGATTTGAGGCTCCTCATGTTGAGGTTTTTTTTTTTTATTTTTAGATATGGCCTTACATGACCAATTGCTTACATAATACCTGATCGCTGTTGCCTAGGGCAGCTGAGAGCCCCATTCTCAATTAGGATGCTTTTGTGGTGCTAATGCTGCACGATCCCGTATGCCCTGCGCAGTATTATTAAACACTCTCCAAACCCATCTTGCTTTCTGGATTTAACTTAACTTGTTCCTCAATTCAAGTCTTTAGCAGTCTGCCGTTATGACATTTTTTCCAATTACCATTGTTGTTGCATAAACAAATGTTTGTTTGTTTGTTTGTTTGTACTTTGGAGGGGCCGTGAATTGAAAAGTCATTAACTTGAAACAGAAAGAAAACGGTAGCACTTGAATGAAAACAAGCCCTTCACAAGCAAGTAAATTCAGAAAATACACTCGTTTTTAAAAACAGCATAAATACACAAGCTTTTGGGGCTAATAGAATTTAATTAGCACCAGTTCCAGCGAATTCTGGCCCAATCTTTAAGTTTTTTTAGAAGATCCAGTTCAAAGCAAAGTCAACTAAATCCAATCAATTGAAGTGAATTAATCAACTAGTTTGAATTGGCAGAAGAAGTCGCGCGCATAATAGAAGCCTACACGCATCATAATCCATGCGTATGTTTTTGGACGTGGGCACAGCTAACTGCAATTTCCAGCAGCTATGCGCAGTACTCAACAATAAACAAAATTGCTCAAGGTGCCCGAGATATGCATACAATTGCTCAAAAAGTGGGTTTGTAAGCTACTAGAGGAAAGCTGTCTCGGGCTAAGGCAGATGGCTGCAGGACTATACGTCAAAGAGCAGGGAATGGCTGCAGGAATTTTATGCACTATTTACTGCTTCTTGCTGCATCATGGCTGCCCTAATCTGTTGATGCGTGTGTTATTGTTGATTCATTTGTTTATGTTGATTTTATTTGTTTTCTTTCAAGTTCCTAAATGTCCAAATGATGCTTGTTTACCATGCTTGCTTGCCGTATACAGCTGTGATTTCATTTGGCAAAAGTTTATGTAGTTTTATATAAAGCAATCCCTTGATCCCTACTTTTCCACCCCGTAAGATTTTTCTGGACCTGCTTTGTTTATATTTTTGTTTTGTTTGTTTTTCTAGTTTTTTTCTTTTTTTTTTTTAGCTTCTGTTTTTGTGTATCTTTGAAAATTGTATCACATTCATTGGTTGTGTTGTTCTACACCAAGCTAGCTTTTTACAATTTAACTTCTGTCATTCGTTTTACCAATAAAAGTTAGTGGCTAGTGTTTATTGAGCAACTATTATTCATTCGTTTTATTCATTTGACAATATTGAAAATGAGATTCAAGAGATTTAAGCCAGCTTTCAATCAGCTCAATCATACCAATTTTAGCTGTAACAATAGTAACAGCAGCAACAACCGTTCTTCAACCCTCCTTATTAGTGATCTAAGTCAAAAATTATCTACAAAGGACAAACAAATTGAAAATCTCAACGATCAGTTAAGTAAATTGGCTATTCAATTATCAGCTTTACAATCTACGATGATATCCCGCGATAATAACGATTTCAAGAACAGTACCGATAATTGCGAGACGGTCCGCAGTGAAAATGGACATGGAAATACAATTCAACAAGTGCCGGACGAAATAATTGGAGATGAAACTAGCACGATTGGCGATGTTGCCACATATCAGACAAGCATCGATAGCCATCATAGTGAACTATCAGATAACCACTCAGACTGCTCATTCCAGTCATATCACTCATTAGACTACTTTACCAACGCTGGTGATACTAGTAATGTTTCAAATGCAACAACAGATGCGGGTCTTTTAAAACACTCTTCCGAGTATGGATTTACCAATAACAATATTTCCCTTGGAAACAGTTTGATCAAAACATATGAAGAAAGCAACCTGCATTTGTTGGAAAAGCTTAAGCTAAAAGAAAGTGAAAATATATCATTAATTCACAAGTTAAACCAGCTTGATGAACAGCTTTTTTTCACACAGCAGCAGTTACAAATTGCAAACGAAAAGCTTGCTGCTCCTTGCAACTGTCACCAGCTGGCACTAAATAGCCCTCAGCCAGCATACAAAGGGCTTAGACCTGTTGACAGTCTGTTAAATGCTACTACAATAGACAAATTGGTTAGTAGAATGTCAAATGGCGCGCCATCATCGCTGGCCGATAGTACTACTTTTGCTCCATCAATTCATTTTGAATCTTTGACAGACACTCCAAGGGATAAAAATGTTCAGGAAGCTGAAGAGGCTAAAGAGTTCATTTCTGATCTTTTCGATGCTATTCCATTCATTAATTTTGACGGTGCTTCTGACAGCAGTGGGAACGATCTCAATTCAAAAGATTCCGCATTGTCTTTGAAGAGCAGTGACACCAATAGCAGTAGTAGCTCAGCTAACACTACGTTCAACAGCACAGCTATAACGAGTCTTGCAGACAGTTCAAATGTTAAAGAAAAAAACATCGTTAATGCTAGCAGTGCCAGAAACTCTTGTGATAGTTTGCTATCATTGAATAAATCAGCTATCAATTTCGGTGCATTTAACAACAGTAACAGAGTACCATCAATGGCATCGGAACATCTTCCTATTCCATCTACTCCGAGTACCAAACAAAATCCTATCAAATCTAAATCACCGTCTACCAGAACAATAAAATCATTCACCACAAACTCAAAGAGAAAAGTTCATCAACTTTCCCTATATCTTAGTCCTTCTAAGGACCAGCTTAATACACAAACCAGTTCTGCTACTATCAGCTCACCAATGTCTTTAAGAAGTTCTGTGAATTTCAATGATGAACTAGATTTGGACAATTTGACTGCTCCTTCAACTCCATCCACCCCAGTTACTCCAAAATTTTCCAATTATTTCAATGCAAACGATATGACGGATATAAAGTTGAATTTCAATCCAACAAAATTCTCAAACAGATCTTCACCAATGTTGTCTAATTCATCTACATTCTCAACAATCAGCTCTGTCAGTACTTTTGGGTCGACTTCTGGTAAAATGTTGAATTTTGGAGACGAATATTTCCCTACTGATAGCACGCTAAAAAGACAACCAAGTGGAACAGTGAAAACCAAAAAAAGTGGCAACTTTTATCCAGCTTCAATGGAGATTATCAATGAAGTAAACTAAGACATTTTCGCAAAACTTATTTTTTATTTTTCTTCATCGGACTGCCCTGTTCTAGAATTTTGTATTATAATCGTTACCTATTTTTTTTTTCTTGTTTAGTGTGCTTTTTGTTCCTTCCCCTTGTTCGTTGTTGTTTTAATACTTTGTTTTGCTAACACGTTGCTTTTGGCCCGCCTTCTTAGCGATTTTAAAGGAGATAGTTTCATGTTTCTCCAAATGTTCTAATTTGACGCTGGAACGGATACTACTCCACAATAATTTCCAATCCGTCTGTCATTACTTATATCCAAGACGTTCCTTCTTTCTCTACCATCCTCCCCTTATTCGTATCAACTACATTCTTGCTTCAGGGTTAGTGGTCAATCAACATACCTATTTTTGCTGTTCTCTATTCCTCACGCTTTATGGTTTTATTTTCTCTTTCCTTTGCCTTTCTTGTTTACGTCTCGGTTTTTTTTTTTTATTTTATTCTGCTGTTCGCTTACATTATATCTAGATAATTGGTTTATTATTTCGTTCTTTTCGTCTTTTCTCGTTATCCGTTAAACATTTTTATCAAGTTGGTAGACATTAAAATGTCTGATTAGGTTATGATTAGTGAGTTACTTATATTCTTCTGCCGTGTCCTTATTTAGGTGCTAATTATACCCATTATTGCTCTTTTTTTGCTTATTTCTGTAAGATACCACTCCTGAAACGATAGTACTCGCCGTAAACGACATGTTGTAGATGTAGAATTAATACGTATCAAATTTGGCGAATCAAGACATGTGCCGGGGCACACAACCAGCGTTTTTCTAGTGGCAACTGTGATGCTCGAAAGAAGGAAAAACAGAAACAAAAAACAGAAAAACCGTCAAAGTCATCAACTGAAACACACTAAACACCAGACACTCAACACACAGCAACCTCAGCAGCTACAACAGCAGACAATATCAATAGCTTTCGTTCAAGTAGAAGCACCATTTCAAGTGAAATAACATCAAGAACGTCAAAAAACTTCAGTATCATTCACTCGGCTGTGATATCTACTATCAGCACTATCATTATCATTATCATTATTGACTCTTTAAGCTCTGTTTTGATATAATAATCAATACTGGCCTACATTAAAGTGAAGCTATCTGAAACTAATATATTGTTATCTTTCTTGTTAACTGAATAGTCATGTCTGACAAAATGAGTATACCCACTCTTCCAAACGGCCAACCTGTGAATTTTGGATTTGGCAACAAGGGTAATAATAGCAACGGCAAGAGTAATCAAAAAAAGAAGTCGAACAACAACAATAATAACAATAGTAGTAACAGCAATAGCACGAGTTCAAAGAAGAAGTCTTTAAATCATAATAGTACCAACAATATTAAAGAAAGTAACGGTAACCATCGCAGACATAAATCAAATAATGCTGACTCAAACCAGAACAATAAGTCAAAGAAACAAAATAATGTACGTTCCAAAGACACCAACAACAATAGTAGTAACCCTAATCGCAGCAGTCAGGATAATGGAAACGTTTCTAGCGGTTCTAACAATTCTAATGGTCCACTCAAATCTGACGAGAGTGGATCTTATGCTGGATCTTCTTTCCATGTTTCCCAGCCAAAGTTGAGCGATTTGCCAAAACCTTCATTTGGAAGCAAACCTGCTCCAAACAGCGGCAGTAGTAGCCATAGTCATGCTGAATCAGGAGCCCCGGTTGGTGCCGTTAAGGTTACTTTTGACCAACTTCTTGGCACAACTAGTAACAGCAATAACAACCTGCCTCAAGTGACTCATCAACAACTACATTCACATACCCAACAACATCAGCCCCCTATAGCAAATTATAGTCATCACCAGCATCAGCACCAGAACCAGCACTATCAGAATTATCATCCTGCCCAAATTGCTCTTCCTCCTGGTGCTGCTCCTGGCGCTGCTATTCCAGTTGGGTTTCCGCAGTTTAACAGCACATATCCACCCTCTCCAGGCCCCCGAACAAATGTTGTTCCACCAGTGGGTTTTTATCCAGCGCCACCACCACCGCCTCATCAGTATTATCAGCCTCCATTACCATACCCAGCACCACAAACTGCGGGCCATCAGCTTGTATATCAACTGCCTAATCATGCTGTTGGACCTCAAATACCAGCGGGAATCCCTAATGGTGGCTATTTTCCCAATGGAAATAGCTGCAATTATAGTCCAGTTTCTACCCATGGTGTTGTGGCTAATACTGCTTCTCCAGTTAACGCAAATCAAGATATTGCCAGTGAGTTAAAGAGACAATTAAACATATAATTTTGGCATGCGTTGTCAAGTGTTTTCTCAGACAATTTTAATTCACTTTTTACTTTTTTTTTCTTTTCTTTTTTTTCCTTCATTCAATTTATCATTTTTCTATTTTATTGTTACTTTTTTTTTGAAAATTTTTTTATTCAATTTTATAACTTACCCCTTCTGTCTTCTTTTTTTTTGATCTTCTAATTTTTCCTTTATCTTCTTTTCAATCTTTTTCTCTGGTTTAAAGGTTTTGGTTTTTTTTTTTTTTTTTTCATTTTTTTGCCTTTTCCCCTGTTTTATTATTATTTACTGATA